>Ga0209512_1001186_pt1 | contig 34256 bp, 32 predicted proteins | sample frozenSSSSmetaG_FD_184142 | JGI IMG/M metagenome (GOLD analysis project Ga0209512, IMG submission 184142) | Glacier valley bacterial and archeal communities from Borup Fiord, Nunavut, Canada, to study Microbial Dark Matter (Phase II) -... | ecosystem: Environmental > Aquatic > Freshwater > Ice >...
GGATGATTCCTATTAGGGCGGAATCGAACGTTGTGCTTTACGAAGAATCCCGGGCGGGCGACGAACCAATCTTCTACGAGTTGCTCTAGAATGTCTTCTTTCATTGGTCGGGATTTTCTTGCATAACAGTATTTTTTCGTAGCGCCTGCGGACGTGATATCCAGCACCGGGCCACGTTTGGGAAACTGGCAGGATCTGTTGATTTGACAAGGTTTTATCGAGGTGCGCGTGCGTATATCAGATGGGGTTTTCCGGCAGGGAAACGGGGGACGTGCTCTAGCGGATATCATCGGGCCGGGGTGGGTTGGGGGGCGGATGGACCGGGAGAGCGGTGGAATGACGATTGAGGATTTTTGATTTTGGATTTTGAAGAATGAGGTGAAAAAAACGGCACCCGTTGCCGGGTGCCGTTGGGGAGAGGAAGGGCCGCTGGGGGGTTGGTTCGGGCTGCTTTTTGAATCAGGCGGGAGGGGTGGGATCGGCGGTGGTTTCTTCGGGTTCGCCGGGGCGGAGGGCGTAGAGGACGCCCCATTCGCGGGCGCGGCGGCGGAGGGCGGGGGCATCGAGCTTGCGGAGGGAGAATTCCACTTCATCCCAGACGTCGGTGATGACTTGATCCGCCTCGGTGCGGAGGGCGGTGACGTCGGCCTGCTCGGTGGCGAGGGAGTCCTTGGTGCCGGACTGGATGGCGAGCTGGGAATTGTAGGCGGCGAGGGCGGTGGATACCTCGACGGCGGAGGGCAGGGCCATGGCGGGCTCGCTGAATTGGACGACGCGGAGGGGATCTCCGGTGACGATGCGGCCGGCCCAGAGGAGGAGATCCGCCTCGGTGGTGGTTTCCGGGAGGGTTTCCTCGTTCACGCTGAGTTCATAGAGGGCGCGGCCGGAGGGGGAGAAAACGCCACGGGCGACGCCGAGCTGATACACCTGGAAAAAGTGGCTGACCACGGTGCGCAGGGTGGCGGCATGGAGATTGAGGGACGAGGTGGCGGAGGTTTGTGCGCCGAGGGCAGCGGCGCGCTCGGTGGTTTCCTTGACCCACTTGGGGGCGAGGGCATCGAGGGCGGTGGCGGTCTCCGGGGAAACGAGGAGGGCGGCGCCGGTGGTGGTGGCTTTCTTTTTGACGGCCGCGTTGATGGCTTGGGTGCGGGTGGCGTCGGTAGCGGGGAGCTGGCGGAATGGCATTGTTTTGGGGAGGTGATGGAATTCGAAACCGGAGAGTGATCCACCTCAGTGGAGATGGATGGCTCAAGTCGGGCGGAGGCTAACCGGATTGATAACAAAACGTCAATGGGGCAGGTTGCGTTTTGCAGGTTTTTCTATCATGGGGAGGGGCGGTCGGTGGGGGGGCGCTCCGGGATCATGCGGGCTGATTTGCTGGAAAACCGGGTTTTTGGGTCAAAAAGGGGCCTTTGTATGCAAAGGGCGGTGTTTTCCCGAGCGAATGCCTCTCTTTGCATGCAAAGGGTGGTGTTTTCCCAAGCGAATGCCTCTCTTTGCATGCAAAGGGCAATGGTTTCCCTGGCGAATGCTCCTCTTTGCAGCCGGAGAAGGCGGCCTGGACGGCAGGGGCGACGGAATCGACCGCAGCCATCGGGGCTCCTTAATTTTGGCAGTGCCTGTATCTCAAGGCCGGGCATCGCGAAAGGGTGGTTGCGGCGTCTCGCTGCAATATCACGTTGCTGCGAGACGCAGCAACCACGGTGAACGCCGCCTTCCCCGGCGCCGTCCGGGGCGGATTCTGTTTCGGACGGGTATCCGGCGGCTAAAGGAAGGATGGATTGCGCGACGCTGGGCGATGATGCAGGATTCGTGGACGAACAGGCTGATGCCTGCGTGACAGAGAACAGGATGCCGCCGAATTCCTTTATCGCCTGATGCCATGCGCAAGACATTCACCATCGTCGTGCTGTTGCTGGTTTTTGCCATGCTCGGCGTGTTGGTCTGGGTTTCGAACCATCTCGGAACCATCGAACGCAAGGCAGTCACCGCTCCGAAAGTCGTGGTGAAAAGCCAGATCGCGCCATCGCCGCCACCCACACCGACCGCCGGGGAATTGCTGCTCGCGGGCTACGGTGATCCGGCCACGCCGCCGATCGAGGATCTGCGGAAAATCCAGCACGTCGCGACCGGCTATTTCTCCGTGATCAAGGATTCCGCGCGTTTCCCAATCGGCGGAAACGAGGACTTCGCTGCCGCGCTGCGTGGAGAGAATCCGAACCGCGAGGTCTTCGTGCGGGCCGGAAACCCGATTTTTTCGCCCGCCGGGCTGCTGGTGGACCGCTGGGGCAGCCCGGTCATCGTCCATCCTGAGGCGTGGCGGCAGCTTGCACTCCGTTCTGCCGGACCGGACCGGATTCCTTACAACGAGGACGATCTGATCCTCGCTCCGAACGGGGTTTCTGGCGGTGGGAAGTGATTGTCTGGTGGAGGACAAAAAGTCATCCCGGAACGCAGAGTCCCGCCGAGAGAACCCAGGCAGCGGCGAAATGCCTGAAGCTCAAGGAGTGGGGCATCTGCCCACAAGTCCGGCAGGCGAGATTCCACGTGCGGGCAGGATGCCCGCTCTCCTTGATTTTTTGCACCGCATTCTGGGAAAATTCCGCGGCAATGATGAAGCTTGCGCCGGGGGACAACACCCTCCAAACTTCGCAAACAAATTATGAATGAACGGCGCGTCGTCATCACCGGCATTGGATGTCTCTCCCCACTAGGCAACGACTTGGAGTCCACTTGGGATGGCTTGAAATCGGGCAGAAGCGGCATTTCGCGGATCGCCTCGATCAATACGGAAGCCTTCGATTGCAAGATCGCCGGGGAAATCCGGAACTTCAATGCGGACGATTATTTCAACGTCCCCAAGGACGCCCGCCGCTCGGACCGCTACGTGCAATACGCCGTCGCCGCCTCGAAAATGGCGATGCAGGACTGCGGCGTGGACGTTTCCACGATCGATCCGCGTCGTTTCGGCGTGATGGTCGGCAGCGGGATCGGCGGCCTTTCCACCCTGGAGCGCGAGCACTCGACCTACATGCTGAAGGGGGCCAAGCGCGTTTCCCCGTTCACCATTCCGATGATGATTTCCAACATCGCCAGCGGGATCATTTCCATGGAATTCGGCCTTCTCGGACCGAACATGGCGATCGTCACCGCCTGCGCGACCTCGAACCACAACATCGGCGAAGCCTGGCGCATCATCAAATTCGGCGATGCCGACGCCTTCCTCTGCGGTGGCGCGGAAGCTGCGGTGCTGCCGATGGGCCTCTGCGGATTCGCCAACATGAAGGCGCTCAGCACCCGCAATGATGATCCGCAAGGCGCATCCCGTCCGTTCGACAAGGGCCGCGACGGATTTGTCATGGGCGAGGGTGCCGGCGTGGTCGTCATCGAGGAACTCGAGCATGCCAAAAAGCGCGGTGCGAAAATCTACGCGGAACTCATCGGCTACGGTGTCAGCGCGGATGCCTATCACCTCAGCGCGCCGTCTCCGGATGGCAGCGGTCCGGCCTATGCCATCCAAATGGCGCTCCGCCACGGCAAGAAAAACCCGGAGGACGTGCAATATCTCAACGCCCACGCCACCTCCACCGGCCTTGGTGATATCGCGGAAACGAAGGCGATCAAACTCGCATTCGGCGACTACGCGAAAAACGGCCTGATGGTCAGCTCTACCAAGTCCATGACCGGCCACATGCTCGGCGCGGCAGGCGGCATCGAGCTGATCGCCAGCATCATGGCGATCAAGGAAGGCATCATCCCGCCGACGATCAACGTCGAGAACCAGGACCCCGAGTGCGATCTGGACGTCGTCCCGAACGTCGCCCGCGAAGTGCCTGTAAAGGTCGCGCTCAGCAACAGCTTTGGCTTCGGCGGTCACAACGCGTCGGTGCTCGTCAGCCAGTTCGAGTAAATTTCGCTCATGGAAAATCCGCTGCACCGGCACGCTTGCGAAGTTGCTTTCGGCGATACAGATGCCAGCGGGTGGATGCATTTTCCGAACGTTTTCAAATACGTCGAGAAGGCCGAGCATGAGTTCCTGCGGTCGCGGGGCGTGCTGGTTTTTGATCGTTCGCAAGGCGGCTGGCCGCGGGTGAAGGTTTCCTGTGATTTCAAACGCCCGCTGTTGTGCGGGGACAAAATTGAAGTCCAACTCGCGGTTTCGCGCGTCGGAGCGTCTTCGGTGACGTGGGATTTCGAGGTGGTGAACGCCAGCGGGGAAACAGCTTCTTTCGGCAGCATGACGAGCGTCCGCGTCGATCACGAGGGAAGGCCGAAGTTGATTTCCGACGAGGAACGCCAACAACTGGAGCGCGGAATTCATTCCGCCGGCAATCCCCCACTGGCGGAATAAATTCCGCGCTCCAAATTCATGGAAAGCTCACCCGAAATCTCCGGCCGCATCGTCCTTGTCCCGACTCCTATCGGAAATCTCGCGGACATCACGCTGCGTGCTCTCGAAATCCTCCGCAGCGCCGACCGCATCGCTTGTGAGGACACGCGGCATTCCGGGCCGCTGCTCGCGCATCATGGGATTTCCGGGAAACCGCTCATCGCCCTGCACGATCACAACGAAGCCCGCCGCGCGCCGGACCTCATTGCCGCCGCCCGAGCGGGGGAAACCATCGCGCTGATCAGCGATGCGGGCATGCCGGGAATTTCGGATCCCGGCTATCGGCTGGTGCAGCTTTGCATCGAGACGGGCACGCCGTTCGAGGTGCTGCCCGGTCCCTCGGCGGTGATCACGGCGTTGATTGGCTCGGGATTTCCCTGCCACGCGTTCCGTTTCGGAGGTTTCCTCTCCGTGAAATCGGGAAAACGCCGAAGTGCGCTCACCGCCGCGCTGGAGTCCGGGGAAACCGGGATCTTTTTTGAATCGCCGCATCGGATTGTTTCCACGCTGGAGATTCTGGCGGAAGTCGATCCCGCTGCGCGGACCTGCGTCGCCCGCGAGCTGACGAAAAAATTCGAGACTTACCACCGCGGGACCGCTGCGGAAGTGCTCGCCCATTTCAAAGCCCACCCGCCGAAAGGGGAGATCGTGATGTTGGTGCACGCGGCGGAGTGAAACATGGGGAGGGTCGAACTTCGGTCGACCCGTCCATGAGGGGCCAATGGGTGGCGCCTGGTCTCAACTCATTGGCTTTCCATGGACTGGCGAGATGAATCTCGCGGTCCAGTTTGGGGGGATCACAATCCCCAGACGCCGGTCTGGGTGCGTTTCGCCTCTCGCTCCAGGTTGCGGAGGTTTTCCTTTTCCTGGGCAGCGGGGGTGCCGTCGGGAAGGTCCGCGGGTTTGGTGATGAGGCGGACGAGGCCGCGCTCGACGAGGATCTGATGGAGCCAGCGGGTTTTGCCGTCCCGCAGCACTTCGATGTGGGCGTGATAGCGGTTGTCGTGATAGGGGCTGTCCCACTCGGTGTAGAGTGTGAATGGCTTGCTCGCCAGGAGTCCGAGCGTGAAGGCCTTGCCTTTTTTCCCGATCTCCACGGCCTGCGCCGGAGTGATGCCACCGAGGTCGGCGGCTTGCTGGCGGATGCGCTCGTGGTTGGTTTCGCCGCCGGCGTAGCTTTTGAAGGCGCTTTCCGGGGTGTCCACGAAATAGAGGCGGAACTCGGCTACCTTGCCGTTGGGCAGCCGGACTTTGAAACTATCGCCGTCATTGTTGCGGGCATCGACGAGGGTGCAGTTCCGGTAGATTTCGTAGCGGCCGGTTTTTTCCGCGCTTTTCGGAGCGGCAGGTCCGTCAGTTCGGGGAGAGGGTTTTTCCGTCCGCGTGGACGCCGGTTTGGCCGGGTGATCGAGGGATTTTTTCTGATCGACGGCCCAGATGATCACGGCTGCGGCGACAAGCAGTAGCGGCAGCCACGACGATTTCGGCTTCGGGCGCGGGATCATTTCAGTCCGAAGAAGAAAATGAACCGCAGATGAACACAGATGGACATTGATGAAGAATGGGTTGCATCTGACAAACCAGGTATTTGATCCGTGAGTGGCTGATAGGGCGCGAACACATTTTTTCAGAAAATCCTATCTGCGTTCATCAACGTCCATCTGCGGTTCATTTTTCTTTCCGATTCAGAGGCCCTTGAAGCCTTCGTATTCCTGGTAGGTGCCGGTGGGCATCATGACCTGGCGCCACTCGCGGTTGAGCTTGCGGTATTTCGTGATGAACAGCGTGGGATCCGCCCAGTTGGCCATGTCGGCGGGGGCGCTGGTACGCTGCATGCCGATGCTGATGTTGAGGCGGATCTCGAAATGGAGGTGCGCGGGATACATGCCGAAGTTGCTGCCGATCTTGCCGATCTGCTGGCCGCGTTTGATCTGCTGGCCTTCCTTGACCATGATCTCGCTGAGGTGGCCGTTGAGTGTGTCGCAGAATTTCACCTCGCCGGTGGATGGATCGCGGTAGGCGTGGCGGGTGAGCACGACGTTTCCCCAGCCGACGCGGACGTTGTGGGCAAAGGTGACGACGCCGTCGGCAATGGCGTAAACCGGGTCGCCATAATCGGTGTCCCCGCCGCCGCGGCCGTTCCAGTCCTCGCCGAAATGTTGCGGGCTGCGGAGGCGCAGGCCGCGGGCCTTGAAGTAGTTGTCCGCGTTCGGCTTGCCGACGGGGAAATCAAAGCCGTCAGCGAGGTTCCCTTTCACACCTTGGGCAAAGGCACCTGCGGGAAACGTGACGAAGACGACGAGCACCCACAGCAGCAGGGTTTTAAAAAAAAGGGTGGCGACACGAGTCATTGGGCATCAGTCCACTCTCAGGACTGCTTTGCCGCAAGTGCAAAAAAAGCGGCATGATCTTGATAATCATGCCGCCTTGGAAATTTTCAGCCGTGGCTGGAAATCATTTCTCCTCGCCAATCGTGAGCGGACGGTAGCCGCCGATGGATTTGAAGTAGAGCGCCAGCAGCAGGAAAATCGCCGCCATGGTGGCTGGGATGAACGAATCCGCCTTCAGCGTCTTGCGGTCGCCCACGATGCTCGCATCGGCGAGGGCTTTTTGATCCGGGGTCTTGTCCTTGGCTTTTTGCGCGTCGGAAAGCTTGGTGCCGTCGAGGCCGGTGACGGGATCAAGGAACAGGAACGAGCCGGCTTTTTCCGCCTTGTTGGCTTCGTAAACCGGCGCGTTGGTGGCTTTGAGATGATCCACGGTGAAGCGGTCCTTGGCGTATCCAAGGCCGGGGCCACCGAGCAGGCCGGCGGACATCATGCCGATGCCGCCCATGATGGACATGGCGATGGCACCGGTGCGCGGGAAGCGGTCTCCGACGACGGCCAGCATGGTGGGCCAGAAGAAGGTTTTGCCGAGGGCGTAAACCGCGAGTGCAAGAAGTGCGCCGCCGAACGAGGTGATGCCACTGACGAGGTTGAGACCGATGACAGCGAGCACGGCGCAGATCGTGAGCAGGCCGATGGGTGAAATTTTCAGTTTGCTCTCGATGAAGTTGGCCGAGAAACGCAGAGCGAACATCAGCATCGAGGTGCAGACGAAAAGGATTTTTCCCTGGGCAGGAGTGAGGATGTTGCCGGTGATGTTCTGGATCCAGCCGTCGGTGCCGAGTTCCACCGCGCCGACGAGGGCGTGGGTGATGAAGAGGATGAAGAGCAGGAAGGAGCCGACCGCGAAGCCGGTTTGGCCGCCGACGGCGAGCCAGAGGAGGAGGGCGACGCCGACTGAAACATAGGTCCAGGCGGGGCCGGTGAAAAAGTCGCTGCCGGTGAAGAAGGCGAGTACGCCGCCGAGCTGGGCTTTAAAGAAAAGGCCGATGATCGCACAGGCGACGAGCGCGCCGAGCAGGCCGACTTCCTTCATCATGTCGCCCATTTTCAAGCCCTTGGCCGAGGCCTCGGATTTCGGGAACGTCTGGCCCATGAAGGCGAATCCGTAGAGGACGGTGGGGATGAGGAACAGGCCGAGCTGGATTTTCCAGTCCACGCCGTTTTCACCGAGCGTCCAACCGATCAGGCCGCCACCGACGAGTCCGGCAGGCCAGGCGGCGTGCAGGATGTTCAGGTAGTGGGTGCGGTTTTGTGGGAAAAGCGTCGCGACGAGCGGGTTGGCGACCGCTTCGAGCGTGCCGTTTGCGAGCGCGAAAACGAAGGTGCCGATGTAAAGATACATGTAAGCGGTGCTTTGGACCTGCCCCTTGTGGGCGGCGAAGGTGATCACTGCGGAAAGGACGTGCATGACGAAGGCGGCGGCGACCAGCTTGCCGTAGCCGATCTTGTCCACCACGACACCGCCGATGATGATGCCGAAACAGAATCCGGTGAATCCCGCGCCGCCGATGTCACCGAGTTGGGCACCGGTGAATCCGAAATCGGCGGCCCAGTTGGCGAGGATGCCGCCGCGGACTCCGAAGCCGATACCGGTTGCTAGAATGGCGAGGAAGCCGGCCCATAACAGGCGCTTGGCGTTGGGGACTGTGGATACGGCTGTGTTTGTCATGGGTTGAATGGTGTCTGCGGGAATTATCGGGTCAGGCGGCGGATGGCAAGGTTTCGGATGGAAAATATTGAATTTTTTTTAACCGTTTGGATCTTCCCGCCTGAAAACTAGAATTTGCAAGGAGATCTTTCAGAGATCGGCGCTGAGGTGGTTTCCGCTGGCGGGTGTTTGTGAAAAAACAATGCAATGATCCAGCAGGGCGTCGGAGGAGACGCGGCAGTCCGGCCAAACAACGCTGTTTCTGACGATGGCTCCCGCCTCGATGACCGCGCCGGGGCCGATGATGGAGTTTTCCACGTAGGCGGCGCTGTCCACCATCGCGGCGGGGTGGATGGCGGGGGCGAGGGCGAGTTCCTGATGGGCCTGGAGGTAGGATTTCCGGTCACCGAGATCGAGCCAGACGCCTTCGTCGAGGGTGATGGCGCCCAGCAGGTGGTTTTTCGCGAGTTCGAGAAACGCGGGAATGACGGAGATTTTTTGGTTGGCGGGGAGCAGGCCGAGGAAGTTCGGATCGATGCAGTAGATGCCGGTGAAGACGTGGGTGCCGTCGGCGATGCCGAGGGATTTACGGATGTCGGTGACGCGCTTTCCTGATGGATCGAGGGCGATGTGGCGGGCCTCGCCGGAGGAGCGGAGAGCAAGGGTGACGGGCAGGGCGGAGGCCTGATGGGCGGCGATGAGTTTTTCCAACGGCAGGGTGGAGAAGATGTCGCCATTGTGGATGAGCAGGGGCTCGCCGCCGATCCATGGCTCGATGTTCTTCAGTCCGCCGCCGGTTTCGAGCAGGACGGGTTCGTGGAAGAGCGTGATGTCGGTGCCCGGGCGGAAATTTTCCCACGCTTCCGGCAGGTGGTGGGTGTTGATGGCGAATTTCGTCATCCCGGCGCGCTCGCAGGCGGCGATGGCCCAGGCGGCGAGCGGCTCGTGAAACAGCGGCACGAGCGGCTTCGGCAGGCGGCTGGTCAACGGCTGGAGGCGGTTGCCGAGACCGGCACCGAGGATGAAGGCTTTCGTCACGGACTTGGCTTTGACGGGCGGGACGGCGGATTTCAAGCTCCATGTGCCATGACGGATTCACCGGCTGGACAAACGGCGCTACATGGGCGAAATAGAGCCGCGCGAAATGATTTCGGAAAACTCCCATCGCTCGCCCCTGTGCGACTCCCATCGCGAGGAGGTGGCCAGTCTGGTGACGCATGGAATCGGCGTGGTTCTCAGCATCGCGGCGCTGGTGATCATGATCGTGCTCTCGAATGGCGAGCTTTTGAAAATCGCATCAGCGGTGGTCTTTGGGGTTTCGCTGATCCTGCTCTACGCGTCGTCCACGCTCTATCACTTTTTCACATCGCCGCGGTGGAAGGCGCATTTCCAAGCGCTCGACCACGCGTGCATCTATCTGCTCATCGCCGGATCCTACACGCCGATCACGCTGGTCACCCTGCGCGGAGCGTCGGGCTGGTGGCTTTTCGGCGTGGTGTGGACGCTGGCGATCATCGGCGTGCTGGTGAAAACGCTGCGGAAAGGAAAAAAGGACCACTGGATCTCCACCGCGCTCTACTTGGCGATGGGCTGGCTGATCCTCTTCGCGATGAAACCGCTGATCCGCGAGCTGCCGGCGGCGGGTGTCTGGCTGCTGGTGGCCGGTGGTTTCACCTATTCGTTCGGCATCGTCTTCTACGCGTGGAACAAGCTGCCCTTCAACCACGCGATCTGGCATCTCTTCGTGATGGGCGGCAGCGTCTGCCATGTGCTGGCGGTGATGCTCTACGTCCTGCCGTGACCCGGACATTTTCCGCTTTTGATCCGTCCTCCATTGTTGGAATGTCCTGCATCAAATGATCAAGATCATCACTGCCTGCGACAATTCCAAGACCCACGCGGAGTTAGCCGAAATCTGCAAATTCAGCATCAAAAAATACTGCCGGCTCCATCGTCTGGCCTACGATTTTCACACGATCACTGAAACGGAAGTTCCCGCAGCGTGGTACAAGATCCAATTGTTGAGGAAGGAGTTGGAAAATAAGAAAACCAGATTTTGCCTGTGGCTGGATGCGGACTCGTTGATCCGCAATCCGGACTTCGACATCCGGTCGCTCATCCGGGAAAAAAAGGCGCTCTATCTGGCAGAGGATTGCAACGGGGTCAACACGGGCGTCATGCTTTGGAAAAACACGCGCCTCAACAAAAGGCTTCTCAAGCAGATATGGAAAGCGCGGCACATCACCAAACACCCGTGGGCGGAACAGGAAGCATTGAGGTTGCTCATCCTGAAGAACTACGAGGGTATCCAGGACAGGGTGGAATGGATACCCCAGAACATTTTCAACGCTTACGATTACGCGCTGTATGGGAGAACGATGGAATCCGGGCAGGTGAATGAAAACTCTTTCATCGTTCATTTTCCGGGCCTGGACTTTGAAATCAGAAAGCAACACATGGAGAAATACCTCCACGAGGCTTGGAAGCCCACGTCCTTTCAACTGGCACTTTCCCGGATGAGGGAGCGCTTCAGAAAATAGCCCGTTCCCCCGGATCCCATGCCCGAGCTCCCCGAAGTAGAAACCACCCGCCGCGGCATCGAGCCCCACATTTCCGGCGTGGAGGTGAGCGAGGTGATCGTCCGCCGCTACGATCTGCGGCAGCCGGTCTCGCCGACCATCGCCGCGCTCGAAGGCCGCCGCATCCTGACAGCGGCGCGACGCTCGAAGTATCTTTTGTTAGCCATCGACGACGGCACCACGCTGCTGATCCACCTCGGCATGTCCGGCAGCCTGCGGGTGATCGCTCCGGCGGACGTTTGGAAAAAGCACGACCACGTCGGCATCAGTCTGGGTAATGGCAAACAGCTCCGTTTTCACGATCCCCGGCGCTTCGGGCTGGTATTGCATCTGTTGGAAAAAGACCCTATGGAGCATGTGTTGCTGTGTTCACTCGGGCCGGAGCCGTTGGAAAATGATTTCACCGCCGGGCATCTTCGCGAGGTGTGTGCGAAACGCTCCGCCGCCATCAAGCTCGTCATCATGGATGCGAAAGCCGTGGTCGGTGTGGGAAACATCTATGCTTCCGAAGCCTTGTTCCGTGCCGGTATCCGCCCGCAGACGCCGGCAAACAAGGTTTCCAAACCCCGCCTCGCAAAGCTCGTCGCCTCGATCCGCGAAGTCCTATCAGACGCGATCCAGGAAGGCGGCACCACCCTGCGGGATTTCCTCAACTCCGACGGCGAGCCCGGTTATTTCAAGCAGCGGCTCTTCGTTTACGAACGGAAAGGCGAACCTTGCCGCGTCTGCGTGACGCCCATCCGCCATGCCGTGTTAGGCCAGCGCTCGACCTACTGGTGCCCGGTCTGCCAGAAATAGCCGGACCGCGGAAGTCATTCCGCCAGTCGATGAATGGCGAAAGCCGGGTACCTTCGGCGCTTCCGTTTCTCCACTCATCGGCCACGACAAGAATGTCGTGGCTCCTTACCGTCACTTTCCCGCCGCGATCAGGTCATCCAGATGTCCGCCGTGAGCGGTCACCCATTTGCCCTTCGTGATTACTTTTGTGAAACCCAGCCCACTCCCCGCCGCGGCAGAGAAAACCTCCCACGCTTGGGTGGCGAGGATGCCGGAGACGATCAGATCGCCGCCGGGTGCGAGGGATTTCGCGATGACCGGCCATGCCTCAATGAGCACAGTGGAGAAAAGGTTGGCAAGCACGACGTTGTAGCCCTTCTTGCGCGGCTTCCATTTCAGGACGTCTTGCTCCTTCATCTGAATGTCCGGCGTGCCGTTGCGCTCGATGTTGCGGAGGCCGACGGCGACGGCGAACGGATCGAAATCACAGGCGAACGTCTCACCCGCGCCGAGTTTCTTCGCGGCGATCGCCAGCACTCCGGTGCCCGTGCCGAGATCAGCGACGGTCCAAACAATCCCCTTGCGTTTCCGGCCGACATCTACGAGCAGACGCAGCACCGTCGAGGTCGTCGCATGATCGCCCGTGCCGAACGCCATTTCGGGCGGGATCACGATGATCTCGCGTTTCGGATTCGCCTTTTTCAGCGCGGCGAGTTCTTTCGGGCGGTTTTCCGCTGTCAGGACGAAAACATCCCGCACCTTGAGCGGGCGGGGCGGGGCGACCGGCTTGTTCCACTCGGCGTGGGCCATTTTCCGCACGCTGCCGCCGAATTGAGCGACGATGGCGTCCGCAGCTTTTTGAGTGTCACAGAAAAGCCGGATGCGGATGGATTTTCCGCCCTTGATCAGTTCGATGACCAGATTCGGATTCCCGGCAAACCGTTCCTCCCAAGCGTCCATCCACTTCGCAGCGGAGAGTTTCGACCAGACGAACATGAATAATTGCGTGGTGAGGAAAAAACCGCGTCCGGAGAAAAATGGAGCGGGCGATGAGATTCGAAGTCATCACAACTCTATTCAAAATCAATCAATTGCGGTGCTGGATTGGGAATTACACCAGTTTTTACACCTTATTGATATCCCTTGGAAAGTCTGAGCCGTGAACGCGGAAACCATTCTTGGCCAATGACAATAAGTCAACGCCGAAGCTGACCTTTAGCCGAAAATGATTTATTTTAAGTGGGTTGTGAAAACAACAACAGATGAATTGGCAAGTTTATGAGCAAATACTGATTTTTTGGGCGCTGGAGAGGAGCAGACGTTGCCTACCGTAACCAAATAAGGATTGAAATACCCACGTCCCAAGGCTACCAGAGGCGCTGTGAGTAAACAAAAGGTCAATAAGATCCCTCAAAAGCCTCAGCGGCCGGCTTCTCCAAATCCGGTCACCAATCGCCCTGTCGGCCAGGTCGAGATCCAGCAGAACGATCTTCCTAAAGAATTTAAGTTTTTCGATAATTTCAAATGGGACGTCTCCGGAGAATGGGCATTTTTGAAGCTTTTTTTCGGAACTGGACCGAGCGCTATTCCAGTGTTCCACGGTGCGATGGCGAGTAGTGACGTGGCTCTAAATTCGGTTCGAGCCGTAAATATGCTCGAAAAACTCGGTGCGCGTGCTACTGCTGTATCGGCAAAGTCACATTTTGAGGCTCCTGCAAGCCATTCTGCGCCAACAACATTTCATCTTCTAAATTTCATCGTCAGGGGGGAAGGAGGCGAGATGTTGATCGGCCAATTTTCACACAGACAGATCAACGATTTTTGGAAGACAAATAAAAGTGGGGGCAAATTCGCGGCCACAGTCGCGGGCGCTTACAGTTCGGAAGTTGACGTGCAAGTACATCTAATAAGGGATCTTATTGAGATCGGAAAGAGATTTAAACCTGTCCCCAAACAATGAAACTTTCGCCCGCAATCGCTTCATCACTGGTTTTTTCAGTTTATGCAGCTGACGCAGTCTCCACGCTGACAGATGAAAGTTCTGTGAGTATCGGGGAAACGTGCAATAGCCCCGCTATTTACTTTGAACCTGACGGTGTCATTGAAGAGGAGACCTTGAATTTCGTATTTGCTGACTTGCGTTCCGCGTTCGAAGGTCCGTGGACGAATGAGCAAGAAACCCTATTCGACGAACTGGCAGCAAGGGAAGCTCTAGGGACAATATCCGAAATCGAAAGACAACAACTGGAAAACTTGAGCGCTATCCGCTATGCGAATTTTTCCCCCCGATCGCTTGAAGAAGTGGCCCAAGCCGCCGAAATAAAGCAAGAAACTGAAGACGCTATCCAAGCTCTCAATCGATTGATTGCCAGATTTTCATAAAAATGAACGCGCGGCTGGTTCGAAAACGTTCAGAACTCCATATTTACTCGGATCACCGGGATGCCCTCGACACATTGTTGAGTGAGACTGGTGATCGATGTGCTTATTCCATGCAGCATGTAATGCAGATTGGGAGAACTACCATGGAAGTCGATCATTTCAATCCAACCCGACTAGCGAACAAAAATCGCAACAACGCGCACGGAAATCTCTTGTGTGCATCAAGGCATTGTAATGGGCGAAAGTCTAACAAATGGCCTTCTGCCGCTCTGCTACGAAAGGGGGTAAGGCTTTTGAACCCGTATAAAGAACGGGATTATGATAGACACATTTTTGAAGACTTGGAAACCGGTGAAGTCTACAGTGACAGCCCTGCGGGAAAATGGCACATCCGGCAGCTCTGTTTGAATGATCCGTTTTTAGTGGAAGCCCGTAAGGACAGGACACTATTGGCTCGCGCTGTGAAACAAGTAAAACTGTTGGATAATATCGAGCCAGCGGTAATCGATTTGGTCAAAATGGTTGAACGCGTCGTTCTAAGAAAAACAATCCCCGCCATAAAAGCTGGCAAAAGGAAGAAATAATTAATCTATTGCGATTCGTCAGGATCGTGATCGCGCGCTACTGGTCCTCGGTGAAATCAAGCACACCGTCTTGCGCTTGTGTGGGTGAATACCTCAGCAGTGCTTAGGTCATCGGAATCGAGCCTCCATCATCATCGTAGGATTGGGTACTTTTTCCTATTGCGCAAGAAACCGGGTAATCGAATCTGCCACCGTGGTTCGCTGAACCTTGAGCGGACCGTTTTCCGCATACCAGCGAGCCGCGGCCGTCAGATCCGCAGATCCGCCCGAAAGCCATGCCATCGCGCCCTCGACATCGGCAGCCAACTTCCGCACCGCCGCTTCATGCTTGCTGCCAGCGATTCGCTTCAGAGCTGCCATCGCATGCGCATCGCCCGCTGCAATCCTGCGCCGCCCCGCCGCCCCGTCCAACTCACGAGCTTTCTGAGTCGCAAACTCCTGAGCATTTTCCTCGCTCGCTTTCGTGGTTGATCGCGTGGCTCCCATCTCCCGCCAGGTCAGCTTGAAAAATCCGTTCGTTCGTCGGCAGATCCAGACGCGCCCCGCTCCGAATTCCATGGTCTGCGGATACTCCTGGGCCTTGCGTTTCGCGGGCATGATTTTTTACATCACTTTACACCCAGAAAAACCAATAAAAACCCGAAAAACCCCCATTTTTCACATCACCTCCCGAAATCTTGACACAAAAAAACCCTTGAAACTTATAGTTTCAAGGGTTTGGAGATGGAGCGGGCGATGAGATTCGAACTCACGACATCCACCTTGGCAAGGTGGCGCTCTACCACTGAGCTACGCCCGCGTCGGGAAACGCGTCGACGGCTTTCTACATGCCGGGCGGGGGCGGGCAAGTCATTTTTCACAAATTTTCCATGTTCATTCCCCCGTCCGTAAGTTTCCTTTCCCGCACGCCATGTCTGACAAGCTCGCTGAAATCATCGCCACCAAACACCTTGAGGTCGAAGCCCTCATGCCCCGCGCCGCCCTGCTCCGCGCCGCCGCCCTCCAGCGCAACGACTACGGCGGCTTCCGCAGCGCCATCGACCGCGGCCCCGGAAAACTCGGCGTCATCGCGGAGGTAAAAAAAGCCTCGCCGTCCGTCGGCCTGATCGATCCGAACTTCGATCCGGTCCGTCAGGCCCAGCGCTACCTCGACGGCGGAGCCTCCTGCCTTTCCATCCTCACCGACGAAAAATATTTCCAAGGCTCGCTCAGCTACCTCACCCAGATTTCGAAATTTTCGTCCGCCCCGCTGCTCCGCAAGGATTTCATGATCCACGAGGTCCAGATCCACGAAGCCATCGTCACCGGCGCGGACGCCATCCTACTCATCGTCGCCGCGCTCGATGACGAGTTGCTCCACCGCCTCTACGACGAGGCGAAATCCTTCTCTCTCGACGTGCTCGTGGAAGTCCACGACCTCGCGGAAATGGAGCGCGCCCTCGATCTCGGTGCCGACCTCATCGGCGTGAACAACCGCAACCTGAAAACCTTCGAAGTCGATCTCGCCACCACCGAGCGCCTCGCCGAGGAAGTGCCCGACGACGTTCTGCTCGTCTCCGAAAGCGGCATCAAGTCCGTGGACGACGCCCGCCGCGCCCTCGAAGCTGGCGCGAACGCCGTGCTCATCGGCGAGACCCTCATGCGCGCCCACGACCCCTCCCGCGCCATCGAGGAATACCTCGCGCTGGAACTGGCGTGAAACCAAGCTGGGATCACTGAAAATTGGGACGGCCATGCCCATAATTGGGGAAAGGTGATCCTTAATGCCGAGCAGGGAAAATCGAAGGAACGTGCGCCAAATCCAACAATCCGCTTTCCCATGTTACGCAAGCTTCCTCTCACCCTCCACTGCACGCTCGCCCTCTCCCCCACCTACAGGCCGCACCGCCGCAGCACACGTTTTCCATCGGCCAGACGGATTTCCTGCTCGATGAAAAACCAATCGTCATCCGCTGTGGGGAAATCCACTCCGAACGGATGCCGCGCGAGTATTGGAAGAACCGGCCCGCAGGTTTCCGGATTGGAAAAACCGAACCTCGACAAGCTCCGTCCGGAACTCGACTTCGCCAACACCAGCGGCCCAGCCTCCACCACCAAGCTCACGCTCACCGGCGTCAAACCCACCTACAAAGGCGAGATCAAGCCCGGCGGAGAGTCCCAAGAAGTCAAATTCCCGCAACCCGCCAGCGGCAGCCAGTTCTGCATCGAGGCGCTCAACGCCCACGACGGCAAAAACTTCGCCGCCATCGCCGCCATCGCCGAGCTCGACCTCCTCGATCCCGCAGGCAACCCGATTTCCCATCAGGCATGGACCATCGCTTACGCCAGCAGCCAGGAACTCGCCGGTGAGGACGGCTCCGCCTCCAACGCCATCGACGGCCAGACCTCGAACTTCTGGCACTCCCAGTGGAAGAACAAGGATGACAAGCTCCCCCACCGCATCATCATCGACCTCGGCAAGGAAACCAAGGTCGGCGGCCTCCGCTACACGCCGCGCGCCGGCGACGCCAACCCCGGCCGGATCAAGGACTATCAGATCTACATTGGCGACGGACTGGCGAAGTGACTGGAGAAATCACGGTTTATGTTAGCCAGGGAAAGACAAAATGTCATTCAATCCACATCCGTGCGGAACGGGGAGGCGGGAAGGCCTTCCTTGTTGAAGAGATTTACGTCGGGCACGTTCGTCCAGCCGTAGCGGACGGCGGTGGGTTTCGTCACGCCCTCGGCGGAAACGACGATTGCGGAGCCTTGGATCTTCGCCTCTGCGGGAACGAATTTTTTGTCCTCGCCGGCGATGGTGAAGCCTTTCAACTCGCCGTCTTTCGCGACCAGTCCGCCGCCGAGGTGGGTGAAGCTGATTGCGATTTTCCCGTCTTTGGCAACCATCGAGTCATAGAGCGGACCGGAGTATTCGATCTTCTCGCCGTAGGTCAGAGCGCGGGCGGCGAAAGCGAGACGCTGGCCGACGGGTTCCTTTTGGGTGGGGTGAATGTCAGCGGCGTTGCCCACGTCGGTGGTCACGGCCATGGCGGTGTTCTTGGACTTGGCGAGTGTGAGAAACTGCGCCTCACGGATTTCCGGCGGCTGGCCGTTGAAGGGGGCGATTTGGACGAAGAAAAACGGAAAATCGCCCTGTTTCCAGCGTGCCCGCCAGTCGGCGATCATGGCGGGGAAGAGCGTGCGATACTGCTTCGACTGGCTGGCGTTCGACTCGCCCTGATACCAGATGGCACCCTTGATGCCGTAAGGAATGATCGGGGCGACCATGCCGTTGAAGAGAGTCGTCGGATCGCCTGCTCCACCTTCCGGTCCCGCTGGTGCCTTCGGCTGCGGGGTGGAGGGCGTGGGTTTCGGCGGCAGCGGTTGGCCGGCTTGTTTCGCCTTCGCAACGTCCTCGTTCCAGGTTTTCAGGGTTTCCTGATAGACCTTGCCGACGGATTCATCCCATTCCTTGGACTTGGCGTTGAACTCCTCCAGCCTCGCCGGATAGGCGGCGGCAGCGGCATCGTAACCGGCGAGGTTTTGTTTCGCGGCATCAACGTAGCCTTTCAGCTCCGGATCGGTTCCGAATCCTTCCAAGCTCGTCCAGGCCTGCGCGGGAGTGCCACCCCAGGAGGTGTGGATCATACCGACCGGCACGCCGAGTTTCTGGTAGAGATCACGGGCGAAAAAGTAACCGACCGCGGAGAATCCGCCGACCGTCTGCGGGGAGCACTCGACCCAACCGCCCTCGGCTTCCGTCAGCAGCTTGACCGAAGTTTTCCGCTTCACGGTAAACATCCGGATCTTCGGGAAAACCGCCTTGGGGCCCTCTTCCATGGCGTTCGCCGTGCGGTTGAATTTAAACTCCATGTTCGACTGGCCGGAACAAACCCAGACCTCGCCGACGAGCAGGTTGTTCACGGTCACGGCATCGTCGCCAGTGATCTTCATCGTGAAAGGGCCGCCTTCTTTCAGCGGCTTCAGACTCACGCTCCACTTGCCATCGGCAGCGGTGGTGCTGACTTTCTGGCCGTTGAAATCCACAGTCACCTTCTCGCCATCCCGCGCCGTGCCCCAGACGGGGACAGGCTGGCCGCGCTGGAGCACGGCACCGTCGGTGAAGAGCGCGTTCGGTTTCACATCGGCGTGCAGCGGGCCGGAAATAACGGCCGTGATCGCGAGCGCGGAAAAGGTGGGGATGGATTTCGGGGTCATGGGAATTTTCCCATACGAGGCTTTTGCGGGATTTCTACAATCAACGCGCCGGGGCAGCGGATTCGTCCCAGGATGGCGAAGCCAAACAGCTCACACCCCATCGTCACCCACAGCAGGAAAAAAAAACGCACCACCCACAAAAACCCCGCACTCGCTTACAAAAACACCGCACTCACCGGTAAAAAGCACGCACTCACCGTTAAAAAGCGCGCACCCCCCATAAAAAGCGCGCACTCACCCATAAAATCCCCGCACCACCCGCAAAAACCCCGCACTCACCGGTAAAAAGCGCTCACTCACCCATAAAAACCCCGCACCGGGAGAAAGCCGGTTTTGCAGAATGACTCACACGTGAGCGCTGAGCCCATTCGGAAGATCTCAGGCACAGTCAACGCCTCCGGCCCAAGGACTCTTCCGGCGGCGTTCGCGGTGGATCATGGCAAACGCGAAAATCGCCGGGAGAATCGAGACCGCAGGCTCGGGCACCGCCGAGATGGCGATGTAGTTCTGGATCAGCCAGGCATAGCTGCCGGTATAGGTGTAGGCGCTGAATTCTCTGGTGGCCACCCCCGCCCCGGGATCGATATCGCCCGTTCCCACGCCTAGGGCGGTGCCCGCCACCACAAGTTGCGAGCCGGAAAGCACCAGCAGCGGGCTACCGGAATCCCCGCCGTTGAGCTGCGCCTCATAATAGGTTGGGTTATATCCAAAAACCGTATCCCCCGGTTGGTTCGCCACCGTGACGAGCACATCGCTCACTCCGCCGGCGCCATTGGCCGTGACATCCTCGAGGAACGCCTCGATCCGGTTCGTGCCGATCACCTGGTTGGTCACCGGCCCGCCGTAAGCGTTTCCGGAAACGGAAATCCCGCCTATGAAGGCCGGCAGATTCGCCACCGCGCTGGAATAAAATCCCGCCTCGGTCAGCGGGATATTGAAATAGCTGTAGCTAGTGATGGAGGACGGGATCGGACTGGAAAGCCTGCCGATGTAGAGATCGCTGCCGCCAAGTGCCTGGCCGCTGCTGATGGAAATCGTGACCGGCGTGGCGGCCGGGTTGTTTCCCGGATAAAACACCAGCGATCCGCCCGGCGCGGCATGGTTTGCGCTGATGAATACCGTCGGGCTCAGCATCACGCCCCATTTGCCGTTGGCATCCCGGCCAACACCGGAAAAATCGAACCCGCTGCCGACGAACGCGGGATTGTTCGCAAACCGGTCATTCGCTGCGGCGGAAAAGTTCCCCACCGAGGATGCCGCCGTGGCGAATCCTGATGCGCCCGCCCAAAAGGCCAGAATGCAGGCCAGGGCGTTTCCGGAAAAAGGGATGGAGATGGGCCTATTCGCGATGTTTTCTGCCATGCTGCAAGGAAATGCCACTATTTCGTCGCCCCTTTCAAGCTGGAAATCGATCGCGCGCTGTGCCCGGTACGGCGGGCCGAGCGTATTGTCACTCACGCGCCAAACACATTCCGGAAATTCAAGTGAAGCCGCGAAACGCTTTCCACCGGGAGATCGAGAAAATCCAAGCGGACGCGGACCACCTCCACATCGATGAGACCAGCGGCATGAAGACCGGCTAACAAAGCGATGTGCTTGGGACGACTGACCATCGGCTTACCCAACAGCCTACGCTTCAAATCCGCGAGCACCGCGGCTGGACGCTCCGCAATGGCATCCATCATTTCACCTCGAACTCGGCGTGGATGATCGTGATGATATCCTTGTCACGTGAAGAGGTATCGTTGTTACCCTCGTTAGAAGTTTCCGTGGAGTTGGCGGCGTTGATATTGATGATGCCCATGTCCGCGTAAACCAGCTTGCCCACGCCGGTGTTGCCAGCCGAGCTGAGGATGTTCTCGGCACGAGCGCGGGCGTCCTTCGCGGCTTCCGCGAGCATCTCCAGCTTGAGTTCGCCCAGGCGGGTGTAGTAATAGTTCGGCTCGTGCGAGGTGACATCGACGCCCTGTTCAAGCAGGGTCGTGATTTCACGGGAGACTTTTTCGATTTGCGGAACGTTCGTCGAGCTAACGGCGACCATCTGCCTTGCCCTGAAGCCTTTCGACTCCTTGCGCTCGGAGCGCAGCGGGACATTCGTGCCGGGCAGAACCTTGTCCTCCTTGATGATGTCGAATTCCTCGGTGATCGCGGCGGACTCAGTCTGGATTTCCCCCACCGTCACGCCCTGCGCCTTGAGAAAAGCGACCACTTTTTCGGTCCCGCCCTTCAGCGCGACATAGGCGGCGGTGCGGTCCGCGCCCTGCGCCTCCACCGAGGCATTCCACTGGATCAAATCCGAAACAATCCGCTTCCGTGCGGACCCGGTGATGCGGATGTTGTTTTTCTCCGGCCTCTTCCGCACTTCTTTCCAACTGTGAGCAGCGATGAAGGTGGACCCCGCCAGCCCGATTGAAATGGCGACCGCGCTCAGGAACGGCAGGGAGACTTGGCGAAAGGATTTGGTAGGAGGGGCGTCGGTGCTCATGGTGGTGTGAGGTGATGGATGGGTGGAGATCCGGAACGGCGATCAGGATCCGCAGGGTTTAGGGAATACAAATTTCAGGAGATGCTCTATCGGTTTCAACCCCGCTCCGCCAGTGAAATCGCGAGCGATGGATCCGGGCAACAGCCGCACGCTTTTTTCAAATCTACCTGACACCGGCAGGAAGCGATGCTTTACTCCACGCGCCACCCATGCATCCGCGTCACCTGATCCCATTGCTGAAAGACGCCGCTTCCGGTTGGGTGGACGACGGAGCGATGCGACTCAGTTCCTCGCTCGCCTACTACGCGATCTTCTCACTCGCGCCCCTGCTCGTCATCGTGATCTCGATGGCCGGGCTGGTGTTCGGAGAGGATGCGGCGCGCGGACAACTCTCGCAGCAAATCGCCACTCTCGCCGGCAAGGGTGCGGGCGAGGCCATCCAGGCTGCGGTGCAATCGAGCGCTTCCCAAAAATCGGCGGGCGTCCTCGCGACAGTCATCAGCACGGCGCTCCTGCTTTTTGGCGCGTCCACGGTGTTTGCCGAGTTGAAGGATGCGCTGAACACCATCTGGGGCGTGGTCGTGAAACCTGGGCGCCCGTTCTTCACTCTCGTGCGGGACCGCTTTTTCTCGTTTTCAATCGTGCTGGCCATTGGATTTCTGCTCCTCGTTTCACTGATCATCAGCGTCGTCCTTGCCGCGTTGAGCATCTACATGAGCGGTCGATTCCAACTTCCACCTCGGGTTTGGCAGGCGTGGGACTTTGTCATATCGTTCGTGGCCGTCAGCGGGCTCTTCGCGATGATCTTCAAACTGCTGCCCAACGTGCGCCTCCGGTGGCGCGACGTCTGGCTGGGAGCGGTGGCGACTTCACTCCTTTTCACCCTCGGCAAGTTCGTGATCGGCTACTACCTGGCAACCAGCAGCATCGCCTCCAGCTTCGGCGCGGCCGGATCGGTCGTGATCGTCCTGGCCTGGATTTACTATTCCGCCTGCATCCTGTTCTTCGGCGCGGAGATCACAAAATGTTACGCGCTGAAGTTCGGTTCCGGCATCGTGCCAAACAGCCACGCCGTGCTCGTCGACGACTTGCTCCGGGCGAGATTGGGGCTGTCCAACGCCACCATCGTCGCCGCATCAACTCCGCCCGAGGAGCCTCTACCTAAAACGTAACCGCCGCATTCGATGAGGAAATGAAACCGCAGATGGACGTTGATAAACGCAGATAAGATTTTTAAATTCAGCGGATTCACGATTCACGATTCACGATTCACGATTCACGATTCACGATTCACGATTCACGATTCACGCGTTCCGGCTTCGGCCAATGCCAAAAGTCCAATTCACACATGTCCTGTCAGGTGAACTTTTTTCACCACTTTATCAATTGCCTCGCTAAGTTAGAGACGTGAATTGAAGGTTCGAGCTTGGAGATCGACGAGGGATCTAATTTGGGGCGATAGAAGGTGGATTCACGCGAAATGAAATCCGCGGCCCAAAAGAAAACCCGCCGGCCCTTGCGGGAAGGCGGGTGGAATTTGGAACAGGCAGGAATGCCTATATCACTTCGCGGCGCGGAGTGCTTCTTCCTTGGCCTTGGCGATGACATCGTCGGAGAGGTTTTTCGGGTAAGGGGCGTAGTGGCTGAACTCCATCGAGAACTGGCCACGGCCGGAGGTCATGGTGCGGAGGTCTCCAATGTAGCCGAACATGGCGCACAGTGAGTCTTCCTCTTTGGCGCGGAGGTCCTCCTTGGAACGACGGGCAAACAGCTCGTATGGAAATTCAGCTGGCGCTCTTCCGCCGTGCCACCTTCACGCCTTTCGTCTTCATCGCTTCGATCAGCGTCCCTACCAACGGATTGGGGAAATGCCTGCTGGCGGTGACGGCGTAGAAAGTTTCGCGGATTTCGGCGATCCGGTGGGTCACTACCAGCACGCCGGAAGCGATCTCGTCCTGCACCACCACTGGCGGCACCAAGGCGAGGACATCGTCCTCCCGCGCGATCAGGCGGAGCATCGCCATGTCATCCACTTCGGCCATTACCAACGGTCGCACACCGGCCGAGGCTAGCAATCGCTCGAAGCCTTCCCGCGTGTTGCTCTCGAAACTCGGCAGCACCAACGGCACTCCGTCGAAGTCTTGCGGAAACTTCAGCCGCTTCGCCTTCCACTCCGGCCTGCCAACCAAAGCCACCGACTGATCCGCAAGCAGATGGCTGTGCCAAGGGCGCTCCGCATCCTGCCTAACCGACTCATTCGAGAGCACCACATCCACCTCGTGCGATTGCAACGAAACCACCAGTTCCGCGAGCGAACCGGATCGCACCACCACCTCCACATCCGCCCGCTTCAGCGCGGGGCGGAGGAACTCCAGTTGGAAATTCCGTGACAGCGTCGCCACCGCGCCGACACGCAGAACTTGGCGCCCCGCCCCGACACCGTGGCGCATCACGTCCATCAATTCCGCACCGGCGCGGCCTATGGTCTGCGCGTATTCGAGTGCCACCCGTCCCGCTTCGGTCAGCTCCAGCCCGGTGGGCAGCCGCTCGAACAGCGCGTGCCCCATGCTTTCCTCAAGCTGCCGCAACTGAATGCTCAGCGCGGGTGGTGAAAGGTTCAGCTTGCGAGCGGCCTTGGTCAGATTCCGTTCGCCTGCGATCACCCGGAAATAGCGAAGGTGGTGGTAGTTAAGGAAATCCATGGTCTCGCGTGGCGTTTTATAAAATTTAACGAATTGATAAAAACCATGTCATTCCCTAAAATGCAAATCTTTGTCATTTTCCTGCCGATGCAAGTCCCCAACCTACCCGATCCGATGTACGATGCCGGTTTCGTCCGCTTCGATACCCTCGCCGTCACGATGGCCGTGCTCGTCACCTTTCTGGGAGCCATCGTCCTCCGCTTCGCCGCCCGCTACCTCGAGGGCGATCCGAAGCGCACGCGCTTCCTGGTATGGATGTCGCTCACGCTGCTCGCGGTGATCACCCTGGTCATTTCCAACCACTTGCTGCTGCTTCTCGCAGCATGGACGGCGACCAGTCTCTGCCTCCACCGTCTGCTGCTGCATTATCCGGATCGCGTTGGTGCGGTTTTCGCAGCGAGGAAGAAATTCTTCTTCAGCCGCCTCGCCGAGCTCTCGCTGCTGGCCGCCGCGATCATGCTCTACGCCGGACACAGCACCTGGCGCATCGACGAAGTGGTCGCCTCGATCAACGGCGGAAACCATGCCGGGCTGCCTGCCGCCGCCTTTTTGCTGGCCTTTTGCGCGATGCTGAAATCCGCCCAGTTCCCGTTCCATAGCTGGCTGCCCGATACGATGGACACGCCCACGCCGGTTTCCGCCCTCATGCACGCCGGTATCATCAATGCGGGTGGATTCCTCGTCCTGCGCCTCGCCCCGGTCTTCACCGCCACGCCCTCCGCCATGCATCTGCTCGCCGTGGTCGGAACGCTGACGGCGGTCTTCGGGGCCATCGTCATGCTTGCCCAGCCGGGAGTAAAAAGGGCACTCGCCTTTTCCACCATCGCGCAGATGGGCTTCATGATGGTCCAAGTCGGACTCGGCGCGTGGGGGCTTGCGCTGCTCCACCTCGTCGCCCATTCGATGTATAAAGCCCACGCCTTCCTCCAAGCCGGATCGACCATCGGAGCCGCGCCCCGGGCCGCCATCCCGCTCGCCACCGGAGCCCTCGCGCTCGCCACTCTTGTCGGCACCACCCTGGTCGTCGCACTCTCGACCGCACTTCACTTCCTGCTCCCGACTTCTGTCGAAACTCCGATCGCTTTCCTTGCTATCACTGCGCTCGCCTTGGCTTACGGGATCGCCCGCGCCACTTCAGGAAATCCCAGCAGCCTGCCCCGGGCGCTTGCCGCCGCCCTCGGCATCGCCAGCGTCGCGCTCGTCCTCCATTTCGTCGCCGGCCAACTGCTTCTCACGCCTGTCGCGCCGCCCGTCCCCGGTTGGCTGGGTGTCTTCGTTCTCGCTGCATTCGTCACCCTGTTTTTCTTCCAGGCACTGCTCTGGCGCGCCTCCGCGCACCCGATCGGGCGCAGGCTTTACGTCCACGCCCTCAGCGGATTCTACGTCGGCACGCTCGCCAACCGCGCCCTCAACCGTCTCTGGCCCAGCCAGCAATCCAACTGAAATTCCATCACCTAACTTTTTCCTGAAATGAACACCACCCTCGTCATGCCGACCACCACCCCTGATCTGGAGCCTGCCATCACTGAAGCACTCAAGCGCATCCCGCCGCTTTGGCCGCTCGAGCACTTCGTCGCCGTAAATCCCTTCCTCGGGTTCACGGACCAACCCTTCGCGGAAGCCTCCGCGACGCTCCGCCGCACCCTCGGCCACGCCCCGGTGCAGTCGCCTGAAAGCTATCTCGCCGCATGGCAAAACGGCAGCATCACAGAGGATGATCTCGCCCCGTTTACCGACGAAATCCGGACCCGGAAAAACCTGCTAGACATCCTCACTGAAGCTGACAACACCCCGCTATCCCACCCCGTCGCCACCTTCGCCGACGCCCTCGACAAGACCATTCCGCACGCCCACTGGGCGGGTTTCATCTCCGAGGAAATCGCGAAATGGTGCGCCGTCCACTTCGACCGCAACCAAAGCGTCTGGGTCTCGCCCTGGAAAAACCTCGGACTCTTCGCCGCATGGAAATCCGCCGCCATGCACGACCGCAAGCCCGAGGTATTCGGCCTGCCCGGATTCCGCAAATTCGTCGGCGCCCTTCCAGATGACGCGGCCGCCTCATTGAAACAATGCCTCGCCGCACTCGATCCCAAGGACGCCGATCTCGCCGATTTCTTCCATCGCCACCTCGCCGGGAATTCCGGTTGGGCCGGCCACGTCCAGTATCTCGTCCGGGAGGACGCGCTGCACGGAAAGGACAATCCAGCCCTCATGGAACTGCTCGCCATCCGCCTCGCCTACGATGCCGCCCTGCACGCCGCATTCGGCAAAAACCCGCAGGTTAGATCCGCGTGGACAGCAGAAATTTCCGTCTCTCAAAATCCCGAACTCGACCAAGCGCTCTCCCGCTGGCAATCCGCCTACGAGGCAGGCTATCAGAAACAACTCGCCACCGACCTCCTGTCGCAACCGGCCACGCTGCCAGCCGGAAGACCCAGCGCGCAGGCGGTCTTTTGCATCGATGTCCGCTCGGAAATCGCCCGCCGCCATCTGGAGGCCGCGCTGCCCGGCACCCACACGCTCGGATTCGCCGGCTTCTTCGGATTTCCCGTGGCCCACCAGCCGGCGCTCGCCTGCAAATCCGCACCACGCTGCCCCGTCCTGCTCGTTCCGCCCATCAACAGCCGCGAAACCCCGCCCGCCAACGCCACCCGCTATCAGGCGGAAAAAGGTGCGTGGAAGGCCTTCCAAAACTCCGCGACTTCCTGCTTCACCTTCGTCGAAACCCTCGGTCTGGCCTTCGGCTCCAAGCTTATCAGTTCCCGCGAAAAATATGACGCCAACCCCGCGCCGAAGCCGGAAATGGCCGGCCTTTCCGCCGCTGATCGTGCCGCGCTCGCCGAGGGCGCGCTGCGCGGCATGAGCCTCACGAAAAACTTCGCCCGCATCATCCTGCTCTGCGGCCACGGCAGCCATAGTGCTAACAACCCTTACGCCTCCTCGCTCGATTGCGGGGCCTGCGGCGGCCATGCAGGCGATGTCAACGCCCGCCTCGCCGCCGCCACTTTCAACGACCCCGAAGTCCGCGCCCTGCTCGCCGGGAAAGGCATCGTCATTCCGGATGACACGGTATTCCTTGCCGGCCGTCACGACACCCTCGCCGACGACTTCCTTCTTTACGAAAAAGAGAGTGTTCCGGCCAGTCACAGGGATGAAGTCGCTGCCCTCGAAGCGGCGCTCGCCGAAGCCGGAGCCGCCACGAGGAAAGAACGCGCCCCGCGCCTCGGTCTCGGCCATCTCGAAGGGGCCGCCCTCGATTCCGCCGTCCGCCGCCGGGGCAGGGAAATCGCCCAGATCAGGCCGGAGTGGGCGCTGGCGAACAACGCCGCTCTGGTTGCCGCCCCGCGTTCGCGCACCGCCGGACTCAATCTCGACGGACGGGTTTTCCTCCATGAATACGATCCCGCTGCTGATCCGGAATCGAAAATCCTCACCGCTATCCTCACCGCCCCGGTGGTCGTCGCGAGTTGGATCAACCTCCAATACTATGGTTCCCGTACCAACCCGGAGATCCTCGCAGCCGGAAACAAGACCATCCACCAGGTGGTCGCCGGCCTCGGAGTGATCGAAGGAAACGCGGGCGATCTCCGCAGCGGCCTCCCGCTCCAGTCCATCCACGATGGCAAGGATTTCGTCCACGAACCGCGCCGCCTCACCGTGGTCATCGAGAGCCAACCGGAACTCATCGACGCGGTTCTCGCCGCCCAACCGGGAGTGCGCGAGCTCTTCGACAACCAATGGATCCACCTCATCGCCCTCCATGGAAAAACCGCGAGCCAACGCCGCGGCGGGACCTGGCATCCCATGAACGCCAACAAAACATCCAAATCATCATGAAAAATCCAACCCGAAACTTCCAACTCATCGACGCCACATTCACCCCGGACCAAGCCCGTCAGGTTCTTGGTGCGATGGTGAAAAGCAAGATCGACTACCATTCACTCGAGCAACACAGCGAGGGCGAGCGCTCCGGCATTCCCATCCATTCCGGAGAACGCCTGCAGTCGCTCCGTGCCCTCGATGCCGATCTCAAAGCCCTCTTCGAATCCGCCCGCGCCTCCGGGGCGAAACTCAAAGTGATAGGGAATATCGAGATCACAATGTTGGAATGAACCTGCCGGAGGAGAAATCCAAGAGCCCGGATTGTTCCATGCGGAAGCGGATTGCCTCTACCGGTGTGACTGCGGGAATTTTCACGGTGTGGCTTTCATAGTCCGCGATCAGAAAAGCGAGGACTTCCAGCTCCTCATCCTCTTTCGGGCCGGGTTTGGGATCGGCAATCATGAGCTCCTCGAGGCGCTTCAGCATCGCGGCATGGTCATTGGAGTCCTTGATCAGTTTCATGGCTGGGATTAGGTTGGGGGATCAGGAAAGCTTCCATTTCGAACACTCGGCATGCGTGCCATTTTCTCGATGAGAAGAATTCCATGGTGATAGCGGACGAGCACGATCCAGTGAATTGGAGAGTAATGACTCCATTCACGCATTAAAAATTTTGCGCAATAAATATATTGCGCAATAAAATAATTGTCTTTTAACCTTGGTCGTCATGAAACTAAAAATTGGTAACCCAGTCTTGGCAAACAAGCACTGGTGCTAGCGGCGGAATGATTGAAGGTGCCTGATGTTGGAAAAAGAAGACACGCCGACCCTTGCGGGACGGCGGGTTTAATTGAGACGAGTCGCGGCGACCGGTGATCGCTGCGGGCGGCGCGGAATGCCTTTTCGGGGAGATTACCCCCCTTTTGTGATTTCGGAAATGCTACTCAGAGGCTGTCGCCTCATCGGATGCATCCTCTTTAGGCTGATGGCGTGAAAACGGTCAATTTACGGGAGATTCTTTCTCTCAATCTTAGGTCTTTCCGAGCCATCGAGGGCTTGTCGCAGGAAGAGTTCGCCGCCCGCTGCGGCTTGCACCGAACGTATATCGGCTCGGTCGAACGGCAGGAGAGGAACGTGACTTTGGAGACGCTGAACCAGCTTTCCACCGCCATGAAAGTTTCTGCGGCGGATCTACTCACCCCTCCAAAGAGAAAGGCATCTGCGGGTGAATAAGCTGAAGCAGGCGAGGAAATGCGTCAGGAAACTGGCGGCCAGCGGAATGTCAATCTATGACCCGGTTGAGGTCGGAAGCGATCTCTGGATGCCGGCGGATCTGTTGGAGGTCTTGCTTCAAACCGAACTGGCGGGACATCGGTTCGAGGCGGCTGCGCTCCGGACGAGGTCGAAATTAGCCAAGAGCGAGGTTTGCAGGGTGCTGGGTTACCCGATTCCGAAAGCTTTTCGGAAAGTGAAACTGCAATCCCGGTTTCCTGGCCAGAACTTCGACACCTACGTTCAATCTGCCGACAACCTCCAGATCTGGAACGCGGAAATTTCACCGACGCGGCGCTATGTGTTGATTCGTCCGGATGCGAACGGTGTCATTCAACGGGTTCGCGTGGTCAGCGGTGCCGACCTTGCTCCATTGGATCGCACCGGGAAATTAACCCGAAAATTTCAAGCGAGAATCACAACACTAACCAATCTCCGCCTCGCTTCCGGAAAGGATACGCTGAACCTGATTCCAGCCATTTCGGCTGGCGGGGACCCGGTTACCGGAATGTCACCGATTGATCTCCCCGATGCGACATCGCTCATGTCGATCAAAGACTTGTTTGCAAAACTCTCACTCTTGGTTGGGCGGAGTTTTGAAAATCCTGGAATTCTCCAAGAGAGGAACCGTGGCGGTTTTTTACACGGATTGGTGTCAGCCGCATTGGGCTATCGAGATCATTCGGACAACGGGAGATTTCCCGATATCCGTCATCAACTCCTTGAGGTAAAACTCCAAACATCTCCTACCATCGACCTTGGTGCGATCTCACCCGATAGCGAGGAATTGCTTGAGTTCCCGAGGGTTGGCACCGTGCATGTTCGACATCAGGATGTAAGGTATGCGGTTTTCTGCGGCTCGGTGACGGATGATCGTGTCACCATCACCGGACTGGTTCTGGTGACAGGAAAGGATTTCTACGCGACTTTTGAAAAATTCGGCGGCTTGGTGATCAACAACAAATACCAACTCCCCCTACCCCGGAACTTCTTCGATCAAAATACCGAAGGCGTCTTCGATTAGTCGCTCGCATTTGGCCTCTAGCGAGGAGGTGTCTTCGTTAGGCTTCCGCCGATGGATTTCTTTCGCCAGTGCAATCAATTTTTTTGCCGAAGGTTTTGTGGGATCTGGAATCGGAAATTGTTCGACGTATTGCGTCATGAACCGGCGGCGGCCGGCGTAGAGCTTGTTGTTGAACTTATGATCGTAAAACGACTCGATGAACTTGGAATTGCCGACGGCAAGTGCGAGCCAAAGGAGATCAGAATCCTGAGGTCGGGCAGGAATCATCCAGTAACAGTCGCCGTTGACCACGGCTCCGGTCAGGTCGATCCAACAGGTCGGCTTTTCGGAAATATCGGTGAAGATGAGTTTGGGTTGTTCCCATGAGGCGGGATTCTGAGGAACCCAGATTTCAAACCACTTTCGCTTTGCCTCGATCACATAGCGGCGGCCTTCCAACTGCGTGCGATGGGATTCAAGGTAGCGGAGAGCCAACGGATACTTGAGGAGTTCGACTGCCTGCCTTTTGTCGTCACGGATCTCGTGGGTGTATAGAATTTTACGATCACTCCGGGAAAAATCCGCATGGAAACGTTCCGCGACATGATGGGTGATGAGTGGACGAAGTAGTTCCGGGCGATCCTGTTCGGGAGTGTCGTTCCAGTTTCCAATAAATACGTTGTCGGCTGTCGTTTTTACGCCGACCCGAATTTTCCCGATTTCACCGAAAGTTTTGAATGTATGCTTTTTGACGATATCCAACCAGGCATCGTTCTCTTCCGATGCCAACCGCCACACGTCATCGGTGCGCAGCGTCTCCAGAGTCCCGTGGTTGACTTGATAGACCACTCCTCCGACATCAACCGGTCCTTGCAGCTTCAATGCGCTGAAAATGTTATCAGATTTCGCCTCGGCCGGAATCGAAGTCGTGTAAATGGTGCTGAATCTGGTGCTGCCAAAAGCGTCTCCGGCTTTGGTTTTCTTGCGAATTACTAGCACGACGGGAAGCACCGCCGCCTCGAAAAGTTTCGTGTCTCCGAAGTCCCAGATGTGGAGGATATCGAAGTCACGCAAAAGCCCGGCGCGGACATTGGCGCCGGCCTTGGTGGTCATGAAACGGTTGGAAACGATGACGCCTGCGATGCCGCCGGGTTTCAGGGCCAGGGTGATGCACGCGAGGAAAGCAAAGTAGAGATCGACACGTCCTGTGTGATTGAAGACGGATGCAAGTCGTTGGGCTGCGGACGCGCCAAGCACCTGGGTTCTAACGTAGGGTGGATTACTGATCGCCGCGTCGTATTCCGGAGTCGGTGGTGAGTAGAAAAAATCGTCGTCAGCCCCTCCATATCGAGCGAGGAAGTCCGAGTGATTGAGCGTGTAAGCACCGTGTTGCAAGGACGTGCCTAGCAGCTTTTCCGCGTGATCCAGCGCCGGCGCGTCGATGTCAAATCCCTCGTAGTGATGGCCATTGCCGAGCTTGCCGGCGAGGGAATGAAGCAGGGCACCATCGCCCACGGCGGGATCGAGGATTCGATGTTTTTTGTCGGCAGGCAGGTGGGCGATGATTTGTGCCGCGACAAAATCGGCAAGCTCGTTGGGGGTGTAATGAGCGCCTTTTTCTTTCCGGGCACGCGCAGACAATTGCTTTTCCCGGCGTGGTTCCTGGGCGGTGTGGGGAGAAATCATTGCAAGTTCATGTGAACAGTTTTAATTGGTTTGTCAATTACTCCGTGACGCTAGGCAGTTGACCTCAGGTTTCAAGCTTGGAGATTGAGGATTCGGGCGAAATGAATTTCGCGGTCCAAAAAGAAAACCCGCCGGCCCTTGCGGGGCGGCGGGTTTTAGAAAGAGGCGGACTGAAGATCCGCGCTCCAGTTATTTGGCGGCGCGAAGCGCCTCTTCCTTGGCCTTGGCCTTGGCGATGACGTCGTCGGAGACGTTTTTCGGACAAGGGGCGTAGTGGCTGAACTCCATGGAGAACTGGCCACGGCCTGAGGTCATGGTGCGGAGGTCGCCGATGTAGCCGAACATGGCGGACAGCGGGGCTTCTGCTTTGACGCGGATGCCGCCGGGAGTTGGCTCCTGGCCTTGGATCATGCCGCGGCGGCGATTGAGGTCGCCGATGACGTCGCCGACTTTTTCTTCGGGGGCGAAGACGTCGAGTTTCATCATTGGCTCAAGGATCTGCGGAGCGCACTTGACCATGGTCTGGCGATACGCGGCCTTGGCGGCGATTTCGAAGGCGATGTTGCTGGAGTCCACGGCGTGGAAACCACCTTCGTTGAGCGTGACCTTGAAGTCCAAGCAAGGGTAACCGGCGAGTGGTCCTTTATCGACGCAGGTTTTGAAGCCTTTTTCGACGGCGGGGATGAACTCTTTCGGGATGCTGCCGCCGGTGACCTTCGATTCGAAGATGAAGCCGGAACCCACTTCACCGGGCTCGATGGTGTAGTCGATTTTCGCGAACTGGCCGGAACCACCGGACTGCTTCTTGTGGGTGTAGCTGTCGTTGACCATCTTGGTGATGGTTTCGCGATAGGCGACCTGTGGCGGGCCGACGGTGACCTCGACCTTGTGGGTGCGCTTGAGGATGTCGATCTTGATGTCGAGGTGGAGCTCGCCCATGCCTTTGAGGATCATTTCGTTGGTTTCGTCGTCGGTTTCGACACGGAACGATGGATCTTCCTGGATCATCTTGCCGATGGCGTTGGCGAGCTTTTCAGCGTTGGCCTTGTCCTTCGGTGCGACGGCGATGGAGATGACGGGATCGGGGAAAACCATCGGCTCGAGGGTGGCCGGGTTTTTCTCGTCGCAAAGGGTGTGACCGGTCTGGACGTTCTTGAGTCCGACGATGGCGACGATGTCTCCGGCTTGTGCGGAGTCGATTTCCTTGCGATCGTCGGCGTGCATTTCGACCATGCGGCTGATGCGCTCGGTCTTGCCGGTGAAGGAGTTGAGAACGGTGTCGCCCTTCTTGATGGTGCCGGAGTAGATGCGGGTGAAGGTAAGTGCGCCGAACTTGTCGTCCATGATCTTGAACGCCAGGCCGCGGAACGGTGCTTTGGGGTCGATGACGGCGAACTTGCCGGTGGGGGTGCCTTCGGCGTCCACTTCGGGGAGTGGTTTGACGTCGGTCGGGGAAGGAAGATAATCGACGACGGCGTCGAGGACGAGTTGGAGCCCCTTGTTTTTGAAGGAAGAACCGCAGTAGGTCGGGAAGAAGGCGAGGTCGATGGTGCCCTTGCGGATGCACTTTTTGACTTCATCAATGGTGGGCTCTTTGCCTTCAAGGTAGGCTTCCATGATCGCGTCGTCCTGTTCGACGGCGGTCTCGATGAGCTGGGCGCGGTATTCTTTCGCCTTGTCCAGCATATCGGCAGGGATGTCGACGATGTTGAAGTTTTCAGGCTGTCCGGATTCGTCCCAGATGTGGGCCTTCATCGTGAGAAGGTCGACCAGTCCGACAAATTCGCTCTCCGTGCCGATCGGCAGGACCATGACGAGCGGGTGCGCACCGAGGATCTTCTTCACCTGGGCGACGACGCGATAGAAATCCGCACCGATGCGGTCGAGCTTGTTGACGTAAATGACGCGGGCAACTTCCGAGTCGTTGGCGTAACGCCAGTTCGTTTCCGATTGTGGCTCAACGCCGCCGGAACCGCAGAACACGCCGACGCCGCCGTCGAGAACTTTAAGCGAACGGTAAACTTCGATGGTGAAGTCCACGTGGCCGGGGGTGTCGATGACGTTGAATTGATGATCTTTCCAGAAGCAGGTGGTGGCGGCGGATTGGATGGTGATGCCGCGCTCGGCTTCCTGTTCCATGAAGTCCATCGTCGATGCGCCATCGTGCACTTCACCGATTTTGTGGATCTTGCCGGTGAGCTTGAGAATGCGTTCGGTGGTGGTCGTTTTGCCCGCATCAACGTGGGCGAAAATGCCGATGTTGCGGTATTTGCTGAGGTCCTTCATAACGATAGTGGCTTCTGGTTGGCGGGCGACGTTTTCGCACCGGGGGCGGA
>Ga0209512_1001191_pt1 | contig 34055 bp, 30 predicted proteins | sample frozenSSSSmetaG_FD_184142 | JGI IMG/M metagenome (GOLD analysis project Ga0209512, IMG submission 184142) | Glacier valley bacterial and archeal communities from Borup Fiord, Nunavut, Canada, to study Microbial Dark Matter (Phase II) -... | ecosystem: Environmental > Aquatic > Freshwater > Ice >...
CGGAGTATGCTGGGTGCGATCGCCCAACGGTGGAATCGGGATTGATTGAACTGATGGACGACTACGCGCACCGAGATAGTGCTTTAGAAGTAGTCGAGACAACTGAGGGCTATAGCCTACAACTGCGCTCGGAATTTCAAGAGTTGGTGCAGACCCTAATTCCCCTAGAATTGGGAGTGGGTGCATTGCGGACTTTGGCGGCGATCGCTCTCAATAGCCCTATACTCCAAAGCGAACTCATCGATTTACGTGGTTCTGGGGCATATCAACACGTCCAGGAACTTGTAGAACTAGGTTTTATCCGTAAACGCCGTGGGGAATCTCGGTCTTATACGTTACAAATTACTCCAAAATTTCATCAGTACTTCCAGATTGATCAGTTACCTCAACTCTTGAACCCGCCTTCCCCACTCAGCGAAACACAACTAGAACTAGAACTAGAACCAGAACCAGAACTAGAAACTGGATAATTCTGATCTCGGTGAAAATTTACCGCCGTCAGCAGAGGCAAGCGGCGATAAATTTTGACTATGGTTTACATTAGGATCAACAAATCTAGCAGTCAATTAAGATCAATAATGGCATTTCATCCTGACTTTTTAAATGAGAACGAAGAGAAGGATCTAATCAATCCGCTGCTGAAATATCTTCAGCACCAGCCTCCTGAAGTTCTCGCCCATGTAGCCAAGTCCGTCAGCCCGGAAATTAAAGAAATTATCTCTCATAATGTCCAAGGCTTGGTCGGGTTGCTACCAGCGGAAAACTTTCATGTGCAAGTGACCACTGACCGCGAGAACTTAGCTGGTCTTCTAGCTTCGGCGATGATGACTGGGTATTTTCTCCGCCAGATGGAACAACGGATGCAACTTGATAATTTGACTGATTTCAATCGCAGTGGACATTAACTACTCCCGGTTCCGCGCGTTGACCGATTATTCATTCGGAAAAGCACCAGATTCGACTTTGAGGATTTGGGTTTTTTCGTGGCGGCTGATTTCAATTTGCAGCACTGCGCCAACAGAACTAGACTCGACTAGCTGTTGGACGTCAGCTGAATTCCGGATTAGTTGACGGTTAATTTTTTGAATCAAATCGCCAGCTTGCAATCCTCCTTTTTCGGCGGGGGACTTATCCATCACCCTCGCAATCAAAACGCCTTTATCTGCCTTGATGTTAAGTTTAGTGTCCTTATTAATCTCGTCTTTTTTGGCGCTAGTTAAGTCAACCATTTGAATCCCGAGGAAAGGATGCTCGACACGCCCAGTGCTATAAAGTTGGTTAGCGACTCGGGCGGCGATTTCAATCGGGATCGCAAAGCCGAGTCCGCGTGCATCGGCGCGAATCGCCGTGTTAACGCCAATTACTTCGCCTTGGGCGTTTAACAATGGCCCACCGGAGTTACCAGGGTTAATTGAGGCGTCGGTTTGGATAAAGTTAACTCGTTTGTCGGGGATACCAACTTGAGCGCTAGTGCGATCGACGGCGCTGATAATGCCCACTGTGACGGTATTATCGAGACCAAGAGGATTACCAATCGCAATTGCCCATTGTCCAGGAATGAGATTATGAGAGTTACCTAGCTTCACTGAAGGCAATTTATCAGCAGTAATTTTCACGACAGCGATATCTGTCACCGGATCTACCCCCAACACCTTACCTTCAAAACTCCGACCATCTTTTAAAGTTACTTGAACTGTATCAGTATCAGCTACCACATGAGCATTAGTGACAATTTCTCCATCTGGGCGGACAATGAAGCCTGAACCTGTACCGCGTTCAATCCGGTCTTGAGGAATTGCTTGGTCGTCGCCGAAGAAGTGGCGGAACAAAGGAGTTTTAAAAGCTTCGGGGATTTGATTGGCAACTTTGCGTGTGGCGTTAATTCTGACTACTGCTGGACCGACTTTTTGGGCAGCGGTGGCAATAAAATTAATGTTTTCACCTCCTGTAGCGTTGCTAATTCCCAGTGATTGGTTAGGGACTATTGTACCAGGGGATAAAGCTACTGGTACAGTTTTTAACTCTACATATGGGCGATTTTGCTCAGGTAGAAATCGACTACCGATTAATCCGGCACCACCACCTAGAGCTAGTAAGGTGAGAGATATAGCTAATTGTTTTAATGATATTTCCATAGTTATTTCGCGTAAGACAGCAATGTAGATGCTAATTACCCAGTGTAGTCAAGCAATTGCCAGAATGCATAGAGCGCAGAAAGATGCGGGAGAATAAAAAATAAAACTACGTCTATTTACAAAACTTGTCGCTCATCTTTGTTTAAGCTTTCACTTTTACTTATGATTTCACGTCACGCACTATTTTCAGTCGCCACACTGCTTAGCTTTTTGGGGCTAATGCCGATAATTACCCAGAGAGCGATCGCACAGATGGCGCAATGTCAAGCTGGGACTACTAGTATCATCCGTCATACAGTTGCGAATGGCGAAACTTTGACGAGTATTGCTCAAAATTATAATCTGAAGCTAGCTACTTTAACTCACCTGAATCCAGGTTTGGGTAACGCTGTCAGTGCTGGTATGGAAATATTAGTTCCTCCTGCTGATGGGATTTTAGTCCAAATACCTCGTGGTAAGACCTGGCGAGAGGTAGCAACGGCTTACAAAGTGCGTCCTGATGTGCTATTTGAGCTTAATGGATGTCAAGCATCACCCAGCGTTGTTTTTGTACCCTTAGGTAATAAAGTCTCATATCGCCCTCAACCTTCAATCACTACTCCGACGAAGTTAAGTGGTTATCCTTTACCGGCTGTCGCACCAATCAGCTTAGCTTATGGTTGGCAAATTCATCCGACGACAAATCAAGTCTTTTTCCATAGTGGTTGGGATTTGTTAGCTAATGTGGGTACACAAGTCACCGCAGTTGATGCGGGAACTGTAGTTTTAGCCCAAGCCCAAGGGAGTTATGGTCAGTTAGTGATTATCAATCATCGCAGCGGGCTACAAACTCGTTATGCCCATCTTGGAAGTATTTTAGTGCAGAACGGTCAGACAGTGAAAGCAGGGGACTTACTTGGTACAGTCGGGACAACGGGTAAACTAACTTCCCCACAACCACATCTACTATTTGAAGTCCGTTCAAGTTCTCCTCAAGGCTGGGTAGCGCAAGATCCACAGCAGTATTTAAAATAGGAACAGGTAGTTAAAAAATGCGATGACTGTAACCACTTACAAATGGACAATTGACCGCTATCACCAAGTGGTTAGTGCCGGAGTTTTTGATACACAGCCAGTGGAATTATTAAGGGGGGAGATCATAATTATGCCACCTGAGGGTGAACCCCATGCTTGTCGTGGGGATATAACAGTCGAGTACCTGCGTGAGTTATTGGGTCAACGCGCCCAAATCCGTGAAGGTAAACCGATTACCATCTTTAATAGTGCATCAGAACCAGAACCAGACATCGCGATCGTACAAAGGCTTTTCTGGGAGTATGACGAACACCACCCCTACCCAGAGAATATCTTTTGGTTAATTGAACTCTCGAAAACTAGCCTGAAAAAAGACTTAGAACTCAAGAGTGAAATTTATGCCGAAGCCGGAATTCAAGAATATTGGGTGATTGATCTCAAAGCTGCAAAATTGATCGTTTTCCGTGACCCAATGGACGGGGAATATCAGTCAAAGCAAACCTACAATACAGGTAGCATCAGCCCATTGGCGTTTGCTGATGTTGTCATGTCAGTGGATATTCTGCTAGGCAAAAATCGGTGGACGCCTTGACTACATGCATTCCAGCGGTAGCAAATCGAGCAAAGGCAGTATCGGCAGATTCAGTGTAATCAACTACGCCAGGAACGACAACAGGAGAGGTGCAATCTTCTAGCAAATAGACTTTCTGGGCAAGGTTAGGGTCTGTTTGTTGAATCTCAGTTAATAAATCATCTACTGTCCAGGCTACACAGTGACTTTTAGCTTGACCGGCAATAATAACTGTATCAAATTTTAACAGTTGCTGGATTAGCGTAGTGTTTTTGTGGGCGATCGCCTTCCCATCGAAACTGTCAAGTACTTCTGGACGTAACACCGAATAATTTTCTGTCAGCGGATTTTCACCCTTCATCTCAAATTGTGTTTGGCTATTCCGCGCCTGAGAGTGGAAAAATACCGCTTCCTCAACAGATGAAACCAATGCATGACCGATACCGCCCAGCATAGAGTGATAGGGCCAAATCGTCAAAGGATATTTGCCATTCTGACTCACCTGCTGCACATAGTGGAAAGCGTGCTTTTCTAAGAATGAACGACTATATCCTAAACTATCAGCAACAGCAGGGTTAACATGCCAAATCCCTTGTTCAATATCAGCCGGAGTGATACTAGTAACAGCTGGTGTGGGGTGTTTCCCTAGGGCGTTAATCCAAAATATTGGATGGAAAATTTGCATCGCGGTGTGAGTATCCATTGTCGGAATTATCTGAGTAATTATTCCTAAATGGCGATAAATAAATTCACATAAGCGCTGATTGTCCTCAACTGCGCCAATCCCCGATGTTCCACCGACAAATAGTTCAAATCCGGGAATGCAGAAAGTATTTTGGACATCAATCAACAATAGACAAATGCGCCTTTGATCTGTAGATGCTGGTTCAATGTCATACTTTTTTGCCCAATCTGCTGCTTCTACAGCCCTTTGTTGATAGGGTACACGCCAGACTTCTCCAACTTTTTCCGTCTCAAAGTGAGGAGGAATCGGCAGTTGGGTAGTAGTACGTTTGTTCATAATTAATAACTCAAGCGCTCACTCTTTCAATTTATACAAAAATTTACAATTTGTCAGAAAACTTGAAGATATTTTATACCTAATTCAGTATATTTACTATTTTGGCATCTGAGTGCAGGGGAAATTCAGTGAAATTTCTCTATGATAATCCGGCAATCTATTCATATAAATTTAACAGGAGTCAGAGTAGCGGCGCTGGAAGATCCCTAGATTAACTTAAAAAATATTTTTTTGCATGACCGTGCTGTAAGCCACACTTGTTTTTACCAATAACTTATCCATGATTTCACCTTTAAACAACCCAATTTTGATTGTTGACGATAGCCCAACAAATGCTGCGGCTTTATTGATGATGCTAGAACAATCTGGATTCAAGGTTGTGGTTGCGAGTAGTGGCGAAAGTGCGCTTGATTTAGTGACAGAAGTCTCGCCTAGCTTGATTTTGCTAGATGTGGTGCTACCCAAAATGGATGGGTTTGAACTATGCAGTCATCTCAAAGCCGCAACCACAACCCAAGAAATTCCGATTATTTTTATGACGAGTCTGTCTAGAACAGAAGATAAAGTCAAAGGGCTGAGTTTAGGTGCGGTAGATTACATCACTAAACCGTTGCATAAAGAAGAAATCATCGCGCGAGTTAATGTTCATCTGAATCTCAGGAATTTAAACAAGCAATTAGCGGAAAAAACTTCAGAGTTGACACTTGCCTTGCACCAGTTGCAACAATCTCAACTGCATTTAATTCAAAGTGAAAAAAAATCGGCATTGGGAGAATTAGTCAGTGGTGTGGCGCACGAAATTAATAATCCGGTCGGTTGCATTAATGCTAATGCTATTTATGCTTCAACATATTTTCGAGAATTTATTCAACATCTCCGGCTTTATCAACAAAAAGCGAGTCATGCGGAGATTGCTAGCCATGCAGAAGAAATTGATTTAGACTTTTTAATAGACGATTTACCAAGTGTGTTAACCTCTTTACAGGAAAGTGCCATCCGCATTAAAGATATTAGCGAGTCGCTCAGGATTTTTTCTCGCCGTGATACCGAAAATAAAATTGATTTTGATTTACATCAAGGATTAGAAAGTACACTATTAATATTAAAGCATCGCCTGAAATCTGAAAATCGAAAGGCAGAAATTGAAATCATTAAGAAATATGGGGAATTGCCTACTGTAAGCTGCTTTCCAGGAGCGCTAAATCAAGTATTTATGAATTTATTAGCTAATGCAATTGACTCTTTGCATGATTGTGCCGAACATATTTCAGGTTATCAGACACCGCAAATCCAAATTTACACAGAATTGAATCATCACAATCATGCTGTAATTTCTATTCAAGATAATGGTGTCGGCATTCCTGAAAATATTCAGCAAAAAATATTTAAATATGCCTTTACGACTAAGCCAGTTGGAAAGGGTACAGGATTAGGTTTAGCAATTGCTAGACAAATTATTGTCGAAAAGCATGGCGGTGCTTTAGAAGTGGATTCCCAATTAGGTCAAGGTGCGAAATTCACAATTAAACTGCCATTGTAAGTAGGTTTATGTACTGGTTCGTAGTTGTAATGAGGGCGCTAAAGCGCAACTACAAGCCTTTAATAATTTTTTTATTTATTTTCATAATTTGGTTTTATTGTGTTTATCTACTTGAGAAAAATTCGCGATTTTCCAAAACAAATGTTAGTTTCGGAAGATTTGTGGGAATTATAAGCTAGCCCAGATATTTAACTAGATACATAATGCTGCCTTCATTAGATTCAGTATTAACAACTGCTCATCTTGCACCATCGATTTTTGATACACCGACTCAAAACAATCGCCAACGGTTGCTCAGTTTTCCTATTGGCAAGTATAGAAATAGCTTAATTCCTTTAGAACAAATTACTGAGATTTTGCGCGTTAACTTAGATGAAATTTTAAGCGTTCCCGAAACTCCAAGTAGTGTTTTAGGAGCATATAACTGGCGTGGTGACATGCTGTGGTTAATCGATTTAGAACATCTAATTGGTGGTGAGTCACTATTTGAAGATGAGCCTTTGTCTCAGCAGCCGATCGCGATAGTTTTACAAGTTGACAATTATTACTTTGGACTGGTGGTGAAATCAATGAATGAAATTGAACTTCATGACCTGAAAGCCCTGTTACCAGCTAAACCTGGTTCTTTACCAGCACATCTACTTCCTTTTGTCACCGGCTATCTTCCCAATAGTTCAACCGTGTTGAATCCGAAAGCGATCGCACAATTTTTCCTCCAAGCCTAGCACCTCTACCCAATTACCAATAAAAAAATAATTATGACCACCACTCCAGCGAACACAAACGGTAGACTCGTCCTTTTAGCAAGTTAGTGACGACTCCTACATATGTTTACAGTGGAACAATATTAGCTGATGGACGGCTGACTCTGGTGATTAACGGCGCGGCATTACTTCAACATATCCTCAATCAAGGTCAAGCCGCCTCTTCTTTGGGTATGACCCGTCCTCCGATAGGGTCGGTAGGTTTTGAGTTTCTCGCTCATTGCACTTCGGATGAACTGTTGTCACAAATCCCGATTTTGATTTTAAGTTCTCGCACTGGGTCAAAACACCGCCAACTCGCTTTAAAACTCGGCGCAGCAGCTTACTTAACTAAGCCTTATTCTGAGTCTCAATTGTTGTCCACAGTGTCGCAAATTCTCGCGAATCAAGCCAACTTGGTGCATTCCGCATAATCGTTAAGATATATTACATTTTTGGAGAGCTTTTTTATGGGGCGATCGCTGACTGAAGGTAAGTACATTACTTTTAAGGTTTCTACTTATCTTCTTGCTTTACCAATCGATAGTGTTTTCCGCGTGATTACTTGTCCAAGCGATCTGGGTCAAACTTTGCAAGAAGCAAAATTGGCGCAAATGGGCGATCGCACGGTGATGCTACTCAATCTCCGCGCTTTTCTTGACCCTCTTCTGGGCCATGTTCACTCCGGCGAGCACCGGCATTTTCTGATTATTACCCAAGGATTGGAGGGAGAACTATATGGTATTCTCGTGGATGCGCCGCCAAATCTCCTCAACATCCCTGAAACCAGCATTCAACCAGTTCCGCAGTCTTTCCACCAAATCGGATTTCCGGCTTGGGTCAGTCAAATTGCCATCCTCAAACAAAAAAATGAATCAACAACTATTTTAATGTTGGATATCTATCAAGCTGTTACCCGTAAAAGTCAGGATCTGGAATTAGCTCGCCACAACGGAGTTTTTGCCAGATCCTAATCGGGATTAAACTGTGTCTGGGTCAATACCCATTTCTCTCAACCGCCGTGCTAGTCGAGCCGCTTTTTGGCTTTCACTGTCAGCTCTTTGAGCTTCAGTTTCGGCTCTTTGAGCTTCGGTTTCGGCTCTTTGAGTTTCGGTTTCGGCTCTTTGACGTTCCAAAATACTCAACTCGGCTCCCGTCGGAATCACCCGACCTTGGCGATCGCACCAGCGTAGCCAAATCCCTGGTTGGTCTTCAAATGTACCCGACCATAGTGTTAGACCTAACCCGACGGTTTCCAACCAGAAAGGTTCTGATAGTTCTACATAACTTCCGGCTGTCAGTACATATACTCGCAATAGTGCGCCGTTCATTTGCCCTTCTTCTTGGATTTGGAGCAACGGGTCAAACACTACGTAATAAGCGACACCAACACGGGCATAATCAGCTTTCTTCGTGCCTAATTCTTTGCCTTTACGATTGGAGACAATTTCAATCGCCACTTCTGGTGGTTTACCAAACTCCCAGACAAAATAGCTGCGATTCTGCCTTTGACTCCAATCCGCAGGCATTTGGACATTGAGGCTAAGAAAGACATCTGGGACAACTGGTTCTAATTTGCGTCCGTAGAATATCCCAACATTTGCGGCAGCAATAAAAGGCAGCGGCAGCACTTGGGAACTGTAAGCGGCATTTACCAGAAACCTTTGTTGCTTCTCGCTGTAAAAATTGTCCACTGGTTGGTCGTCCTCGATTTCCAGTTCACTGATATCAGGAAAAACTATTTCTTCGGTATCTAGAAGCTCTTGAGCCGTCATAATACATAAATTGAAGAACTATTATCATATTATCTCTTTTTTCGGCAGTTAACGCCTCAAAGCGTATTTTCAGACCGATAGCATTCTGCCCAATTAAGACTTGCGGGTAATATATTGATGTGTAATTTCAAACTGCTTAGCTGCGGTTAATAAATAATCAACATAAGTCCGCGCCACAATCGATAATTGTTTGTTTGCTGGATAAACGATAAACCATTGTCGAGGGATGGGAAAATTTTCCACATCCAATACTGTCAAATCCGCGAAAGATTCTGCCGTGAGAGTATGGTGAGACAAAATGGAAATTCCTAGACCACCGATGATCGCTTGTTTAATCGCCTCGTTACTTCCCAATTCCAACTTGACATTTACCGCCACTTTCTGTTCGGTAAATAACTTTTGGACAGCTTTGCGAGTTCCAGAACCTGGTTCACGCATAATAAAAGGTTCTTTCGCCAACCGTTGGATGGAAATATTTTTCTCTCCGGCTAGTGGATGAGTGGCTGATGCTACAACTACTAGAGGATTTTCAAGAAAAGGCTGACAAGTCACATCTAAGTTTTCTGGTACTTGACTCATCACATACAAGTCATCCAAATTATCAGCCATCCGTTCGAGAATTTGCTCGTGATTTGTGACTTGTAAGGAAATTTCAATTCCTGGGTAAAGGTTACAGAATGGACCTAATAACCGGGGTATAAAATATTTAGCTGTGGTAATTGTCGCAATCCGTAATTTTCCTTCTTTTAGCCCTTTGAAATCGGCAATTTTGATTTCAAATTGGGCAATTGTCTCAAAAATTACTCTACTAGTTATAAATAATTCTTCACCGGCTGCAGTTAAATACAGCCGCTTACCTACCTGTTCAAATAATGGTAAGCCGACTGATTTACTCAGTTGCTTAATTTGCATCGAAACAGTAGGTTGGCTAAGAAACAGTTCTTCTGCGGCGCGGGTAAAGCTATTATGTCTCGCCGCCGCCTCAAATACTTTTAGTTGATGTAATGTTGCTTGGTTCAAGGTAATCATCCTCAATCAATAGGTACATAGACCTTGGTCTATGATTGCTATCAGAAGAAATAAGTTTTAATTAATGGGTTTTAAAGTTATGATCATCTCAAGAAACAAAGCGTAAGATACCTTCCAACATTGCACACATTTAGTTTGGTTTATACCAGCTAAATGTATGCAATTTTATTAATTAGAATACATCAGTCCGCAATGAGAATTCCTACTGAATTCTTTGTGAGTGGTGGATCAATAAAGGATTTAATACCCTCGCATTTTAAAGCATTTTGCAATTAAATAGGGTATAAAACCATACTTAACTGCTTTTTGCTCCTGACTCCTGACTCCTTGTTTTTATTCTTCCCTTTTGATTTCCAAAGGTAAGTTAGTAAAATCTGGCAATTCTACTAGTTCTAATTCAGGCTTTTTCTTCTTAAGATTTAATGGCATGAGGAAAGGTTCCGGCTGTTCGAGCCAGCAACTTGCTACTGGCAAGGTTTGCTCCAACTCATCTAAAGGTCGAGGAATGACCATGACGGCATTTAACTCCCCAATCCGTTCAGCTTCGTACATACCGGCTTCCACTGCTACAGCGACATTTGCCACCGTACCTCGGATAATCACGGTACACAAACCAGAACCGATTTTTTCATAAGATGCTACCTGTACATCAGCCGCTTTCAGCATGGCGTCGGCTGCACCCACCATTGGCGGAAATCCTCGGGTTTCTAATAAACCAATTGCTTGATTACTCAAACGATTGCTACTACCATTTTGAGCCAGTTGCTGTAGGCGACCACCAATTGGTAATACAGCTTCCAGGTTGGCATAAGGTCGAGCAATAACTAAGCTAGAAATTAACTGACCGAATTGTTCTGCAGTTTGAACTCCAGATTCTACCGCTAGCCGCACATCAGCTATGTTACCTCTGACAATCGCCGTACAGTGACCACTGCCAGTTTTTTCGTATCCAACTAAGTGTACTCCCGCTGACTTCAGCATCATATCTGCTGTACCAACGATCGCGGGAAAACTCCGAGTCGAGACTAAACCCAACGCGGTGTCTTTATAGTCGTCGTTTGTTTGTGCCGTCGCGCTGGACCAATGATCTTGTGCCTCCATGCCAATTCTCCCAAATACTCAATGGTCAGTTGATAAAACATACAGCTGACAACTCTAAGCTACTCTGATTTATCCTCATTGAGGGATTTGTTTAATATTTGCTTATGCGGGAACAAAGTGGATAAGAGCTGTTTGACGCTTCCTTGTCCGTAGGCGGCTTGAGCCGGGATCAGGGAAGTGGATACGGGTGTGAGTGCCGAAGTAGAGGAGTTGGATAGGGGAGTGGGTACGGGTGTGAGTGCCGAAGTAGGGGAGTTGGATAGGGGAGTGGGTACGGGTGTGAGTGCAGGAGTGGGGTATAGGGGAGTGGGTACAGGTGTGAGTGCAGGAGTGGAGAAGAGGGGAGTGGGTACGGGTGTGAGTGGGGGAGTGGGGGATAGAGGAGTGGGTACGGGTGTGAGTGGGGGAGTGGGGGGTTCCTCTTTCCTCTTTCCGCCATTGCCATTCTCCAATCCGACTTCTTTGCTTCCTTGATCACTGATAATTGAACCTGGAGGTACAACTTGATTTGCCGCAACCAAACAGTTAAAAACTGTTGTCCCGGAGCCAACACAGGCATTCGCACCGATTTTGCTTTTGCCAACAATTAGGCAACCCGATCCGAGGAGAGCTCCTGCTTCCACGGATATAGTGCCTTCATAGGCGTGGATAATTGACCCCATGCCGATACAAACCCCAGCACCGATGATTATTTGACTGTTTGGGGCCGCTTGGAGGATGACTCCGGGAGCGATCGCGACACTTGGATCGATGCTCACTTCGCCAATGACACTTATTTCAAAATTATTATGAGAGTGTAATGGCGGCACAAACATGGAAATTTTCACCTTGGAAGCACACAAGAAAGGTAATTGAATTTGGGTTCATTAGTTTTTAACACCTTTGAGTGCCCCGGATTGAATCAGTACTGGTTATGGACGTTGGATGATTGTTTCTAATACTCGGCGCTTTAATTTCGGGTCAATACCGATTAGCCGCACGTATTCGCCTTGATATTCTTCTAGGCAATTTTCCAGAGCTTTGATTGCTTCTCTTTCATTAGTTGCCTGAATTTGACCACTTGTCCAAGAACCCATGCGGAAACGACGGGCGTCAACGTGTTCAATATTAATTTGATTACCTTGGGAAAGCAGTTGGCGCAATTGCTGTACAACCTCAGGACTTAATTTTGTCGTCGTTGGGGTACTGCCGTTAGTGGCTGGTATTGCGGTGGTGTTGACTTTCTGGCTATTACTTGGAGTAACTGAGCCATCTGGTCTTTGGATAATCGTTTCCAACACCCGTTGCTTAACCTTGGAGTCGATGCCAATGAGGCGGACATATTCTCCGCTATGACTTTCTAGACAATCATGGAGGGCAGCTATTGCTTCTGATTCGGTTTTCGCAGTGATTGGACTACAACTTCCCCATGTACCAGTGCGGAAACGGCGCTGATCTACGTGCTCGGTACTGATTTTATAACCTTGGTTCAATAAGTAGCGGACTTGACCTAGGACTTCTTCACTGAGACCATGACTATGACTACTGCCATTACCATTGCCATTGCCGTTATGATGACTAGCTGCCTTCGGTAACGACGACACCTTGAAGCTTGATGTTTGTTGTGGACTCTCGCCGTCTGGACGTTGGATAATCGTTTCCAACACGCGCCGACGCCCTTTTGTCTCAATGCCAAATAAGCGGACGTATTCGCCTTGATGTTCTGCTAGACACGCTTCTAAGGCAGCGATCGCTTCTTTAGCTGTGCTAGCTTCGATGGGGCTACAACTTCCCCATGTACCAGTGCGGAAGCGACGTTTGTCTACGTGCTCGGTGCCAATCTTATAGCCTTGCTCTAATAGATGGCGGACTTGTTCTAGTGTTTCTTGGTTTAAATTTTTACTTGACATGTGATGACCATTTCCGTTTTTATTTCCGTTTCCACTGCCGTGCTTATCACTAGCCGTGCGTAAGTCCTGCATGCAAGCGGTATCGCCTGCACATTTATAACCAGCTCTTAAAGCATCATTAATATCGACGACATGATTCGCAAATTCACTATCGCTGGCTTGCACATCTGGTAAGCGATCAGCTTGCTGCTGGTTAGTAATGATTGATCCTGAAGGCACAAACTTACCAGCGGGAATTTCGACATCTTGAATCAAGGCATGCATCATCACAATGCAACCTTTGCCGACTTTGGCATTAAATACGGTTGAGCGAAAGCCAATAAAGCAATTATCACCCACATAAGCTGGCCCATGAATTAAAGCCATGTGAGTGATGGAAGAATCCTTGCCAATCCATACTGAATATGAATCTTGGTCATCGCCCACAACTCGACCTTTCTCTAATCCATGAATGACAACCCCATCTTGGATGTTAGTTCCACTTCCAATGAAGAAAGGAGTCCCTTCATCGGCTCGGACATAACATCCGGGGGCGATCATTACATCTTCCCCGACTGTGACATCCCCAATAATCCGGGATAATGTACTGACATATGCAGTTGGGTGGACATTTGGCTCAGCCAAATCTTTCGACCACGGGGTTGGCGGGGCCGCGATGCTGCGGACTACCATTGCTCTATACCTCTGAGGATGTTGTTTGTTTGTTATTTTTCAAGAAGAGCGACTAATAAGTCACTTCCCTATCGATATTGTTCTTTTTTGCTGTAAATCTGGCGATTTTCTACATTCACAGTATCTATAATCGCCACTACTACTGCATCTAACGGACGTTGCTCATTCCCTAAAACTTGGCGAGCTGCACTGCCTCGGCTGACTAGTACCCACTCATCTACCCCAGCACCAACAATATCAGCTGCTACCTCATACTTAGGTAGATTCTGTCCTTCTTCATCTACAAATTGCAACATCAGTAGTTTCACTCCTCTCAGACTTGGATCTTTTTGAGTGCTGACTACCGTGCCGCGAACTTTAGCCATTTGCATTCCTATTTATCCCATTTGTATTTGATAGCAAGCAAATGCGATTTTTGACAGATATCACCTTTTATCAGTAATATCTGCCAAAATTCAGCCGGAAACTTATGGACGGTTGCCGTAAGGACGAATTGCGTTTACATTTTCCCGGAACTGCTGTGTATCTTCGGTATAACGAATTGGCAGAACGTATTCCAGGTTTTCGTGGGGACGAGCAATAATGTGGGTAGACAAGACTTGTCCGCCGTTGACTCGCTTCACTGATTCAACTCCAGCCGCAACTGAAGCTTGTACTTCGGAAACGTCTCCGCGCACAATCACGGTGACACGACCGCTACCAACTTTTTCATAACCAACCAGCGTCACCCGAGCTGCTTTCACCATTGCATCTGCTGCTTCTACTACTGCTGGAAAGCCAAGGGTTTCTACCATTCCGACTGCAATTGACATTAGTTTAATCCGTAATTAGAATTTGTTTTTGTTGGGATTTTCCCGCTCAAGGCAAGAAACTTTATACAGACAGCGCGGTCAGTACACTTTTGGGAGCGCGTCTTTATCTTAAATGTATCGCTATCAAGACACATTTAGACCCGGAACTGGTCTACATCTTCGGTGTAGCGAATCGGTAAGACATATTCGAGGTTTTCGTCCGGACGCGCAATGATATGAGTCGATAAAACTTCTCCACCATTTACTCGTCTGGCTGCTTCCACTCCAGCCGCCACTGAGGCTTGTACTTCTGAAACATCCCCGCGCACAATCACTGTCACGCGGGCACTACCGATTTTTTCATACCCTACCAGGGTGACACGAGCAGCTTTCACCATTGCATCCGCTGCTTCCACCACCGCTGGAAAGCCTTTGGTTTCAATCATTCCAACTGCAATTGGCATTTATTTGAACTCCTTGACACAAAGCGTAACATAGATAACTTCCAACTGGGCAATTTTTGACGAGAATACGTATTCTCGTTTACAAAAATATTCCTAAATTCAGCATATTAAAGGTTGGAACTTCTGGCAATACTAATTACTATAATATTTAATGATAAGTTCAATTAAAAAAACTTAATATAACTTAAATTCTGAGGCTGTAGCCTTTGTAGCTGGGGGATTACTGAGGCTGAAGCTATGCTTTATAATTTTTTAATTACATTTGCATGCAACCCATTCATAACGAGAGCAATTAAAGCTGACACGGTTTGACAACAGGCTTACAGACTGTGGAAATCGCCTCTAACCCTATTTTGCTGTAGATTCAAGAAAACCATTGCCATAACATAAGTTTTTCAAATATGAGTTATAAACGATAGTTTTATATACATCGCCACTACGAGTGAACGCACATAAGACAAACTTATGTGTAATAATTGAGTAACTTAATCAGAGAAAATATATATTTTTAATGTAAAGCTATAAGAGATGAAAAGTTTTAGCAAATAAATCTACTTATAAGCAAACTTCCTCATTATTAAGCAATTTTTCTCAGATTGGCTTGAGAAATAGATTAAATCATAAATGTAATTAAGGAAGAACATGAGTGAATTCTTATTCCAAACAAGTTGGTGTGTACCTTTTTATGGCTTAGTCGGCGCACTTTTGAGTTTACCGTGGATGACTGGAATCATCCGGCAGACTGGACCGCGTCCTGCAGCCTATATCAACTTGTCGATGACAGTACTGGCATTATTCCACAGCTTGATTGTCTTTAAAGACACTTGGAGTCGGGAGCCAGAAAAAATGTTGATTCACTGGCTAAGCGTAAAAGATTTAGACTTAACGTTCGCTTTGGACATTTCCCCCATCAGTATTGGGGCTACAGTTTTAGTAGCTGTATTAAGTCTGCTAGCGCAAGTTTATGCCTTGGGTTACATGGAAAAAGACTTCGCCCTCGCCCGCTTTTTTGCCATGATGGGATTTTTTGAAGCGGCGTTGAGTTGCTTAGCTTTGAGCGATTCTTTATTTCTGAGTTACATGATGTTGGAGATTCTTACGCTCTCAACATATCTCTTAGTCGGTTTTTGGTATGCTCAACCACTAGTGGGACCTGCAGCACGGGATGCATTTTTAACTAAGCGGGTGGGAGATTTATTGCTACTAATGGGGGTAGTGACACTTTCGTCAATGGCTGGCAGTTTAAACTTTTCTGACTTGTATGAGTGGGTGCAGACAGCAAACTTAGATCCTGTGACCTCAAATTTGTTGGGATTAGCTTTGATTGCCGGACCTGCGGGCAAATGCGCCCAATTTCCTTTGCATCTCTGGCTAGATGAGGCAATGGAAGGACCAAACCCAGCATCGGTCATGCGAAACTCATTGGTTGTAGCGGCTGGTGCTTATTTGTTATTCAAACTCCAGCCAATTTTAGCCTTGTTCCCAATCGCTTTAAATGCTTTGGTGATCATCGGCACAGTCACAGCAATTGGCGCAACTTTAGTCTCCATTGCCCAAATTGATATTAAGCGAGCACTATCCCATTCCACCAGTGCCTATATGGGATTGGTATTTTTAGCAGTGGGATTGCAGCAAGGTGGTTTAGCACTGATGTTACTACTGACCCATGCAGTCGCCAAAGCTCTACTATTTATGAGTTCTGGTTCAGTAATTTTCACCACCAACACCCAAAACTTAACAGAAATGGGTGGTTTGGGGTCGCGGATGCCAGTGACGATGATTGCCTACTTAGTTGGTGCTGCTGGGACAATAGCGTTAATACCCCTAGGCAGCTTTTGGGCAATGTTGAGTTGGTCGGAAGGTTTTTGGGCAATTAGTCCTTGGGCGGTGGGAGTTTTGGTCATAGTTAACGGCTTAACAGCATTAAATCTCAGTCGCGTCTTTCGGTTAATTTTCGCCGGAGAACCCCAACAAAAGACACGCCGCGCCCCAGAAGTTGGCTGGCTAATGGCATTACCGATGCTGATTTTAAGTGTACTGACATTTGCAGTCCCACTGATGCTTGACAACTGGTTGCTATTACCAGATTGGGACAGCCTGGATTGGTCAGTAATTTCCCTCCTAATATCATCCAGTTTAGTCGGGATAGGTATCGGCAGTTCGATTTACCTGCACAAAGGGTGGTCAAGATCAAGACTATTACCTTGGCGATTTGTCCAAGACGTGCTGGGCTATGACTTTTATATTGACCGAGTGTATCAATTTACAGTTGTAGGAGCCATTTCCCTACTGTCGAAGTTCTCCGCCTGGTGCGATCGCTACATAATTGATAATGCAGTCAACTTGGTTGGTTTTGCCACAATTTTTAGCGGACAAAGTCTAAGATACAGTGTTTCCGGTCAATCCCAAGGATATTTGCTGACAATTCTCATTGGTATCAGCGTTCTCGGATTCTTGATTAGCTGGTCATTGGGATTACTTACTCAATTGCCATTTTGAAGAAGGAGTCAGAATTCAGAATCAATAAGTTCAAGACTTAAATCTGTTTATTTATCCGCCAGTCGTCCTCTCCTTCATACTGACGGATGTATTCTGACTCTTAAATTCTTTCACTTTAACGCGACCTAATTCCTAAATATTGATTCAAAAAAATGCTCAGTGTTTTAATCTTGTTACCATTAATAGGTGCAGCACTAATTGGATTCTTACCAGGTGGGATAGCTGTCAAAACATCCCGAACATTAGCTTTAGTATTTGCCGGTTTGAATTTTGCCTGGACAATAGTCCTAGCCTGCCAATTTAATTTAGGGCAAATCACACAACAATTTGCCGAATTCATCCCTTGGATAGATGAGCTAGGATTAAATTATCATCTAGGAATAGACGGTTTATCATTACCTTTACTAATTTTAAACGGACTATTAACTTGTATTGCCTTGTATAGTACCGACGAAGCAATCCAACGTCCTCGGTTTTACTACTCCTTGATCCTCTTACTAGCAGTAGGAGTCAACGGTGCCTTCTTAGCGCAAGACTTGCTGCTATTTTTCCTGTTTTACGAATTAGAACTCATACCCTTATACCTGCTGATTGCGATTTGGGGAGGAGAAAAACGAGGTTACGCCGCCACAAAATTTCTAATTTACACAGCTGTATCCGGCATCCTAATTTTAGCCAGCTTCCTCGGAATGATTTGGCTAAGTGGTGCGCCGAGTTTCGCATTGGCAACATTAGATACCAGCGTACTACCCTTAACCACCCAAATTATACTCCTCGGAGGAATTTTAATTGGCTTTGGCATCAAAATTCCCCTAGTTCCCTTCCACACCTGGTTACCAGATGCCCACGTAGAAGCCTCAACACCAATTTCCATCCTCCTAGCCGGAGTGTTATTAAAACTAGGAACTTATGGCTTATTGCGGTTTGGCATGAACTTACTACCACTAGCTTGGGAAAACCTCGCCCCACTGCTAGCAACTTGGGCAGTAATCAGCGTCTTGTATGGATCTTGCTGTGCGATCGCTCAAAAAGACATGAAAAAAATGGTAGCATACAGTTCCATTGGACACATGGGCTATATCCTCCTCGCCGCCGCCGCCTCTACACCCTTAAGCATATTAGGCGCAACCATGCAAATGGTCAGCCACGGTTTAATCTCAGCCCTATTATTCCTCTTAGTCGGAGTCGTCTACAAAAAAACCGGCAGCCGCAACTTAGACGTACTCCAAGGACTCCTCAACCCAGAAAGAGGAATGCCCTTAATCGGAAGTTTAATGATGTTAGGAGTAATGGCAAGCGCCGGTATCCCCGGAATGGTCGGCTTTATTTCCGAATTCATCGTCTTCCGCAGCAGCTTCCCAATTTACCCCATACAAACCCTAGTCTGCATGCTGGGTACCGGCTTAACCGCAGTTTACTTCCTAATTTTAATGAACAGCGCCTTCTTTGGACGCCTATCAAACCAAGTACTCGACCTACCCCGAGTCTACTGGTCAGACCGGATGCCTGCCGTAATTTTAGCCATCTTAATCGTCATCTTCGGCATCCAACCCAACTGGTTATTGCGCTGGAGTGAGACGACTACTACCGCAATGGTAAAAACTACCAATGTGGTGGGATTAAACGCAGAGTCTCGCAGAGGGTAACGCAGAGTAACGCCGAGTACTCCGCGTGGAACTCCGCGCAACCTCAGCGTGGAACTCCGCGTTTCCCTAATTACTTATTTATAGGAAATAACCCCATGCTAGATACTAAAAATCCTAATCCAACTTTAATTGATCGCCTAGAGTCAGGCGAAGCGCTACTACCAAACACCCCAGAAAATGTGATGGAGGTAGTCGGGATTTTGAAGAGTTATGCGGTGGTTTTAGATGGTTACTCCCGAAATCTGAACTTTTTTGCGGAAACTCAGTTTTTATTGGTTTTTCCTTTTTTTAAGTACTTTGACGGCGAAATTACTTTCTCTAAGTTGCTCCGCCATTGGTGGCATGACCGGCTGAATTTTGAGTACGCTGAGTATTGTATGCGAGGTATGCTGTGGCATGGTGGTGGTGGGTTGGATGAGTATCTGGATTCACCTGAGTTTATGGCGAATTCGCAAGCTGTCATCGCTGCCAAGTTTAAGCATAATTTGTTTGCTTCGGCGACTAACAAGCTGTTTCCGAATTTTTTACCCGAACAATTGCGTGTTTGTGCGTACTATAGCGGGTTAGGTCAGTTTTGGCGGGTGATGGCTGACATGTTTTTCAGCTTATCTGACCGTTACGAACAAGGTGAGGTGACATCGATTGCAGGAGTTGTTGACCACATTAAGAATGAGTTAGTTGCGGCGGCGAATGATCCGATTACCTACGCTGTCAAAATTGATCAGCAGGTATATGACATCATTCCGGCTAGCGCAGGATTGACATTTTTGGCAGATACTGCATTGCCTTATGTTGAAGCGGTTTTCTTTCGGGGTACGCCTTTTCACGGGACTGTTACTTATAACGCCAAAGAATATCAGATTCCGGCGGATCAAGCCCAATTTGAGTATGGTGCTTTGTTTGCCGATCCTTTACCTATCGGTGGTGCGGGAATTCCTCCCACTTTATTGATGCAGGATATGCGCCACTATCTTCCAGATTATCTCCACGAAATTTATCGGCGCAGTCGGCGCGGTGAAGATGATTTACGGGTACAAATTTGTATCAGTTTCCAAAAGTCTATGTTTTGTGTGACTACGGCAACTATCTTCGGTTTGATGCCTTATCCTCTAGATACTACTAAAGCTGATGAACGCAAGGCTAATCGTCGTCATATCCAAGATTGGCTTGACCGTTTGAATAATTCGCGTTTGGCTGAAGTTAATAGTTAGGGCAAAAATAAAGTAGGTTGGTTAAAGAGTTTTTTCTAACTGCTTTTAGGCAGTGGAATTACTGGCTCTAACCAACCTACTCGGTTTCAGTATATAAAGTACAAATTCGTGTCTTCCTGGTATACATACGATTATTACATAAAAAAATGTAAATTTTCATGTACATGCTTGAAATATAAAAAAATATTTGTTATTGCAGTCTCATATACAAAAAAAAATGGTTATAAAACTCGAACCTCTTGCCTTATCTAGCTTTTATGCGCTCTCCATCCGGTTCGGTCTCCATAGTCCTACCGGATTGGAAGCAATATGTCAGGAGTTTTTACGCCACTCGACGTTTTTGCCAAATCGGGGTAAAAATAGCCCTTTACTGAATTAGCAATCTGGCTAAACTCGGTAATGCCTCGCCGTAAGTCGGATGAATGTGAACTGCTTGTTCTAACACTTGCCATGTTGCGCCCGCTTCCATCAAATCCAAAAACACATGGACAATCTCAGCTACTTCATAGCCCACCAGCGTTGCACCCAAAATCTGACTAGTATCATTATCAACAACCATCTCGTAAAAGCCTAAATCGTGTCCCCACTCGATCGCTCTCGCAATTTGTGACATCGGTAGTTTCACTGATCTAGCATTCATGCCTTTTTGCTTTGCTTGTTGCGCCGTGATACCAACTCGTCCTACCTGCGGCTCAGTATAGACAGCATAACCGAGAACGCGATCGCTCCTCCAACGTTCTTGTCCTGACAAAATGGCTTTTAATCGGCGGTAATCTTCCCAAGACACATGGGTGAACGCAGGCTGCTTTGCCGCATCCCCGATTGCATATACCCCCTCACAGGTCGTATGAAAATGCTCATCGATTTTGATATACCCTTTCTCATCAAGTTGAATACCATTCGCTTCCGTATTCAAAGCATGAGTATTGGGTTTGCGCCCGACTGCAATCAAGAACGCTTCTGCTGCTAGTTCTTCTCCCGTACTTAATTTCACCGTAAATACACCATCTGCGTAGGCAACTTCTTTGACATCGGCATTGAAATGAAAGCTAACGCCATCTTGCTCTAATGACTTTTGGAGAACCTCGCTAACTTCCGGTTCTTCGTGATTGAGAACGCGATCACCGCGCACAATCATCTGTGTTTGACAGCCTAATCGCGCAATACCTTGTCCAAGCTCTAACCCAATGTATCCTGCTCCCAACACAATCATCCGTGGTGGCAAGAGTTTCAAGTCAAAAAAGTTGCGGTTAGTCAGATATGGCGTGCCGGAAAGACCGGGAATATTCGGAATTAGCGACGAGGTGCCCGTATTAATCACTACAATCGGCGCTTGCACCGTCAAATCTCCACCTGTCACGGTTCTCTCTCCCGTAAACGAGGCTTCTGCGCGAATGAGCTTGACTCCGGCATCCTCAACTCGGTGCGTTACTCCTTGATTAAAGCGATCGCGAATGCTGCGAACCCGTTGCATCACTGCCGGAAAATCAACACTAACTGAAACATGAATCCCCAGCTTATCACCCCCACGCGCTCGACCTGCGGTATGAGCCGCCGCCAGAAATGCTTTGGAAGGTGTGCAACCATAATTAATACAACTTCCGCCAACCATATCGCGCTCAAACATTACCACTTTCTGCCCTTCTTTGGCAAAATCACAGGCAAGCGGAATGCCTCCTTGACCACTGCCGATCACAATTAAATCTGCGGTTTCCATTGGTCTAGATTCTCCTATATTATTTTGCGATTCTCACCTGTCTCTAAAGAGGCATCGCCCCGAGTTGTTGCATTGGCAAAATGGATTGTTTAAATAAGGCGCGATCGTGCTGAATTGGCTCTGGTGCATGCGGACAATAGTGACTCAAAGTTTCACTTTTGTAACCTTCGTGCTTTTCCACCTTCACTCTCGCATAAAATCCCTATAGAACAGGGTGGTTATAATTTAAGTTATATGCAAATGAGGTCAGATTTCCGATGGCTGCACCTACAGAAATTCGTCAAAGAGCGATAGCGCTGCTGGAACAATTACCGGGAGAGTCTTTAGTAAGGGCTGTTGAATTCTTGCAAGCTCTTTCTCACGAGGCTTTGCTCTTATCAGAAATGCCAAAGCCTGAAAGCAGCGAAGCTACTTTACTTCAAATTATTCAACGCCGTCTATCTCCCGAAAAACAAGACAGATTGGCTTATTTACGCTCTTCAAACGAGACTGGAGAAATTACGGAGACAGAGCATCAGGAACTACTGATGTACGTAGATCGCATTGAACAACAAGATGCGGAACGTGCAGAAGCATTGATTAAACTGGCTCAACTTCGCTCATGTGATTTGAAAACGCTCATTAACTGCTAAAGCAATAAAAAGGGTAGATTCCAGGATCTACCCTTAAAGCAAGCTGGAATTGAAAAACTACTTAATCCCCAATCGCTGGCGCACTTAAAGAGATTGTAGGTAAATCTTTTTGCAGTGCTAATGATGGAACTGAATTCCGCAAGCGGGCTACTAATTGCGTATTTGTCGCATCGTACACTTGAGTAAGTATCTTAGGATACAAACCAACGGCGATAATCGGGACTAACAAACAAGTAATAATAAACACCTCACGCGGTTCAGCATCCACAAGGTTTTCATGAGAGACCAATTCCTCGTTTTCTTTGCCGTAGAAAATCTCTCGCAGCATTGACAGTAGATAAATGGGTGTCAAGATGACGCCGACTGCCATCAAAAAGACCACAATGACTTTAAATGTGGAATTGTAGGCATCACTCGTGGAAAAGCCGACAAATACCATCAACTCGGCGACAAAGCCACTCATTCCTGGCAATGCTAGAGAAGCCATTGAACAAGTGGTGAACATGGCGAAAATCTTCGGCATTTTCTGTCCGACACCACCCATCTCATCTAACATCAGGGTATGAGTCCGGTCATAAGTTGCCCCGACTAAGAAGAACAAACTCGCGCCGATTAAGCCGTGGGAGACCATTTGCAAGATTGCGCCACTTGTACCTAACTCGGTAAACGAGGCGAGACCAATCAGCACAAATCCCATGTGGGAAATCGAGGAATAGGCGATTTTCCGTTTGAGGTTGCGCTGGGCAAATGATGTCAAAGCAGCGTAGATGATATTGACTACCCCCAGAATCACTAAAATCGGGGCAAACACAGCGTGGGCATCCGGTAACATCTGAGCATTCATCCGAAATAAAGCGTATCCGCCCATTTTCAAGAGAATACCGGCAAGTAACATGTGTACAGGGGCTGTGGCTTCACCGTGGGCATCTGGTAGCCAAGTATGGAGGGGGAAGATGGGTAACTTGACGGCGTAGGCGATGAGAAAGCCAGCGTAAACTAAAAGTTGGAAATTGAGGGCGTAGTCTTTTAAGGCTAGCGATCGCATATCAAACGTCACCGTACCGCCATAAAATCCCATTGTCAAAGCGGCTAACAAAATAAACAGCGACCCACCCGCCGTATACAAAATAAACTTAGTCGCTGCGTATTGCCGCTTTTTACCACCCCAAATCGATAGCAGGAAATATACTGGCACTAATTCCAGTTCCCAGACCAGGAAAAACAACAGCATATCCTGGACGGCAAAGACAGCAATCTGACCGCCATACATTGCCAACAACAAGAAGTAAAACAGCTTAGGTTTCAAGGTCACAGGCCAAGAAGCTAAAGCCGCCAGTGTTGTAATAAACCCAGTCAGTATAATCAGCGGCATCGATAAGCCATCTGCGCCTACTGACCAATTTAAATCGAGTTGCGGCACCCAGGAATAACTTTCTACCAGTTGTAAATCTGGATTAGCAAAGTCGTACTGAGTCGAAAAAGCGTAAACAATCAAAGAGAAATCAATTAGTCCAACAATCAGAGCGTACCAACGTACTGTTTTACCATCTTTATCCGGAATTACCGGAATCAACAGCGAGGCAGCGATCGGAAACAGGATAATTGTCGTCAACCAGGGAAAATGAGCTAGATCCATTGCAAGTATTCACGCTCTCAAAATAATGTTTGGCTATCAGCTACTAACTACTAACAGCTTTCTTGTGTTTGAGTCTTCAATCGAATGTTTCATTTTACAAACAATAAAGGATGAAGCAACTCGCCTCATCCCTCTCATTGCCGGCACTTTATGTAGAGATACTCTCCTTCACTAAGTGACGCTAAATACAATCACTCCCACTAATACCGCCCCAAACACAATCAAGGCGTAAAATTGAGCACGACCGTTTTCTAAGTATTTCAGCCCTTCACCACTAATCAAGGTGAAAAAGCCTGTCAGGTTAACAGCACCGTCAACCACTCGGAAGTCAACTTCCATCACTTGTCTGGCAACTCGGCGCAGACCTTGGACAAAGATTTTGTTGTAAATGTCATCAAAATACCACTTATTCAGTGATAAATCGTAGAGTGGCTGAATTTTTGCCGCGATCGCCGCCGGATTAATCTTACCCCACAAATACATCAGCGAAGCCAAGGTAATGCCAATCAAGGCAATCCCGACAGAATTCCCCGCCATAATATAAAATTCGGTCGGGTTAAACTCAGCCGCTTTTTCAACGACTTCCGCCAAAGTCTCACTTGGGGGGAAAATAAACTCCTCAAAATAATTGGCATAAGGAGTTCCCAGCAAACCAATTAGCATTGAAGGCAAAGCTAATAACATTAACGGTAGCGTCATCGTCCACGGCGACTCGTGAGGATATTCGCTCTTGTGGTCGTGGTCGTCATCAGCACCGTGGATGGCTTCGAGTTCCCCAGTTTTCATCGCCCCAGGACCAAAAGCTGGGACTGGTTCATTAAAACCCATCGCCAACGCCATTCCGGCTGGAGACTTAAACTTGGCAATATTTGCCGTTTGATTACCCCGGAACGAACCTTCAAAAGTAGTGAAGTACATCCGGAACATGTAAAAAGCGGTGATTCCTGCTGTTAGCCAACCAACACCCCAAAGAATAGGGTTAGAGGCGAAAGCCGCGCCTAAGATTTCATCTTTGGACCAGAAACCAGCAAACGGAGGGATACCAGAAATTGCCAAACAACCAATCAAGAAGGTAGTTGAGGTGATTGGCATATAACGCCGCAGTCCACCCATCAAGCGCATATCCTGGGCTAATGCAGGATCGTGACCGACGACTGCTTCCATCCCGTGAATTACAGAACCAGAACCTAAAAACAACATCGCTTTAAAAAAGGCGTGAGTCATCAGGTGAAATAGTCCAGCACTGTAAGCACCTACTCCCATTGCCATCACCATGTAGCCAAGTTGGGAAATGGTGGAATAAGCCAAACCTTTTTTGATATCGTTTTGCGTAATCGCAATACTAGCGCCTAAGAAAGCTGTGAAAGCACCAGTGTAGGCGATGGTGCTCATCACCACCGGCAGGTTTTCAAACACTGGATACATCCGGGCAATCAAGAACACACCTGCCGCCACCATTGTCGCTGCGTGAATCAACGCCGAAATCGGGGTGGGTCCTTCCATTGCGTCTGGCAACCAGACATGTAGCGGGAATTGGGCTGATTTGGCAACTGGACCTAAAAAGACCAAAATTGCAAATAACACCGCTAGGGCATTACTCAAGGAGCCGCTGAAGACTAAATCTTGCAACCTTGAGCCAATGACATCAAATTCAAAGCTACCTGTTGCCCAATATAGTCCTAATATCCCGAGGAGGAGACCAAAGTCACCAACGCGGTTGACTACAAATGCTTTTTGGGCAGCATCTGCGGCGGAAGGGCGGTCATACCAAAAACCTACTAGTAAGTAGGAACACATCCCCACCAATTCCCAGAAAATATAAATTTGTACCAAGTTGACGCTGACAACCAGACCCAACATGGACGAGCTAAACAAACTGAGATAGGCATAAAACCGGACATAACCCGGATCGTGAGCCATGTAGCCATCGGTGTAAATCATCACCAAAAATGCCACCGTTGTCACAACCACTAACATCAGAGATGTGAGGTGGTCAATGGTGTAGCCCAGATTTAGGTGGAAATTTCCTGCCGCTGCCCATTCGACGGTACGGGTATAAGGTGCATGTCCTTGAAATTGACTCCAGAGTATTGCCAAGGACAGTGTCATCGCTGCCCCTAACAAGGAAATCACAAATACGGCGTTGAGTTGCCGCAGCCGGTTTGTCACCTGATTGAACGAGATTAACCCAAGACCGACCAGCATTGCCCCGGCTAGAGGTAATACCGGAATCAGCCAGGCATATTGATAGATTGTTTCCATCGCTAACGCCTAATTTGATAATTTATCATTGACCTGTCTGAACTGTTAACAATTGTGACACACAGGTTTTAACATAAAGTAGCCCACCCGAGAGAAAGTGGGTGGGCAATAGTATGACTTTAGATTTGAGAACTCCCCCACGGCAAATCAACTAGCGATCCGCATTGGGGTTTTCCGGCTATTGGCGTAATAAAGGCGAATTTCGTCTAGGGCGACTCTGAGGTCTTCGCGTCCGCGAAAGTCTTCTAAGCGTTGCAAGGTAATACCGTTTTCTATCAGGAGCAAAGTTGGTAGCGTTTTGAGTCGATAAGAGTTTGAGAGTTTGAAATTATCATCAGCATTAACTCCAACCAATTTAATTTGCCCGTCGCAATGGGCTTGAAATTGTAACAAAGTTGGCTGAATCACCCGGCACAAGCCGCACCAAGGTGCGCCAAAATTTACTAGTACAGGGATGGGGGATTCTAAAACTTCTTGATTAAAAGTCCGCTCACTAACCGACAACACCATGATGCCTCTAGATTTATGGGAGTTTGCTCTTAAATTGGTAGTCACCCAGGCAGTCTTTAAGCATGTTGGTTTTTACACATAGATGCTAAGTACTGGCTGCCAACTATTTCTGGGGCTGATATTACTTTGATTCATGCTACATCAATCTGGGATCAAGTGATACAGCCAAAATTCCAAATAGTGTCAGCTATTCATCACCTAACTGTTCTACTACAAATTTACCGACGATGTCGCCACCATCAATAAGGGGTGAGACCACCATAACAAGTAGATAAAAGCCGCAACCCCAATATAGGAAGGACGGAGAAATTCTTGCCATTTCAGGGATTGACGACCGTCTAACACTGCAAAGAAAGGGATAATTGAAGTGCGTTGACGAACTTGGGCAAAAGCTTCACCGTAGCGATCGCTCAACCGACGATCGCCATGCCAAACTCCAAACAAGTGATGTAATACTAAACCAATAGAGGTGACAAGCGTAAAGCTAGTACCGAGCCAGAGAGTATGAGCCACACACCAAATCACCTGTCCGACCATTTGTGGATGACGTGTAATCCGGATAATACCTGTTTCGTAGAGATGAACTTGGGGTTTTTGAACTGCGGCAATTTCTAACAAATTAAAAGTAGCCGGGTACAAAAATAAGAAGGAAATCGCCGATAATACCCAAACTACAGCTTGGACTCCTGGCACTGTTTGCACCTGCCAAAGTTGTTGACCGTCGTAGCGATGGTTAAAAAAGTAGATAATCAATACTACTGCTATTGGTATGCTGACTAATGCGAAAGCAACTCGGTATAATCGCGCTCCGATCTTTTTTTCGGCCCAAGGGCGCAAGGCAGCTCCACCACTATGAGCGATCGCAAAAACGAATAACAAGCCCAAAATAACAAGGTGGCTATCGCAGGGCCAATCGGGAATCATCATACAGATAGGTGAATTAATTTAAAGAAACCTTAACTAAGTACAACCAATACCACAAAGTATTCCACTCCTGGAACTTTAATCAAAAATGGTGTGCTCCTCCCACTCCATTGTCTCACTCGCTCGTCGCAACAATTAACAGGAGAGCGATTCGCTTCTCCTTGAACGCTAATTTTGTTGCTCAACTCGCTCCAAACTAGTTTTTGAGTTTAGCCGTATGTCTGACCTTCCTTTCACTTTAGATCAGTTACGTATTCTGAAAGCAATTGCCGCAGAAGGAAGTTTCAAGCGTGCTGCAGACAGTCTCTATGTCTCTCAACCCGCCGTTAGCTTGCAGGTGCAAAATCTGGAACGGCAGTTAGATGTACCCTTATTTGATCGTGGGGGACGTAGAGCGCAGTTAACAGAAGCTGGATATTTGCTCCTGAATTATGGAGAAAAAATTCTCAGCTTGTGTCAAGAAACTTGCCGCGCTATTGAAGATCTGCAAAATCTCCAAGGCGGAACGCTGATTGTCGGTGCTTCCCAAACAACAGGCACCTATCTTTTGCCCCGGATGATTGGCATGTTCCGGCAAAAATATCCTGATGTGGCAGTGCAATTGCATGTCCACTCTACTCGCCGAACGGCTTGGAGTGTCGCCAATGGACAGGTGGATCTGGCGATCATTGGTGGTGAAATTCCGACTGAACTTCAAGAATCGTTAGAAATTCAGCCTTATGCCGAAGATGAACTAGCGCTGATTCTACCTGTATTTCACCCGTTTGCAAAACTTGAGTCGATCCAAAAAGAAGACCTTTATAAGCTGCAGTTTATTTCCCTTGATTCCCAATCAACAATCCGCAAGGTAATTGACCAAGTATTAGCTCGTTGTGACATTGATACGCGCCGGTTTAAAATTGAGATGGAACTTAATTCCATTGAAGCGATTAAAAATGCCGTGCAGTCTGGTTTAGGTGCTGCTTTTGTCTCAACTTCGGCAATTGCTAAAGAGTTACAAATGGGTGTCCTACATTGCATGACCGTTGAGGGTGTGGTTGTGAAGCGCACTCTTTGGTTGATCTTGAACCCGAATCGGTACAGGTCAAAAGCCGCAGAAGCGTTTAGTCAAGAAATCTTACCCCAGTTTGCCACCCCGAGCTGGAATCAAGAACTTTTGCGTACACCGCAAATTCCGGCACTATTGAGCACAGTGGAGATATTGCCCACGGAGTAGATCCCAATCGCTTAGACATTGGAGCCGGAGGGGACCTGATTCTCCGGTTAGCCAGTTAGGTAATAATTATCATGGAAACTTGCTGGGAGTGTGTATATGGACATGGGACTACGGATTTTTGGCAAGCTTTAGCGCGACAATTAACAATTGACACGCATACAAACTGTAAAAAATGGAATTTTACTGCACTCGTCCCCGCTGTCCGCGTCCGCAAAACCTGTTTGCTGATTTGGCCGATCCTCAGAAGTTGAGAACTTCTCCCCAAAAATACTGCACTGCATGTGGCATGCCATTGATTTTACGCGAACGCTATATACCTACCAAATTACTAGGCAGAGGTGGATTTGGCGCGGCATTTTTAGCCCGCGATCGCGACACTCCCGGAATGCGCCAATGTGTAGTCAAACAGTTTCAACCGGCGGCTGATTTAAACCCCGCGCAAATGGAACTGGCGCAAACACTATTTGGACGAGAAGCTGAAGTTTTAGAAGATCTAGGCAGTCGCTACGAGCAAATTCCAGATTTGTTTGCTAACTTTTCCGTGACAGTGCCAAGTTTACAAGGCGGTAAGCAAGAGCAGTTTTTTTACTTAGTTCAAGAATACATTAACGGTCAAACCCTGGAAGAAGAACTAGCCCAAAAAGGTCGGTTCACGGAAGCAGAAGTGATGGAAGTGCTGCAAGAAACCCTGAAAATCTTAAAATTTGTTCATGATAATGGTTCAATTCACAGAGATATTAAACCATCTAATATCATGCGCGATCGCACTGGCAAAATCTTTTTACTGGATTTTGGGGCGGTCAAGAAAGTTACAAATGCTCCTTTAGGTCTCAGTGGTTCTTCTACAGGAATTTATTCTCAAGGATTTGCCCCCCCAGAGCAAATGTCTGGTGGTGAAGTCTATCCTTCCACAGACTTATACGCTTTGGCTGTCACTGTACTAATGTTACTTACAGGGATAGAAGTAACTAAGTTATTTGATTCCTATAACAACCAATGGAACTGGCGTCCGCAAGTCAATGTCAGCGACCATCTAGCTAACATTTTAGATCGGATGCTCCTCGCCGCACCTAATCAACGCTTTCAATCAGCCCAAGACGTATTGAATGCCCTGGCAGCACCTATCCCTGATACTCAAATTAATACCCGTAAACCTGCGCCACTCCCAGCAACACAACAAGCATCATCACCCACCCCTGTACCGCCTCCGTCTACACCGACACAACCAACATTCTCTACAATAGAATTATTGACTGGAGCTGCTTTTAGTGGATTTGAAGGCGCATTAATTGCGATTGGGATTTTAAGCTTAACAAAATCAATACCAGTGACCTTTGGTGCGGCTTTGGTCATTTTAGGGATACTAGTATTCATTCAAACTAGACGCTGGATTGAAAAATTTGATTTATTAATTATTTCGGGAATTACTGGTTTCATGGTGCTGTTCTTTTTAAGAGGCGCTTATTCCATTCCCCTAGTAATAATTTTAGCAGTAGCAGCTGCTTTGATCTCGATTGCGATCGCTTCTTTATTCCGGTTAATTTATAACTTATTATCTTCGTTTAACTAACCATAGGCGAATTGCAACCATTTATGTCGCAGAAAAACGAAACGCTACCCCTTTTTTTAGCAATTATCATCACCATCGGTTTAATCTTTGGCGGTATCTGGTTTCTACTCGAACGGTGGGCGGCACTTACTAAAACCACAACTAATGCTACACCCGTCACCCAAGAGTTAGCTACTAATAACTGTAATACTGAATTAAAAGTGCCTAGTGGCACATTTAACTATGGCGGTAGTACTACCTGGGCACCGCTGCGTCGAGATGCTGACCCGGAACTAGAAAAAATCTGCCCCCAATTTGTCTTACGGTATACTCAGCCACCTGCGGGTAAACCTGGGTCAGGTACGGGAATTCAAATGTTGATTGACAATCAACTCGCTTTTGCCCAATCTTCTCGCTCTGTCAAAGGAGAAGAGAATAACGCCGCCCGTCAGAAAGGATTCAGTCTCAAAGAAATCCCTGTGGCGATTGACGGAATAGCAGTTGCGGTCAATCCGAGTCTGAATATCCGAGGTTTGACAATTGCCCAAATTAAAGATATCTACATAAGTAAAATTACCAACTGGCAAGAAGTCGGTGGTCCAAATTTAGCGATCGCTCCTTACTCCCGTCGCCCAGAAAATTCTGGAACAGTTGAATTCTTTGTCGAAAATGTTTTAGAGAAAGGTAAATTAGGTACCACCGTTAAATATCTTGACACTACCACTGAAGCAATTAGAGCACTAGCAGCATCCGGGGCAATTTACTATGCTTCAGCCCCGGAAATCGTCCCTCAATGCACGATTAAGCCGTTACCAGTCGGTCGGGATAGTAGCCAACTAGTTCCACCTTACCAAGAACCTTTAGCCTCTAAAGATGAATGTGTTCGTGGTAAGCATAGCCAATTGAATGCTTCGGCTTTTCGTAGTAGTGAATACCCAATAACTAGAAATTTATTTGTAATATTAAAACAGAATGGTCAAACCGACCAGCAAGCAGGATACGCTTATGCTAACTGGCTGCTAACACCTCAAGGTCAAGCAATAGTTGAGAAAGCTGGATTTGTGAGAATTAAGTGATACAGTTTTTTTGCTGATTAAAAATTAAATAGTCGATGAGTAAGGCTAAGGTGATTGCCTTAATATAATCAATATAATTTCGTGCCAAAACACTGATTCAAGTTTAGTGCTTTATTCTGGCTCACAACCTACTACCCATGTCTGAGAAAAACGAAACTAAAGTTCTTGTCCTTGCCCTAGCTGTAACACTAGGAATAGTCGGCGCTGGTGTGTGGTGGGTGATGAAACGTCCTGGTTTTAACTTACCTGGTGGTATCAGTACCAATCAATCTCAACCGCTAGCCTCAAATGTCGAAAATTTTGCTCAAGTGCTGCAAGTGCCATCGGGGTTATTTAGCTACGGTGGAAGCACAACTTGGGCACCTATCCGCAAAGAAGTCGATCCGGCAATTGGAACAGTTTGGCCGCAATTTCAACTGCGCTACACTGACCCGACTACCGGCGCACCCGGATCGGGTACTGGAATCAAAATGTTGTTGAGTAACCAGTTGGCTTTCGCCCAGTCCTCACGGACAATCAACAGCGATGAATTTCAACAGGCTAAACAACAAGGTTTTACTCTCAAAGAAATTCCTGTAGCGATTGACGGAATTGCTGTTGCGGTTAACCCCGGACTAAATATTCCCGGTTTGACTATCGCCCAATTAAAGAATATTTACACAGGCAAAATTACTAACTGGCAACAGCTAGGTGGACCAAGCTTACCGATTATTCCTTATAGTCGGCGTTTGGCAGATGGCGGAACGATTGAGTTCTTTGTCGAAAACATTTTAGAAAAAGAAAATTATGGTCCGAATGTGCAATTTATCCCAACGACAACTCAAGCTTTAGGTAAATTAGCCCAAACGCCAGGAGGAATTTATTATGCTTCTGCGCCAGAGGTTGTCGGGCAATGTAAGGTTAAACCTTTGCCTATAGGACGGAAAGCTGAGGAACTGATTCCGCCTTTTCAGGCACCATTTATCCCGCTTTCTCAATGTCCTCAACAACGTAACCAACTAAATTCTGCGGCTTTTAAAAGCGGTCAGTATCCGATTACACGGAGACTATTTGTGATTGTTAAACAAAATTCTCAAGCAGATCAGCAAGCGGGTGAAGCCTATGCCAATTTGTTGCTAACGGCTCAAGGTCAGGCGTTAATTGCTAAAACGGGATTTGTCAGCATTCGTTAATTTTGACTAGACGCGCCAAGTCTAAAATTGCAGTGGTTCTCTGTTGTTTTTAATACACAATAAGCTCAAATCCGTTGGACTCTCCGTAACGGGAACCACTATAAATCAGCAATGCCGCGAACATCAAATATATATGGATATCGCGTAACATACTTTAAAGAGTAATTATTTATGTCACAAAAAAAAGAAACTGTGATTCTTTTACTGGCTATTTTAGTCACATTAGGATTATTAGGAATAGGTGGTTGGTTATTTAAAAAACAGACGGAAAATAAATCTGTATCTACGGATAAACCAACCCTTAATATAGACTCATCAACAAGTACCGCTAAAGAAAGGATTAGTTTTGGTGAAAAAAGTTTACTTTTAGGAGAAATTTCTACTGCTAAAAAAGCTGGATTGGAGGCAATGGCAGCGAAAAAATATCATGAGGCGATCACTAATTTTCAAGCAGCCTTAAAACTCAAATCCAATGATCCAGAAACGTTGATTTTTCTGACCAATGCCCAGATTGGCACGAATAAAAGTTACACGATCGCTGTCTCTGTACCAATGGCTGTTTACCCAGACGGAGCGTTAGAAGTTTTACGCGGTGTTGCCCAAGCGCAAGCCGAAATTAATTCAACTGGCGGAATCAATGGCGTACCTCTACTGTTCGCGATCGCTAGCGATGATGACAAACCAGAAATTGCTCAACAAGTTGCCAAATCACTAGCACAAGACCCAAAAGTATTAGGCGTAGTCGGTCATTTCACCAGTGATGCAACTTTAGCCGCCAAAAATGTTTATGATGCGGCTCAACTTGTGGCTATTTCCCCGGTCAGTACTGCGGTGAAGCTCTCAAATTCTAGTCATTACATTTTTCGCACTGTACCGAGTGATTACATTGCGGCTAGAGCCTTAGCCAGTTACATGGTGAAAAATATCCAGCGCAAAAACGTCGCCGTATATTTCAATTCCCAAAGTGATTACAGTCAGTCAATCAAAGCTGAGTTTATGACTGCTGTTTCTTTGGAGGGTGGACAGGTCGTTAATGAGTTTGACTTGTCTAAGTCCGATTTCAGCGCTGCTAGCAGTATTGATATGGCAACTAAGCAAGGTGTGCAAGCGCTAATGTTAGCCCCGAATGAAGATGTATTAGATAAATCGTTACAAGTTATTCAGGTTAATCAAAAACGCTTACCAATACTGGGAGGTGACGACGTTTACAACCCAAAAACCTTAGAAATTGGGCGAGATGCTGCTGTGGGTATGGTTTTA
>Ga0209512_1001192_pt1 | contig 34017 bp, 26 predicted proteins | sample frozenSSSSmetaG_FD_184142 | JGI IMG/M metagenome (GOLD analysis project Ga0209512, IMG submission 184142) | Glacier valley bacterial and archeal communities from Borup Fiord, Nunavut, Canada, to study Microbial Dark Matter (Phase II) -... | ecosystem: Environmental > Aquatic > Freshwater > Ice >...
CAGGTAAACGGATCGTTGCGTACGATTCCTGATGCGGGGGTAAGTCATCCTGGATCACTGGATCGTTTTGTTTCCCTGTATACCAATACAGCCTTAACCTACGACAAGAAATACACCCTTTCCGGTAGTGTCAGAAGGGATGCCAGTAATCTGTTTGGGGTCAATACCAACCAAAAAGGTGTGCCATTATGGTCAACGGGACTGGCTTGGATGCTCAGCGAAGAAGGCTTTTACACTTCCGGCTGGATGCCGTATCTGAAAATGAGGGCTACCTATGGGTATAGCGGAAATATCGACAAGACAGTGACCGCCTTCCTTACGGCCAGGGCGCTCTCCGGCGCATACAATGGGCTGACAGGTTTGCCCTATGCGCAGATCACCAATCCTCCCAATCCAGACCTACGGTGGGAGAAGATCCGGACTGTGAATCTGGCTCTTGATTTTGCGACAAAAAATGACCGGATCAGTGGAAGTGTTGAGTTTTACTCCAAGCTTGGAAGCGATTTATTCGGGGATTTTCCAGTTTCCCCTTCCTCAGGAGTCAGGCAGATGAGAGGTAATTTTGCGGAAACCCTGACCCGTGGAATGGATCTGCAGCTGGTATCCAAAAATGTAACCGGAGAAAGATTTACCTGGGATACCCGTTTTTTTATCAGTACCGTCAAGGAGAAAGTGACCAAGTATGATCAGGAAGCAAGCGTCATCAATTTTATGGCCTATTATGGTACCTACCCGGTTGAAGGAAGACCATTGTTTGGCGTTTACAGTTATCCCTGGACTGGCCTGGATCCGGATACCGGAGATCCGCAAGGGATGCTTGGAGGTGAACCTTCTACCGATTACCTCAATATTCTCACCCAAGCAACAGAAGAATCTGTAACCTACCATGGCCCATCCAGACCCACTGTGTTTGGGGGATTGATGAACAACTTCTCCTATGGAGGACTGTCCCTTTCTTTCAACATCAGTTACAGGTTAGGCTATTACTACAAAAGGGCTTCTGTGGATTATGTGAGTGTCTATTCAGGAGATATTCCCCATGCGGATTTTGCACAGCGCTGGATAAAATCCGGGGATGAGCAACGGACTGATATTCCATCCATGCCTGCCAATTCCAACAGTCTGAGGGATTTGTTCTATGCCCATTCTGAGGTGCTGGTGGAAAAAGCCGATAACATCCGGCTGCAGGATGTCCGGATTGCCTATTCTTTCAATACAAAAGCCCTTGGGATTCCTATGCAAAGACTGGAATGGTATCTCTACGCCAATAACCTGGGGATACTTTGGAAAGCATCCAGCGACCGTTTAGATCCTGACTATAGAAGTATGCGTCCCCTGCGAAGTTTTGCCACCGGTGTCCGAATTGAATTTTAATCCATTTTAATACTTGATTATGAAAAGTTTAACATACTATCTTTTGTTGCTGCTTAGCCTATCGGCAGCAGGTTGCCAGGAGTTTCTGGATGAAAAACCCACGCTGAATTTACTGGTTCCCGAGACCGTAGATGATCTCGAAAAATTACTGGATGCAACCACACGTGGGTTAAACGATACACCATCCATTTTGGAAATTGGAACGGATAATATCTACACCACCGATGCAGGCTATTCAGGAATGAGCTTGGTAGAAAGAAGTGCCTATACCTGGCAGAAAAATGTGTATGAGTCAAATGCGGTGGACTGGGATACACCTTACCAACAAATATTATATGCCAATGTGGTGTTGGATGAAGCTGATAAACTATCCATAGGCTCCCAAGAAGAACAGAATCATCTCAATGAAGTGAAAGGCAGAGCCTTGTGGATGAGGGCTCAGGCCTATGCCCAGCTGATGAATTCCTTTGCTGCTCCTTTTGAACCCGGAGGTTCCAATAGTTCGCCGGGAGTTCCGCTCCATACCAGTCCGGAAGTAAAGGTAAAAGTAAAACGGGCCACTGTAGGTGAGAACTATGCGCAGATTATTGAAGATCTGGAACTGGCGCTGGAGCTATTGCCGGATCATTCCCACTATAAAACGAGGGCTTCAAAGCATAGTACACATGCCTTGCTTGCACGGGTTTATCTGGCAATGGAAGAATATGAACTGGCGGGGACGCATGCTGAAACCGCATTGGGATTTGACAATGCCCTCATGGATTATAACAAGCTTGATTTGGAAGCGAAATACCCTTTTCCGCTGTTTAATACCGAAGTGATCCATCACTTGGAGTTGTCCCGCTACCTGTATCTGACCAGTGGGCTGATCTTCGTTGACAGCACGTTGGTAAAGCAATTTGAGGAGAATGACCTAAGAAAGGAGTTGTTGTTTACACCTACGGCTCAGGGAGTGAATTTTGATGGGAATTACTCAGGAAGTAGAATTAGGTTTTCGGGATTGGCGAACAATGAAATGTATTTGATAACCGCTGAGTGCGCTGCCAGGAATGGGGATGTCGATAAGTCCCTAACCTTGTTGAATACCTTATTGGAGACCAGATGGCAAGCCGGGACGTTTGTTCCATTTCAGTCGCCTGATGCACAAACGGCGCTTGAACTTATATTGGAGGAACGAAGAAAGGAATTGATTTTCAGAGGAATCAGATGGTCTGATCTGCGAAGATTAAATCGGGATTCCAGATTTGCAAAGGCAATACAAAGGAACGTTGGGGGTGAGTCTATAGTGCTTGAAGCAAACAGTACCAATTATTTACTTCCTATACCACCGTTGGAGATTCAGGTTTCGGGAATAGCGCAAAATCCCAGAAAATAAAAAAGGCCGCGGAAATGCCGCGGCCTTACCTTCATGGTGAATCACTTATGGCTTAAACGTACCCTCTACCAACATGGTAGAAGATTCGTCTGCATCATCATAGATACATCCTAATGTGGATTCATCACACTCATAGTTTTGGGGATTGTTAAGATCCACTTCATGCCAGTCGATCACCTGGCCGAGTGCATTTCTTTCTGCCCCGAATCCTGTAACTGCTTCCTTTGGTGTAGTAAACGCAAAAGCGGCTACCACAGCGAGTGAAAATATACCTCCTCGTAGGAGGTTTAAAACTGAAAGTTTCATAATTTGTATTGGTTAAATTAATAATTAATCTCCGGTCGCTTTGGATAAGCTGCCTGACCACGAATCGGGCAGTTTGGCCTTCAGAGAGGGGCGGCCGGATGTTTTTAGCCCCCTGCTGTTGTCCGGCAACCACCTGGTGGCTTCACGGACCGTGCTCTTTTTTTCTACATCAATTAAAAACCGCTCCCAGCGCACTTGCTGAGCAACTTTGGCCCTAATGTTTATTATTAATTTTTTCAATCCATATATTTTTCATCAACCCATAATTCTAATTCAATTGACTTTTCCGTCTTTCAAACCATAGTCCGTTCCCGGCTATTCCCAAAAACACTAGATTAAACACCAGATGCTCTTCCCAGTCCAGGCTGTTCAGCACTCCGCCGCAGGAACAGGGCACCCGAGGGGCAAATCCCAATCCTATCCACCCAACATAAACTGTAAATAGGATCAAGAGGAGCACACTCAGCAGAAATCCTGTTTTTCTCCAGGCTGAAACCAGCAGCATACTGGCAATCCCAAGTTCCAGAATAGGTAGTAAAAAGAGCAAGATATCTGCCATCCATTCCGGGAATAGCTGGTTGTACATGGCCAACTTGGTGCCCTGCCAGTCATATACCTTACTGACAGCGGTGTAGATAAACAGGGATGCCAGCAGCCAGGACGCTCCTTCAGCAAGCGCCGATTGGAGAGGGTTTCTGCTGTTTTCAATTTTTATATCATTTGTCTTCATCGATTTCATTTTACTGTTCAATGTCTTATAAATGCTCCGCCCGATTTCAGTAGTCCTTCCAGAGGTGGGGGAAAAAGTAAGTGAGAAAGGCCCACCTTCGAAAAGCTGAAATGGGCAGGAGCAAGGAGATAAGAAGAAATTTCGCCACTGACCCGTATTGGAATTTTGCTGAATAGCTCTCAGGCTATAAGCCATCCCTGGTTTACTTTTTTCTTTGTTCTTTTAAAATTAAAGACTCTTAACCTATTGATCATGCGTCATTTGTCGGATTTTTAAGTGTGTGCCCGAATTTCCGACATTTGTCGCATTCAGCGGAAAAGACTGTCTATAGTCTTTAGAAAGTACTGCAAGACCCGCTTGAGGACCGGGATGAATATCAGTATGAATTCTATTGGATAGTAAAAGTTGGCGCAATTAGTAGGGATTTGGGTATAATTCGCAACCTACAGTGGGGTTTTGGCGAGTATTACTACTATAAAAGAGAGTAAATGAAAAAACCGATAGAAAATGCCAGCGGAAAGGAGTGGGGATTTTATGAGGATTAATTGCTTTTGAAAGAATTAGGGCATTTAATCGTCTAATTAGCTAATCTGAGGCCGCTTTTTATGGAATTGGGACTTTATTCTTAAAAGCTAATGATCGAAAGGTCCCTTACGAAAATTTTCAATATGATTGGAAAAGTAGGTGAAAACAACAGGGATATTGGTATAATTAACAGTCTGCTGTGGATCTTTGCAGGTTTTCTTGACTTATTATGGGTAATGACTTTTTAAGTAATCCTCTTTATGAGGATATGCAGAGCGTTTTATTAGGAGCAATGATCATAAAATGGATTTGTATTGTCGAAAAGCTCATACCGGGATAGATTACAGATTTTTGAAAGGCGAGGGCTTTTCCACTGTTATTCTATAAAATCAACGGCAGAAAAGCGCAGCGAATTTAGGGGCGGTATAGTTTGACTTTTGCAAAAGGGGGACAAAAGGGACGGCATAAAGCCGCTTGCTGCGCTGCGCTTTTTATTCCGGCTCCTTTAGTCCCATGTACCGCCCCTGTCTTTCGTGCTTTCTTTTTTGCCGTTTTTTCTTTTAAAAAAAATGTTATGCATCAGCCTGCAGATTTAAAGGCAAAGAGGAATTGAATCAAAGTTCAATTCTTAAACACTAACATCATGGGAGACAAAACCTATCCAGATTCGCTCGGGTTTGTGCAGGTTAATCAGCAGCTTTCAACGCTGTATTTTAAAGCTTAATTTGGCGATAAATCATTACCTGTTTTAAAAATGAGGTACAGGATAGTTTTCAAAAGACACTGGTGCCTGATACACAAAACAGTTATTGATCTACTCAAAGTAAAGTTTTTAGTTCTTATTATTTCGGTACAAAGATAGGCGCTCCGGTCGGGGCGATCAGCAGACTACGGCATAAAGCCGCTGCGCTATTTATTCCGTTTCCTGCTTCCTTACTCCCGGACCACCTGACTACGACATCCTAAATAATTTCTAACTTAAACGTAGTTATCATGGAAGCTGTAAATCAAATTATCAATCTCAATGAAGTAGCAGAAATCACAATCGGCTATCATCCAAAAGTAAAATCAAGCCAACGTCCAAAAGTAGATTGTTCCAGACAGGTTTATGAAGTTCTTTATAGTTTTTGGGATAAAGACACCCTGGAATTGGCTGAACATTTTCAGGTGATGCTTTTAAGTAGAGCTAATAGGGTATTGGGAATTTGTACGATATCCAAAGGTGGAACTGCCGGTACAGTGGTAGATGCCAAACTGGTTTTTGCCACAGCGCTAAAGGGAGCCGCCCAATCTTTAGTAATTTCGCACAATCATCCGTCCGGGAATTTAATGCCTTCAGAACAGGATAAGAGATTGACCCGAAGATTGGTTGAAATTGGAAGGGCTTTAGATCTTCCCGTATTAGACCATATCATTGTTACGGTAGATGGATATTATTCGTTCGCAGATGAAGGGGAGCTCTAAAAGGGGATTTCTCCTTTTTTTTTATTCGACCTAAAGTGGTTCAGACTTCGGATATCAGTGTGATTATTTTTTTAAGTGCCGACTTAAATTTAACAGAAGAGTTATTCTCTTAAATACTACCACTTCTCAGATATAAATTAAATCTATCTTATCCATGGAATTGAAATTTGAAGACTTGCCTGACGCTATTTCTCAATTGATTGAGCAGAATAAACTGATTTTAAAATCGATCCAAGAAGCTAGTTTTTCAAAAGGGACCTATGAAGAAGTATTGACATTAAGTAGGATTTGCGAATTGCTGGAGCTGAAAAGACAAACCATTTATAGCTATGTGTCCAAAAAACAGATCCCATTCCATAAAAAGGCTGGCAAGCTTTATTTTTTCAAAAAAGAAATTGTCGATTGGATAGAGACCAAAAATAGAGGCACTGTGGAGGGGATTAAATTTAATCCCAAAAGAAAATTTGAAGATCGAAAATTTAGAAAGCTTTAAATCTTTATTACCAGTTAATCTATTGATTTTTAGATCCTTTTGGTTAGAACAAATATTAAACCACTTGAATAATTGATATTTTGCAAATTTTTTGCAAATAAAAAAACCACTTACAATTTTTAGTCGTAAGTGGTTGATTATCAGCTCCTTCTCTTGGGCTCGAACCAAGGACCCTCTGATTAACAGTCAGATGCTCTAACCAGCTGAGCTAAGAAGGAATTTTGTGTTTCATTCGGAGCTTGTTCCGAATTGGTGATGCAAATGTAGGAGGCTATTCCATTTATTCCAAACTAGTGTCCTAAAAAACTCCATGTTTTTGGCCTATCAGTACTTTTGGTCTTCTAAATCAGAGACTTAATTTTTCAATTTTTCACTGAAAAACTATTGGCTCAACATATTGCAGGGGTATTACTCAAAACTCCGTAAGATTTGTAACTTGAGAAAGGCTTTTACAATTGTTTTACTAACTCATTATTCATGTCCAATCCAATAAATAGACGCGACTTTGTCCGTTACTCCGCTCTTACGGCCTTAGGTTTGCAATTTTTACCTTTTCAAGGCCTGAGAGCAGCTACTTCAGATCGTGTTCGCGTTGCCCATATTGGTTTAGGAGGAATGGGGTTGAATCATCTGAACTGGTTTGCCAACCTGCCTGATGTGGAAATAGTAGCGCTCTGCGACGTGGATGAAAATCGTGCTAATGAAGCTTTGCTACAGCTTAAAAAAGTCCATTCTAATACCAAAGCTCAGGTATATACAGATTTCCGACATGTGTTAGATAGGCAAGATATTGACGCAGTTACTATCGCTACGCCTGATCATTGGCATGCGCAGATTACCATATTAGCTTTCCAGGCAGGTAAGGACGTATACAGCGAAAAACCCCTCTCATATTCTCAGCATGAAGGCAAGCTGATGCTAGCTTCGCAAAATCAAACCAAACAGATCTTTCAACTCGGCAATCAGATTCATGCAGGGGATAATTACCATCGTGTAGCTGAAATCATCAAATCTGGTGTCTTGGGTAAAATCAAAACAGTTCGGCTTTGGAAAAGTGGAGAACCGCCAATTATTCCATCCCTAAATTATCAGAAGCCTCCGTCCAATTTGAATTGGGACATGTGGCTAGGTCCTGCGCCTTTTTCAGAATATGCTCCTGAAAAATGCCACTTAAACTACCGTTATTTCATGGAGTATTCCGGTGGGGTTTTTCAGGATTTTTGGTGTCATATAGCAGATATAGTTTGGTGGTCTATGGAGCCGTCGGGGCTTAAAAAGATTAAAGCAAACGGTGAGAGTTCGGATGGTGTTGGAGATACTCCTAAATGGATCGACGTGGATTTTAAATTCAAAAAACTTGACCTTCATTGGACATCCATACCACCCGATGTGCCCGGTGCAGCCGGTAAGGGAATTGGAGCCTATTTTGAGGGGAGTAAGGGTACTTTGGTTTGTGACTATTCCAGTCGAGAAATCAGGATTGACGGCAAGGTTATGAATGATATTCCAGAAATACCTAAAACGATTATCCGATCTCCTGGACATCAGCAAAACTTCATCGATGCCGTGAAATCCCGCACGCAACCTGAATCCTATTTGGAGTATGCACGAAGCATGACCATGCCTATGCATTTGGCACTTATCTCTTTCCGCCTTAAAGAGGAATTGAAATGGGATGCTAAAAAAGAGCTTTTCAAAAATAATGACGCTGCAAATCAATTATTGTTCAGACCATATCGAGAAAAGTGGAATCTGATAGGCGCTTGACACATCAAATAAATTGAATGGTTCTACCCTTAAGTTAGTGGAGAATAGTTCTATCTATAGTCCAATATAGAAAAGGGAGCTTTATCAGGATAAAGCTTTGAGCTATTTCTCAGTATTTTATATGATGTAATCGGCATTGAGCATTCTTTATTTTGTAAAATCTCCATTAAATTCGCGGTAGAACCAATTGAATAAATAATATTATGTATATCCGCATGAATGCACATAAATAGAATTATGTCTGGTTCTAGCCTGAAAAAATCCCCCTTACCCCCTTTAAAAAAGGGGGAATTGCGAAATTTGAACCTCTAGCATTATTTCAAAGCACATACGTGCAGTTAAGCGGATACTCATAAATAATACAGAAAATAAACCTAATACCAATGGCTAAATATACACTAACCGTCAATGGCGGAAGCAAGGAAGTAGAAGCAATGGATGACATGCCACTTTTGTGGGTTATTCGTGATTTGCTTGGGATGAAAGGAACCAAATTTGGCTGTGGTCAGGCTCTTTGCGGCGCTTGTACAGTGCACTTGGATGGCGTGGCTGTTCGTTCTTGTTCGATTCCTATAGCTGACGTAGGGGATGGGAAAATAACCACTATCGAAGGGTTATCGGAAAACGGTGATCATCCTGTCCAGAAAGCTTGGGTACAACATATCGTACCGCAGTGCGGCTACTGCCAATCTGGACAGATCATGAATGCAGCTTCACTACTTAACTCTAATCCAAGTCCTACTGGTGAAGAAATAGAGCAGGGAATGGCGGGGAACTTGTGTCGCTGTGGTACCTACAATCGTATCAAAGAGGCAATCTTGACCGCTTCCAAGTCTGTTTAATTTTCCCAACTTAACTCCATACCCATGCTTCCAAATATTCCATTTCTCAAAAAAGGTAAAAGAGAAGATCAGAGTAAAATATTCGTGGCTTCACGAAGAGATTTTTTGAAATTAGGTTCTCTGGCTTCTGGAGGACTCATTCTAGGCGTGAGTTTCCAGTGTTCTGGTCCAAAGGGAGAAACTATGACTTTTGCTCCAAATGTGTATATCAGTATCAATTCAGAAAATGAAGTGACTTTGGTTGCTCATCGATCTGAGATGGGTACGGGTATTCGAACTTCCCTGCCGCAGATAGTAGCTGATGAACTTGGCGCTGAGTGGTCCAAGGTGAAGATTATTCAGGCCGAAGGAGATGAAGAGAAATACGGCAATCAGAATACAGATGGCTCCTTTTCTGTACGAATGTTTTATGAGCCTATGCGTAAAGCTGGGGCTACGGCAAGGTATATGCTGATTGCTGCAGCTTCTTCCGAGTGGGGTGTAGAAGCTTCCGAATGCGATACCCAAGACGGTATGGTGCTTCATGCTGGAAAAGGCAAGAAAATTAGCTTTGGCGACTTAGTAGGAAGATTGAAAGATGCTCCTGTTCCTGATCCAGAAGACGTGAAATTGAGAGATTTTACTAACTATAAGTTAATTGGTACTGATGTGCCGATCTATGATCTCAAAGACATCACCAGCGGCAAAGCAGTGTTTGGAGCAGATGTGGATTTGCCCAATATGAAAATTGCAGTGATCAAGCGTAGCCCGGTTATTGGAGCCAAAGTGATTTCTTATAATGATGAAAAAGCTTTGGCAGTCCCCGGAGTAGTTCAGGTGGTGAAAATTGAAGGTTCAGGTTTTCCTCCTGGGTTGGATAAAGCGTTGGAGGGGGTGGCGGTCATTGCTGATTCTACTTGGTCTGCAATCAAAGGGAGAGAAGCGTTGGAGGTGGAGTGGGATTTAGGTGATAACCAGAATTTTAATTCTGACAAGCAACAGGCAGAAATGCTGGAGAGTACTAAAGGGAATGGTAAAGTAAGAAGAGAGCGTGGAGACTTTGATAAAGCAAGTAGATCGGCAGCTAAATCTTTAGAACGAACATTTGAAGCACCATTTTATGCTCATGCCACCATAGAGCCACCAGCTGCCATCGCTCATGTAAAAGAAGATGGCTCCTGTGAAGTTTGGGCTCCAAGCCAACATCCTCAATGGGCTAGAGATGCAGTAGCTACTGCTATTGGGATTGATTCTGCCAAGGTTAGGATAAATGTAACCTTACTAGGAGGTGGATTTGGGAGGAAATCCAAACCTGATTTTGTGGTAGAGGCAGCCCTGCTTTCTAAAGCTGCAAAAATGCCTATTCGAGTTCAGTGGACACGTGAAGATGATCTGCATTTTGACTTTTTCCATTCACACAGCGCACAGCGTATTAAAGCGAGTTTGGATGCCTCTGGAAATCTAATAGGCTGGAATCATCATACAGTCTTTCCTGCGATCGGTTCTACAAGTAGTAAAGAAGAATTACATCCTTCTGATGGTGAATTGGGGTTAGGCTGTGTTGATTTCCCTTTTGATGTGCCAAACATCCGGATAGAATCCCATGAATCCACTGGAAATACACGGGTCGGATGGCTTCGTTCGGTGAGCAATATTCATCATGCTTTTGCCATACATTCTATGATGGATGAAATAGCGGAGGCAAGAGGCAAGGATCCCATAGAAAATGCGATAGAACTTTTGGGAACGGACAGAGATATTACCTTCCAGTCTGAAATGGTCAGTGGTGAGTTTGGGAACTATGGGGAAAAGATAGAAGACTATCCTTGGAATACGGGGAGAATGAAAAATGTCATTCGAACTGTTGCTGAGAAGTCAAATTGGACGGCCAATAAAGCTTCAGGAAAAATAATGGGCTTTGCTGCTCACAAAAGCTTTCTGACCTACGTAGCCTGTGTGGTGATACTGGAAAAAGGGTCTGGTGGCAACACTATTATTTCAGATGTGCATTATGCAGTGGATTGTGGAGTAGCGGTGAATACAGATCGGATAAGGTCTCAGTTTGAGGGAGGATCTCAATTTGCAACTAGTTTGGCGACTACTTCTAAAATTACTTTTGACAAGGGGCAAGTTCAGCAAAACAATTTTGATACGTATCAGATCATTCGAATGCCTGCCTCTCCTAAAAATATCCATGTGCATATAATAGAAAGTCAGATAAAACCTACAGGAGTAGGAGAGCCCCCTGTGCCCCCATTTATTCCTGCTTTGGCAAATGCCATGTATCAAATGAATGGAGAAAGGATTTATAAATTGCCTTTTAAAGTTTAATTCAGATTTGAAGACTCAACTCTATTGCATCAGATGGAGTTGAGTCTTTTCACTTTTGATCTTTCACACTGAAACCCCTTGTCATTACTTTCACATACTTCGTTTTGCGAAAGCGTAGCGCTGACCAGTCTTCATTGATTGCAATCTGGCGAACACTTTCATAATCAAATTCCCCTAAGTACTTCCAGCCGGAATCACGATTAATTTTTGCTTTGTACCTCTTAGAGGTTCCTTTGGGGTACGCCATCCATATTTGCTCATCATCCGGAGCTTTTGCCTGCATTTCAAAGAAATATTTCTTCACTTCTTCCTCAGTTTGGACAAATGCCAACATGAAATCTGGCTTTGCTGCAGGATTGATTAATACATCTTTTTCCCATGATGAAATCATTTCTTTTAATTCAGGAGGTGCATTCCAGATTTGAATGTTCATCCTGTCTTTCCAAGTCATTTTCTTTAGTAGTGGATCCATATTCAGCTTTATAGAAGTAGGCTAATATAAAAATAACTTATTAAGAGCCGATTGGATAGTACGGCTGCTAAGCATTTTATTTACTTTTAGCCTGTATTCAAAGCGATCCCATGAAAACACCTATAGTAGTCTTACTCTTATTTTTTTCAGTTTCCTGTGTCAGTGCTCAGGAAGAAATTGTTACTAGCTTCGGTGAGGGAGTTGCAGTTGCGACACTGAAAGATGATGGGCTTGATGAGATTTCTGGTTTAGCATGTAGCAGAATTCTCCAAGGTTTGATTTATGTCCATAACGATAGTGGAGGAGAAGCTGCTGTATATATACTAGACTCCTTAGGGAATAATGTAGGGAAAATAGAACTCCTCGGGGCTGAAAATAGAGATTGGGAGGATATAGCCATAGGTCCTGGGACAGATGGGAAGTCCTATATTTATGTTGGAGAGATCGGAGATAATAATGCAGTTCATGATGAAATAGTTATTTATCGAATTCCTGAGCCGAGTACCCGTAACCCTACCAGCCAGATAACACCAGAAAAGACCATACTCAAATACCCTGGAGGAGCAAGAGATGCGGAGTCATTGATGGTTGATCCAATCTCTGGCGATATATTCATTCTGTCTAAAAGAGATAGTCTCAATACGCTTTATCGCTTAACAGCAAGTAAATTTGGAAGTAGTGAAGAGGAACTAGAAGAGCTTATCAAACTTCCCCTAACCAGTGCTACTGCTGCTGATATCTCTGCAGATGGCAGTCAAATTCTAGTGAAAAATTACCTTGCAATTTACTATTGGAAGAGGAATCCTGGTGAATCTATTGTGCAGGCAATGAGTAGACAGCCAATAGAATTGCCTTATTCTCCAGAGCCTCAAGGAGAGGCAATAGGCTTTTTGCCTAGCGGGAAAGCATACTATACACTCAGTGAAAAACGATTCGATTTGGAACCTGTATTGTATAAATATACTACCAAATAGTACTTATGCAGATTTCTACCACTATCCTGATGGTTCGGCCAGCAAATTTCGGCTTTAATGCTGAAACTGCTGAAAACAACTTTTATCAAGTGCCAGATAGTAGATCCGCGAGTGAAATCAGCTCGCTAGCTCTAAAAGAGTTTGATGGCTTTGTAGCGATGTTGAGAGATCAGGGCGTCAATGTAATAGTAGAGGATGATACTTCTGAACCTATCAAACCTGATGCAGTATTTCCTAACAATTGGTTTAGCACACATCCAGACGGAAAGTTGATTTTATATCCCATGTATTCTCCCAATAGAAGGTTGGAGCGAAGAAAGGATTTGATTGAGGACTTAATGAAGCGCAAGTTTAAAGTAGATGAAATTATAGATTTAAGCTTTTTCGAAGAAGATGCCCAATATTTGGAAGGCACTGGAAGCATGGTAATGGATCATCAGTCCAATACTATTTTTGCTTGCTACTCAGAGCGTACGCATAAAATCCCCCTAGATTATGTAGGTAAGCTTCTTGGATACAAAGTAGTAGGCTTTCATGCAGTTCAGGAGGTAAATGGTGTGTATGCTCCGATCTACCATACGAATGTGATGATGCACATAGGTTCTGATTTGGCAGTGGTATGTTTGGATAGTATTCCAAAAGCGTCTGAAAAGCAGGCTGTGCAAAAAAGTTTGACGCAAGCTGGTAAAAAAGTGGTGCCTATCACGCCAAAGCAAAAGCTTCACTTTGCAGGAAATATGCTAGAGGTAGGCAATGACGGAGGAGAGAAATTTACGGTAATGTCTGAAGCAGCGCTTGATTCGCTGAATATTGGACAGATTCAACTTATAGAAAAATACTCCACCATCATTAGCCCTTCTATTCCCACCATCGAAAAATTGGGAGGGGGAAGTTCACGTTGTATGATGGCAGAGATTTTTTTGCCTTTCGACGAAAGTTTCCTTTCTGTGAAATCTAAGAGTTAGAGTTACTCCACTATTGGATCTACTTTCTTTTTTCTATCCGACTCCAAACTAGTTAGATCTGTAATTCCTTTAATAGCTTCAGTACTTGAATTTGTAACTTGATCTGTAGATGTAGGTTTGATTTCCTTTTTAGCTTTCATTTTATCTTAAGTTTAAAGTTTAAAATATATTACAAGCATTCTGATGTATTTGAAATGCTTTTTAAATTTAATGAAAGTAAAATACTGTTTTTTTCTAATAATAATACAATCCTATAGTTCTTAAATGGTTTTTGAACTCTATTTGGGTACATAAAGCTTTAATATTGAGCTTGATTCATTTTTTTTTTTACAAATGTAAAATACTTTAAGTGAGCTTATTAGCATAAAAAAGGGTTTATAGCTTTAAGAATTGTAGTCACATCTTAAAGCTATAAACCCGGTTGGAAAAGGAAATTCCCGAAATCTATACCTGTTAAATCCCAGTATAGTTAAATGGAGAAATGACACTTAATTCAGTTTTCAATTCATCTGAAATAGGCAGATTAGAAATGAATTCTGAGATTGATTTTTCTGTGATCTTGGTGTTTGTTCTGGTAAGATCCTTAAGTGCTTCGTAAGGTTTTGGAAAGCCTTCTCTTCTCAATACCGTTTGGATTGCCTCAGCCACTACTGCCCAGTTTTCTTCCAAATCTGCATGAATAGCCGCTTCGTTAAGTTCTAATTTACCCAAACCTTTTAGCAAGGATTCAAAAGAGATCAACATATGACCAAGTGGTACACCGATGATCCTCAATACAGTACTGTCAGTCAAATCACGCTGTAATCTTGAAATTGGAAGTTTTGCAGCTAAATGCTCTAACAGGGCATTCGCAATACCCAAATTCCCTTCAGCATTTTCGAAATCAATGGGGTTGACTTTATGAGGCATTGCTGATGAGCCTATCTCACCGGCTTTGATTTTCTGCTTGAAATAATTCATGGCTACGTACTGCCATACATCCTTAGAAAGATCTAATAGGATGGTATTGATTCTTTTCAGCCCATCAAATACAGCAGCAAGATTGTCATAATGCTCAATCTGTGTAGTAGGGTAGCTTCTCTCCAGGCCTAAATATTCTCCTACAAACTGAAAGGCGAACTCATTCCATTCATAAGCTGGATATGCCACATGATGTGCATTCATATTGCCAGTGGCTCCGCCAAATTTTGCTGAGTATGGAATATGATTTAGTAGTATAAGCTGCTTTGTAAGACGAACTACGAATACTTCGATCTCCTTTCCCAAACGAGTGGGAGAAGCAGGCTGTCCGTGAGTTTTGGCCAGCATTGGAATGTCTTTCCATTCATTTGCCAGTACTTGAAGTCTGTCGATGACAGCATCGAGCTGAGGCAAAATCACTTCATTGAGACCTTCCTTCAGCATCAGTGGTGTTGCTGTATTGTTGATGTCCTGAGATGTCAGGCCAAAGTGTATGAATTCCTTGTGAGCTTCCAGTCCTAGGGCATCGAATTTCTCTTTCAAGAAATACTCAACAGCTTTCACATCATGATTTGTGATTTTCTCAGTGGCTTTGATTGTGTCTGCGTCGGTGAGAGAAAAGTCACTCACGATTGATCTAAGATTCACGAAAAGGCTTTTATCAAAGTCCTTTAATTGTGGCAATGGAAGTTCGCATAGCGCAATGAAATATTCCACTTCTACATGAACACGGTATTTGATCAAGGCAAATTCAGAAAAATAGGCTCTCAAAGGAGCTGTTTTGCCAGCATAGCGTCCATCTACTGAAGTCACTGCGGTCAATGCATTTAATTCCATTTCTTTTAATCAATTTGGTTTTAGGAAGGTGCAAAGTTAATTTTTTGAAGCCAAAACATGGGATTTGAGCTAGCTAATTCAGAAAATTTCCTTCAAATAATTCGAACTACCATGGTATTATCTGAGTTATGATTTGCAAATAATCAGGTACAAGCCAGAATATTTGACTTTGCGGGTTAATTTTGCAACCGTTTAAACAGATAAAAGCTCAGATCAGGAATGTTCAATTTATTTAAGAAAAAGAAGGAAGAGGTAAAGGCTCCACAGTATTTACCGCTGAAAGTGAGGGAGGTAGTGAAAGAAACGGCAGATACAGTCACTTTATATTTTGAGCAACCAGAGCCGTTTCTTGATTACAAACCAGGTCAGTTTTTGACGTTGGTGATGGATTTTGAAGGCAAAGAACAGCGAAGATCTTATAGTCTTTGCACCTCGCCTTACGTGGATCCATTTCCTGGGATATCTGTTAAGCGTGTTCCAAAAGGAAAGTTTTCCAACTTTCTTAATGAGCGGGTTTTCCCAGGGAAAACAATCAATGCGCTAAAGCCCTTGGGTAATTTCACCACTGATTTCCACTCCAAAAACAAGAAACATTTCTTCTTGGTAGCTGCAGGAAGTGGTATCACACCTATCATGGGAATTTTAAAGTCCGTATTGGTGAATGAACCTAATTCTAAAGTTTCTCTACTTTACTGTAGCCGAAATGAAGATCAAATCATTTTCAAGAAGGAATTGGAATCCTTAGCAGAGAAAAATACGCATAGACTTGAAGTGATACATAATTTGAGTCAACCGAGTGAAACTTGGACTGGTCTGAGAGGTCGTGTGACAAAGGAAACTATCCTTGAGTTTGCTAAAAAAGCTGAGTCAGAACCTGATTTCGAAAAGGAATACTTCGCATGTGGACCAGAGGGTATCATGGATAATGTAGTTTCTATATTAGATGAGTTAGGAGTTCCTAGTGAAAAAGTACATCGTGAAAGCTTCTATTCTGCAGCTGCAGATAAAGCCCATGATGACGCAGCACACGGCATTACTGGTGGATTGTTGACTAGAGACGTGAAAGTGATTTTGGAAGGAGAAGAACATGCTGTAACGGTGTCTCCTGATAAGACTATTCTGGAAGCAGGGCTTGCTCAGAATTTGAATATGCCTTACAGTTGTCAAAGTGGTCTTTGTACAGCCTGTAGAGGTAGATTACTTAGTGGGAAGGTTAAGATGGACGAAGATGCAGGTTTAAGTCCAAATGAAATTGAGGCGGGCTATGTGCTTTGTTGCGTATCGCATCCGCTGACAGATGATGTCAAGGTTACGATTGAGTAATTCAGGTAACCTTACAATAAAAATTATTTTGGAAATTCAAGAATTCAGGAAGGTTTATAAAAACCTTGATCAACTTATTTTGATACTTCTGGTATTGGTTTTGCCCATTTTTGGGATGATTTATTTGTACCAATCTTCCGGGAAATTAACTTGGGATCTGCCAGAATTACCACAGCTTGTAGGGCAGATTTTGTCTGGTGCAGGTATAGGTCTCTTAGTAGCTCAATACTTACTTTTTCGTAAGAAAGTGAAGGCTGTCTTCTTGACTGAAGATTTGCTGGCAAAGCTTAAAATCTATGCGAATGCTACTCGTGAACGGTATATGATCCTCTTCGTTGTTGCGTTGATTTGCTCTGTTGGTTTGCTCTTTTTCGGTTCGGCGATTTACAATTTTATTTTTGCAGGCGCACTTTTCTTCTTTTCTGTTGCTAAGCCCACTCCTGATCGAATTAAGTCTCTACTAAAGCTTTCTCAAGAAGATGCTGAGGTAATCAGATTGGCTTCTAGACCAGATTAAGGATATAGAAGTTAGACTTGTGATTAGATTATAGAGTCAAGACTCAATATCATGGACTCAATTCAGCTGGAGTAAGAATGGATCAGTCCTAAAAGTTGGGGGAATTGACACAATCCATTTTCTTTGCTAAAAAAAGAATTGGAAGAAAAGGACTACCTCAGCTTGCTTTTGCCTCAGGGCCTGCTTGAATTTTTCAAGGTTACTTCAGCGGGACTCAAAGACAATGCTTACCACATTTATCTGGAAGAGCTCAATATTCATCCCGAGCATCTTCAGGGATCAAAACTCACCTCAAAAGGTTTTTATGACCAGGTGAGCATTCAGGACTTTCCGTTACGTGGCAAAGCCTGTTTTCTTAACATTAAAAGAAGGAAGTGGCTCAATGAACAGACAGGCACGAATGTGAGCAGGGATTGGAGCTTGGTGGCAAACGGCACGCGGATGACAGAGGAATTCGCGCTTTTTTTAAAAAGGAACGACTGGATTCATCGCCGGTAAGCTGCAAAAGCCTAGCTGAGAACTTTCATGTAAACGGAAAAACCCTTGAGCATCAATACGTTTTCCATCTGAGTAGCTTTCTGGACTGGCCACAACGTCCACATGCCAAAGACTGGATTCTCTTTCCTGAAAACCTGGGAACACATCTCAGCATTGATGAAACAGCCCTGTCCCAAGGAGAACTGTATACTATCCTGACCAATAAAACAGCTAAAGGAAAGAAGGGAGCTCTGGTGGCCATGATAAAAGGGACGGACAGTGAAACAGTAAACACTATTCTCAGGCAACTACCCGAGAATAAAAGGAAGAAGGTAGAGGAAGTGACGCTGGATATGGCTGCCAGCATGGAAAAGATCGTACGCCGTAGTTTTCCCAAAGCCCAATTGGTCACTGACCGATTTCATGTTCAGAAGCTGGTCTATGACGCGGTTCAGGAGATGAGAATCTCTCACAGATGGGATGCTATTGAACAGGAGAATAAAGAAATGGAGCTCAGTAGAGAGTGTAAAAAAGTATTTATCCCACACAAGCTCGAAAATGGCGATACAGAAAAACAACTGTTGGCCAGAAGCAGATACCTACTTTTCAAAGGAGAAGATAAATGGACGGTGTCACAGGCACACCGGGCCGAGATTCTCTTCCAGCGCTACCCTGATCTGGAAAAAGCCTACAAACTATCGAGGTCCCTGGCAAGGATCTATCAGACAAGCAAGCTAAAAGGTATCGCCTTCACCAAGCTGGCACATTGGTACAATGAAGTAGAAGAAGCAGGCTTCAAATCATTCAACACAGTCTCCAGAACCATACAGAATCACTACACTTCCATTCTTAACTTCTTTGAAAACAGGAGTACAAATGCATCAGCAGAATCATTCAATGCAAAAATAAAAGCATTCAGGGCTCAGTTCAGAGGTGTCACTAACATTGAATTCTTCCTGTTCAGACTATCTAATATCTATGCTTAAAAGAACCTGCTCCCCAGATATTCCGACTGATCCGTAAGAATTGATGCCAAAAAAAAATCCCTTCCGAATAGACGGAAGGGATTTTTTTATGATTCTTCTGTAGAAGAAGGAGATTCTTTATCCTCTTCAGCAGGTGGAGCAACGTTCTCGCGAATACGCTCACTTGGCTTGTAAGGAACAAATCCTTCTCTTTTGAATTTGTAGGTAGTAGTTCTTGGGCCTGTTGGGTGATTAGCCAAGTCCAGCATACCAAAACCTTTGTGAGTAAATGCACCCAAACCACATTTGAATACGAAGTCCTGAACTTCAGGAGCAGCGTACAATGTAATTGGAAGTGTATAACCTCTCACTTCGTACTTTACATCCATGTCATAGACGGCATAGATTCTAGCAAATTTCTTCTGGGCTTCCTTAAGTTTATTTACATAAACCATATCAGGAACTACCTGAAACTTGTAGAAAGTCTCCATTTGCTCAGGTGTGTACCAGCCAGATCGCTCCATTCGAGTTAGCGTAGATTCGTATAGCAGATCGGAAAACTCATCGCTATCCGGGCTAATGAAACGCTTACCAGCTTCCTCATTGAATGCAGGAGTGATCAATACCAATGGGGAGATACAAACAAATTTGTTTGAAGTTTCCAAAACTGGCTCTACTTCGATTTCAGTGTATTCAGGGACCATAATTAGGTTGCCAAGCTCGATTTTTGGGGTGGCAAAAACCTGCTCTAACAGATAGTCCATGAAGTCTTCACTTTGGGAAGACAACACTAGGGTTACCAAACTTGAATAGTAATGCAAGCCACTTCTACTCACTTTTGTCTGGCCTTTCAGACCAGAAAAATTGAAATAGTTGTAGTTGTAAAACTCTTCTCTTCCACCTTTCACAATTAACCCTTTCAGGAATTGCGCCAGAATATACTGATGATGAAAAGGTAAATAGGAACCCTTGTTTTTTAGGGAAAATATTAGTCTAACTCTCACGGTAAATTAAAAATAAAATGAGACAATAAATAAGATAAAATTGTAACGTTTGGGGTGAATACGCAATTACAAAATTATCATTTTTTTTGAGAAATTGTTATACATTAAATCTAAAATGCATAATGTCGCCATCTTGGACAATGTATTCTTTGCCTTCAATGGCAATTTTTCCGTTTTCACGGCAAGCTGCTTCAGTTTTGAATTTCTGGTACTCAGCTAATTTTATCACTTCAGCTTTAATGAAGCCTCTTTCAAAGTCTGTGTGAATTACTCCGGCGGCTGCAGGCGCTTTCCATCCTTTTTTGATTGTCCAAGCTCTAACCTCCTGCACTCCAGCTGTGAAATAGGTGATTAAGTCTAATAAAGAATACGCACCACTGATTAATTTGTTCAATCCACTTTCTTCCAATCCGTATTCTCCAAGGAACATCTCCTTCTCCTCAGCATCTTCGAATTCAGCGATTTGAGCTTCTATAGCAGCGCACAGGATGATAACTTCAGCGTTTTCATTTTTCACTTCTTCCTTCAGCTTATCCACATATTTGTTACCAGATAGCAGGCTACTTTCATCCACATTGGCTACATAGATCACAGGTTTGATAGTCAATAAATGTAAGTCACGAACAGCTTCCAGCTCTTCCTTATCCACATCTACAGATCTAGCGTTTTTTCCGTCTACCAGTGCTTGTTTGAATAGTAAAAGTGTTTCCAGTTCATTTTTAGCCTTGGCATCTCCGGATTTAGCGACCTTCTCAGACTTCTGGATTTTCTTGTCCACTGACTCCAAATCTTTCAGTTGAAGCTCAGTATCTATCACTTCCTTGTCAAAAATTGGGTCTACCCCACCAGCTACGTGGACGATGTTGTCATCGTCAAAGCATCTGATCACATGAATGACAGCATCTACCTCGCGGATATTTGCTAGAAATTTATTTCCAAGACCCTCACCTTTGCTTGCGCCTTTTACAAGTCCTGCGATATCCACAAATTCAATCACAGTTGGAAGAACTCGATGCGGATTAACAAGTTCTTCTAGAATCTGAAGTCTCTTGTCCGGAACGGTTACTACACCCACATTAGGTTCAATAGTGCAAAAAGGGAAATTAGCTGCTTCAGCTTTCGCACTGGATAGGGCGTTAAACAGAGTGGATTTTCCTACGTTTGGAAGTCCTACAATGCCACATTGTAATGCCATTAATTTGTTATTTTATTTTAAATATTCTGTAAGATTTATACCCCTTGTAGAACTCCAAAATGAAAACTCTAAAGATGGTGTAAAGTGGTATTGCAAAAATCATCCCGACAACGCCTGCGATTTTTGCCCCGGCAAAGATAACAACAAATATTTCAAGGGGATGTGCTTTCACAGATTTAGAAAAAATCATAGGCTGAAGAAATATATTATCTGTGATCTGAACTAGCCCAAAAACTGAAAGTATCTTGATAATCAGGTAATTTAATTCGTTGTTTGTTTCAAAACTACCGGATGAAATTCCGATAATGATACCGAAAGTGGCGCCAAGTAAAGGGCCTGCATAAGGGATTAGGTTGGCTACTGCCGCAAACAGCGCTATGGTCAGAGCGTATTCTACTCCCATGACGGTGAGTCCGAAACTGGCCAAAGAGAAGATTGCCAGCATTTGAAGTAATAGCCCCGAAAGATAATTGGACAGCAATTTTTCTACCTTAGTAAAGGTCGCTACTGATAGCTCAAAATAGGGGTTTGGGATTAGATTTAGTAGGTTTCTTCGCAATAGTCCATTTTCCAACAGCAGGAAAAAGCTAATAAAAGCAATAGCCATTGTACCTATAAAAAGGCTACTAGTAGTATTTATTACTCCACCTATGAAGCTAGTAAAATCGAATCCTTTGATCATTTTAATCATACTGGATTTCAAACTACCAAATAAATATCCAGGCTCCGTTTCTAGTAACTCATGTCTGAAAAGAAAACCTTCAACCCTAGTGACTGGTATTTGAATTTGCTCATAGATTCCATTTAAATCCAATTCGCTTAATATAATAATCTGATTATTGATCAAAGGGAAAAACAGAAAACTAAGCAATACCAACAAAAGTACTATCGCCGAATAGGATAGCAGTATTGCAGACCACCTTGGAATATGCTGTCCTAATAAATGAAAATCATTTAGGTGGTTCGTTAGTGGGCGTAATAGCGCTGCTAGTATTAAAGAAATGACTAGATAAAGCGTGATATTGGAGAAATACCAGCCGAAAAGCAGGAAAACTGCGGTGAATAAAATGAGATAAATGAAAAAACGCTGCATATTCTAAAATAAGAAAAGGAGACATTACTGTCTCCTCTAATATACTATTTCTCTATTTTGAAACTAGAATTCTGATCAATCTAGCTGAATTATTCCCACTTCAGTTCGTCGTTATACTCTGATTCCGACTCTTCTTTTTCGTATTGTTCAAAATCAACATCCGGAAGTAGCTCATTTTTCACATGATCTACCGATTCATTGAGTGCTTCCACAAATTTGAAGAAATCCTCTTTGTATAGAAAGATTTTGTGCTTCTCGTAGGTGAAGTTTTCTCCGTTTACTTTTCTCTTACTTTCCGTTATAGTCAGGTAGTAGTCATTAGAACGAGTTGATTTTACATCAAAAAAATACGTTCTCTTACCTGCTTTTACTTTCTTAGAGAAAATCTCCTCTCTGTCATAGCCTCTTTGATCGTCCACAATTCTAAATGTTATGAGTATAAGGTTGTTTAAAATACAACCCAAGATAAAACAATTAGCTTTGAGAATTCAAGTCTAAACGCTAATTATTTTAGCCTAGCTGACATAAATATTACCAATTAATGGCGAATTAGGTGCTAAATTAAAGCATCTGACTAGCTAATAAATCTTATTCGTCGTGCATCATAGCCTTTTTGGCTAATAAAGCTTCCTCCGATTCACGGTGATCAGGATCATCCACACAGCAATCTACTGGACATACTGCAGCACATTGAGGCTCTTCATGGAAGCCATTGCATTCTGTGCATTTATCGGTCACGATATAGTAGAACTCATCCGATACAGGTTCTTGCTTCTCATTTCCGTCTACGACAGTACCGTCTTCTAAAGTAACTTCTTTCAAACTAGTACCGCCACCCCAAGTCCACTCCACTCCACCTTCATAGATGGCGGTGTTTGGGCATTCTGGTTCGCATGCACCGCAATTGATGCATTCGTCAGTAATCATTATAGCCATAACTTCAATTATTTAAAGATCAAAAGTAACAACCTTAAAACTGTGAGGCAATAAAAAAGTTGTCATACTAACTAATTTAATTCAATTCTAAGGGTGCTTCTTTTCAAAAAAGCTAAATTTGCCCCAATAACTAGAAAACATGAAGCCAGTAGAACGTATCTCCGCATTTGTCAAACTTGGAAAAGCAATCCAAGATCTAAATTCAGAAGATAAAGATGAATTACTATGGAGGGCGGAGAACAATAATAATTGGTTTACTAAACATTCCGTAGAATCTGCTCTTAAAGGCATCTCATTAATGCTTTCCGAAGAGAAAATGGATGCTTGGCTTTCTATATACGATTTGAAAGAAGTGGGGAATCCTCAATCTATTGGGTTGATGATGGCTGGAAACATCCCAGCGGTGGGTTTTCATGATTTGATGTGTGTGATTCTTTCTGGTCACCAGGTGGTGATTAAGTTGAGTTCTACTGACGAGATTTTGATGAAATGGATCCTTAAAAAGCTGATTGAAATTGATCCCAGACTAGAAAAGCAGATTCGGATAGAAGAAATGCTTAAGGGAATGGATGCATATATTGCTACAGGCAGCGACAATTCGTCTCGATACTTCAATTATTATTTTGGGAAATATCCACACGTCATTCGTCAGAATAGGACTTCGGTGGCTGTTTTGACAGGAGAAGAGACAAAAGAGGATTATGTCAACCTCGGTAAAGACATCTTTCTGTATTATGGTCTGGGTTGTAGAAACGTCTCAAAAATATATATAAAATCTAAGGCTCAATTACAGGACTTACTGGGTGCGTTGGAAGTATATGCACCGATTGCATCACATCACAAATACCATAATAACTACGATTACAATAAGTCAATCTACTTGGTTAATTTAGAAGATCATTTAGACAATGGTTTTTTGCTTCTAAAAGAAAGCGATGCCTTAGTATCTCCAATTTCTGTGCTTTTCTATGAAGTTTATGAAAGCGAAAAGCTTTTGAGTGAGAAACTGCAGGAGCTTGAGCCTAAAATCCAATGTGTAGTGGGGAATGGTGCTGAAAGAGTGCCTTTTGGAACAGCTCAAAATCCTGAGCCATGGGAATATGCTGACGGTGTGGATACGATGGCTTTTCTACAAGAATTATTCTAAAGGTAATTTAATACAGGATTTACTCCATAATCAATACTTGAATGCCCCAATAGTTCAGGAAAATTCAAATCATCAGAATAGTGACTTCAATAAAATGGTTTTAAATAAGGGAAAGGCACCTTTGTTGACTGGATTTGGTTACTGATTATTAACCTATATTTCTATATTTGCACACGAAATTACCGAACATTTTACCATAAAATTCCCTATACAATGGCTTTTGATATTGAAATGATCAAGAAAGTGTATGCCAGATACCCTGAGCGTATCGAAGCAGCCCGCAAGGCTGTGGGACGTCCACTTACTTTGACAGAAAAGATTCTTTACGCACACTTGAGCGAAGGTGCCGCTTCACAGGCATACGGCAGAGGTGTATCTTACGTTGATTTTCAACCAGATAGGGTTGCAATGCAAGATGCTACTGCACAGATGGCTTTGCTTCAGTTTATGCAAGCAGGTAAGAGCCAAGTGGCAGTTCCTTCCACTGTTCACTGTGATCACTTGATTCAGGCTGAAGTAGGTGCTGATCAGGATTTGACCAAAGCAAAAGATAAAAACAAAGAAGTTTATGATTTCTTGGCTTCTGTTTCTAATAAATATGGACTTGGATTCTGGAAGCCAGGAGCAGGTATCATTCACCAAGTAGTTTTAGAAAATTATTCTTTCCCAGGTGGAATGATGATTGGTACCGATTCTCATACACCAAATGCAGGTGGACTTGGAATGGTAGCCATCGGAGTAGGTGGAGCTGATGCATGTGATGTAATGGCTGGACTTCCTTGGGAGCTTAAATTCCCAAAATTGATTGGTATCAAACTTACTGGTAAACTATCTGGATGGACTTCTGCCAAAGATGTAATCCTGAAAGTAGCTGGAATACTAACTGTAAAAGGTGGTACAGGTGCAATCGTTGAGTATTTCGGCGATGGCGCTAGATCTCTTTCCGCTACTGGAAAAGGTACTATTTGTAACATGGGAGCTGAAATTGGAGCTACGACTTCGATCTTTGGTTACGATGAGAAATCTGCAGCTTACTTGAGTTCTACTGAAAGAGCTGACGTGGCTGAATTGGCAAATGGAATCGCTGAGCACCTTACAGGTGATGAAGAGGTTTATGCTAACCCTGCTACTTACTTCGATGAGGTAATTGAGATCAACCTTTCTGAATTGGAACCACACGTAAATGGCCCATTCACTCCAGATTTGGCTTGGCCTATTTCTAAATTTGCGGCAGCAGTGAAAGAAAACGGCTGGCCAGCAAAATTGGAAGTTGGTTTGATCGGATCTTGTACCAACTCTTCCTACGAAGATATTTCCAGAGCAGCTTCGCTAGCACAGCAGGCAGTTGATAAGAAACTAGTAGCAAAATCTGAATACACAATCACACCAGGATCAGAGCAGGTAAGATTCACTGTCGATAGAGACGGTTTCTTGGATACCTTCGGTCAAATGGGCGGTGTAGTTCTTGCAAATGCTTGTGGACCTTGTATCGGTCAGTGGGCTCGTCATGGAGCTGAGAAGCAAGAGAAAAACTCAATCATCACTTCTTTCAACAGAAACTTTGCGAAGCGTGCGGATGGTAATCCAAACACGCACTCATTCGTAGCTTCTCCTGAGATCGTAACTGCCTTAGCAATTGCTGGTGATTTGACTTTCAATCCTATGACGGATAGCCTAATCAACGAAGATGGCGTATCTGTGATGTTGGATGAGCCAAGTGGACTTGAGCTACCTGCAAAAGGTTTTGCAGTAGAGGATGCTGGGTATCAGCAGCCAGCGGAAGATGGTTCTGGAGTTACTATTGTGGTAAGCCCTACATCTGATCGTCTACAATTGTTAGATTCATTTAAGCCTTGGGAAGGAACGGATCTGAAAGGTCTTAAACTTCTGATCAAAGCAAAAGGTAAGTGTACTACGGATCATATCTCTATGGCTGGTCCATGGTTGAGATACAGAGGACATTTGGATAATATCTCTAACAACATGCTTATAGGTGCTGTCAACTCTTATACAGATGCTACAAATTCTGTGAAGAATCAATTGACAGGCGTCTACGGTGAAGTTCCGGCTACACAGCGTGACTATAAAGCTAATGGAGTAGGTTCAATTGTCGTTGGTGATGAAAACTACGGAGAAGGATCTTCTAGAGAGCATGCTGCAATGGAGCCACGTTTCCTAGGAGTACGTGCTATCTTAGTGAAGTCATTTGCTAGAATTCATGAAACTAACTTGAAGAAGCAGGGCATGCTAGGATTGACTTTTGCCAATCCTGCAGACTATGACTTAGTTCAGGAAGATGATTCAATTGATATCATTGGCTTGACTACATTTGCACCAGGTAAGCAATTGCAGGTTGTGTTGAATCATGCGGATGGATCTTCAGATACTATCCAAGTGAATCATACCTATAATGAAGGTCAGATAGAATGGTTTAAAGCTGGGTCAGCACTTAATTTGATCAAAGCAAAAGCATAATATAAAAGAGTTTGATTACAAGCCGTAGCGATTTCGTTACGGCTTTTTTTTTGTCTAAAATTTAATTGGGAGTTGATTCAGTATTTTTTTCTTGGGTTTATCTTAAATGTAAATGACCCGTGTGGCACAATAGTTTTTAAATAGAACGATGCTATATACTTCACTCTCCTCAATTTTAAGATTACAGATATTCATGTTCTAAGTGAATGCTTCTTCCAAATTTCCATATCAAACTTTTCTCCAAACAATAAGTAGGAAGCGGGACTTCTTAAGATTCTTTGTCCAGATATTATTAATCGATTAAAAAAAATTTTTGTTTAAGTTCAAAAATACAAAATGTGGCTAAAGATTGAATGAGAGAGTAAAATTTAGCTTTCTTGATAAACACTTAACAAAAAATATACATTAAGATCATCGATATTTGTAAAAAAAATCTTGCTGTTTATTTTGATAGACTATTGTTTTTTCTAGCTTTATGAACAGTAAGCACTTAGAGAGATTTTTTTCAGATAAAAATGCTTGATGTGTTTTCACTAAAATTTAACATAAACCATTATTCAAGTTAGTATGGAGCAGTATTTACCAACAATTCCTCGAGAGAATGAGATGAATGTGCTTGGAACGAATTTCAAATTTTCATTAACCTCAAATTACCAGCTATGAGAAAAATTTTATCAATTGCTTTCGCTCTGGTCTTAATGTTGGGCTATACAGCCACAGCACAGACACAAAAGCGAGTTTTGAAGGGAGTTGTGACCTCTAAGGAGGATGGACTTCCAATGCCCGGCGTCACGGTTTTAGACAAGACAAACCAGACAGGTACCACTACTGATTTAGATGGTAATTATTCTATTTCGGTAGGATCCACTTCTGTATTAGTATTTTCCTTTATTGGATATGCAGCCCAAGAGTACTTAGTAGGGAACCAATCAGAAATTAACATCAGCCTAAGTGAAGATACTAGCGAACTTTCTGAGTTTGTCGTGACGGCCTTTGGTATGGACAAGTCGCAAAAGTCTTTGGGCTATGCGACGAGTACAATAAATGCAGACGAACTAGTAAAAGTGGGTACGCCTAACGTAGCTTCTGCTTTGTATGGTAAAGCTGCTGGTGTCAAAATCAATACTGGTGCTGGTGGAGCAACATCCGCTGTCAACATACAGATTCGTGGTATAAACTCTATCACGGGTAAAAGCCAGCCATTGATTGTATTAGATGGTGTTCCTATCCGAAATGAGGAAGTTACCAATAATAACTATTGGGGAGATCAGCGCCTGAGAGGTAATGGACTATTGGATATCAACCCTGCTGATATTGATAATATTTCAATTTTGAAAGGAGCTTCTGCTGCTGCACTATATGGCTCTGAAGCTGTGAATGGTGTTGTTTTGATTACCACTAAGAAAGGTAAAGCGGGCAAAAACGGCATGCAGGTAGATTTTAATACTAATTACTCAGTAGATGAGATTGCGTATTTACCAAGATATCAAAATGTAAGAGGTCCAGGAATGCCGTCACAAGTGCAGAATTTGGGACAAGCTGAAGATGGATTTAATTATACAGCTGACGGAGTACGAACAGTGCCTAACACTACTACTAACTATGGACCTGTCTTCGACGGTAAGCCAATGTTAGCATGGGATGGTATTGCTAGACCTTATGTAGCACAGGAAGATAATTATGCAGCCTTGTTTAATAATCCTGTCAGTTCTCAAGTGAACGTTTCGATTTCTAATGCAACCGATAAATCAAACTTCCGTCTTTCTTTAACACGTCAGGACAATGAGTCTTTGAGTTTGAATTCTAAGAATAGTAAGAACATTGTTAACCTTAATTCTGGTTATCAGGTAAGCAAAAGATTGAAGACTGACTTGATGATTAATTACATTAATCAAAACACTAAAAATCGTCCATATTCAATTGATCGAATGATCAATAATTTCGGTGGTATGATGACCCGTTTTGATAATGGAGCATGGTATTTAGATAAATATCAGACCAGTAGAGGGTATCGTTATGTGACAGGAAATGGACAGAGTTTAACTCCGGACGAGAATATAACAGGAAACGGCTTCAGAGGAGATATCGCAGATTATGTTTGGAGAGTAAATAATAATCGATCTTCAGAGCTTAGTAATCGTGTGATTGGTAGTTTGACAAATACATTTCAAATTACTGAAGAGTTGAATTTAAGAGCACGAGTGTCTACTGACTTTACAAGCAGATATTCTGAAGACGAAAACTCAACCGAAAGACCGCTGGCCTTTGGCCCATCTGGATCTTTTGGCATGCAATCAGAACTGTTTAATATCCTATATGGTGATTTAATGCTTAATTACAAAAGATCAATCACTGACGAGATTACTGTTGGTGCGATGATTGGTTATACAGCTAGAACTGAAAGTTTTAGCAGCATAGGTAGAAGTACGAATGGTGGTTTGAGTACTGAAAACCTTTTTGATGTCGTTGCTTCGACTAATCTTCCTAATAATAACTCCGACCGTTCATACAGAACAATTGATGCATTCATTGGTACTGCAAACTTTGACTACAAGAATATTTGGTTTGTAGAAGGTACAATTCGTAGAGATAGAGTTTCTACTATGAATCCTGATAATAATGCGTTTATATATCCTTCTGTCAATACGGCTTTTGCTATTTCAGACGCATTGGATTTACCTGAATTTATTACTTTCTCAAAGTTGAGAGGTTCTTGGGGTATTGTTGGTAATTATCCTGATATCTATAGAGCGAACATTGCCTATTCTCAGAATACTTTGGGTGTGCAGCAGACTGGTGGAGCAAATGTGCTTTATACTAATTTGTCATCATCTTTTGGAAATGACCTTATCAAACCGGAGCAAAAACATGAGTTTGAATTTGGTTTAGATACAAGGTTCTTTAACAACAGATTTGGTATAGATATCTCTTATTATAATGCGCAGATCCGTGATCAGATCTTACCATTGACCTTACCTTCTTCTTCAGGAGCTACCTCTGTATTAACTAACATTGGTACCCTAAGAAACACAGGAGTTGAAATTCAATTGACTGGTGATATCATTGCAACACCAAATTTCCAGTGGAATGCTGTAATTAACATAGCTAGAAATGTAAACAAAGTAGAGAAGTTAGCTAACGGTGCTACTGAACTATTGCATGCTGATTATGACGGAAACGCTGCTCAACTTAGATCTGTAGTAGGTAGACCAATGGGTGATTTCTATGCTCGCCCTATTGCACTTGATGCAAACGGTGATAAAATCGTTCAGCCAAATGGTCTATACAAAATTGATGATCAAAGCTGGATTCAGGTAGGAAATGCTATGCCAGATGCCGTAGGTGGTATTATTAATAATGTTTCATACAAGAACTTCAGTTTATCAGCTGTGATGGACTTCCAGATCGGTGGTTCTGTTATGCCAACAGGTATCAACTGGATGATCAGCCGTGGTCTAACAGAGGAAAGTTTGAACTACATGGATGAAGCAAGTGGAGGATTGGCTTACTATAAAAATGCTGATGGACAAGGTGTAGGTGTTTCTCATTCTACAGCTCAGGGTCCTAACGGTGAGACAGTATATCACGATGGTATGGTGATGGATGGTGTAGTAGCTGATGGGTCTAACAATAACAACGTAATCTCTCAAGCTTACTACTATTGGAATACTTACAATTGGGGTGGTCCTCAGTATAGCCAATCGAGATATGAATTGTATATCCAGGATAATGATTATATCAAAATGAGAGAATTGTCTTTGGCTTATACAATACCTAATCACATCACTTCAAAAATTGGAGCATCTAATGTGAATATCTCTGTATACGGCAGAAACTTGTTTTTCCTTTATAGAAATATCAAGGACCTAGATCCAGAAGTATTGACTGGTGGATCTAGATGGACTCAGACGCTGACGAGTGCGGGTACAAACCCAGCTACCAGAACATATGGTGTGATGTTAAGAGCTAGATTCTAATTGTTGGTTAAGTTAAAAACATATGAACATGAATTTTAAGAAAATATTTATATACACCCTATTGATCAGCGGCTTAGCTAGCTGTACAATAGATGACTTTGCAGATGATTATTCTGATCCATCCAAGCTGGCTGGTACTACGGTAGGAAAGCAGTTTACTGGTATGATTATGTCTAACCGCCAATCTGTATTACCGTCTTATTGGGATTACTTTGTGATCAAAAGAATCACTTCTAACAGATTTACTCAATCAGTAGGATGGGTAAACGTAGAAAACCAGTATGTTCCGGGTTCTGCCGCAGTAAATGACAGATGGAATAATTACTACAATTTCATGGCTCAATACAGAGAGCTACAGAAAGTGTATGATGGATTGACTGACGTCAAAAAGCAAGATAACCGTGTGTTTATGATTGCTGCTGCCACCTATTTCTACGATCATACGCAGCAAGTAGTGGATTTACATGGTGATATTCCGTGGACTGAAGCTGGTATGCTTAGTACAAATGGTGGTGATTATTCTAAATCCTACGCGGGGTATGATAAAGCAAGTGATATCTACACGAAAATGCTAGATGATTTGGCTGGCTTTGCTACTGAAATAGGTTCATTGCAAATCAATCCTGCTTCTGCTGTTGAATTTAAAACGCAGGATTTGATCAACAATGGAGATATTGATATGTGGAAGAAATATATCAATTCCTTGAGATTGAAAATGCTTACTAGAGTAAGTGGTACTAGTGAATTCAGCGCTAGAGCTAAATCAGAAATTGCCTCTATTTTGTCTAACCCTTCACAATTCCCTATTGTAGCAGATAATGCTAGTAATATCATGTGGGATATTTACTCTGTAGGTACTGTGATCGGTGGAAATGATTTCCGTAGCGGTTTAGAAGACTGGAACGGAAATATTGCAGGCAAAGCAATTTTGGATCACATGGTAGTTAATGAAGATCCTAGATTGACTTATGTGTTTCAACCAGGCATTGAATCAAATGGAGCCTATTTAGGTCTTGACCCGTTGATGAATCCTACTGATCAAAATGAATTGGTATTGACTCAGACATTGAGTGTTTACAATTTCTCAACTATCAGCAGAAACCAATATTTCCCAGGTATTCTTATTACTGCCCCTGAGGTTCACTTGATGGCAGCAGAGTTTTACTTAAAAGAAGGACAGGATGCTACGGCAAAAATGCACTTTGAGGAAGCGGTGAAGAAATCAATTGGTTTTTATCAGTATTTGAGAAGTATCAGTAACAATGCTGAAGCAGATGCGCCAGTCGTTCCAACTGAACAGTCAATCAGCAACTATTTGGCAATGGATGAAATTTCTTGGAGTGCTGCTTCTAGTATGGATGAAAAACTATCGTTAATCGCCGATCAGAAATGGCTTCACTTCAATGTAATTCAGTCAAACGAAAACTGGCATGAATTGAGAAGACTTGGAAAAGTAGATTTGGACTTCTGGACAGACAATTCAAATCAGCAAAATCTTCCTCCGTCTAGGTGGATGTATCCAAGATCAGAGCAGACTTATAATATGGAGAATTATGTAAAAGTTCAGCCACAGGATAAGTTGACAAATACTCTTTTCTGGGATGTAAATTAATTATAGATTGGGTTACAATGACTAATAAAGGCCTCTCATGTACTTGAGAGGCTTTTTTGGTTTTAACAGAAAGTCAGTTCCTGTGGCGCAAGTAAAGAGATGTCTAGAAAATTCTTTGGTGAAGTGTATTTCTCTTCGTTGATTTCTGGAGACTAGCACTGATTAGATTTGAATACTTCTGCCACCTGTTGAATTCTATTAAATACTCTGAAAATTGCTTTGTAAGTTTAAGACAGAATTAACAACGCTATCTCACTCCACCTGTGATTTCTTGTTTGCACTTTAAGTGCGCATCAGTTCAGGTAGTTTGAAAGACGTGTTAAATTCTGAAAGGGAATTAAACCAAGGTGATAAGGATACCGCAAGCGTATTCTGACAAGTAGAGCAAATTAAATTATGAAACTGATTGGAGTAGATATAGGAGGCTCTCATATTTCAGCGGCTCAGGTGATTTTGGAAAATCGTCATGCAGAAATCGCCAATTTCCATGAGGCTGATGTCGATACCTATGGTAATGTAGAAAGTATTATTTCTGCTTGGTCTGAGGTAATCCAAAGAGCTAAAGGGGATCTGATCGATGTCAAAATTGGCATCGCCATGCCAGGCCCCTACGATTACGAGAATGGAGTTTCTTTGATCAAGGATCAGGGAAAAATGGCGGCGCTGTACAAACTTTCAGTGAAAAATTTACTGGCTGAAAGTTTAGCTGTTTCACCCTGCCAAATATCCTTCACCAACGATGCTGAAGCATTTCTCTCAGGAGAAAGCTATGCAGGTGCCGGGAAGGAATTTCAAAATTCTATAGGGATCACTTTGGGGACAGGACTCGGTTCGGCAATCAAAGTGCAAGAGGTGGTGAAAGATGCAAAGCTTTGGACTGCTCCTTTTAGAGATGGGATTGCCGAGGATTATATTGGTACGGGCTGGTTTAAAAATCAAGCTCAGAACAAATACTCTCTTCATATCTCAGGAGCAAAAGATCTTTTGGCAGAGGGTTTTGATCCTCAGATTTCAAGCGAATTATTTACTGAATTTGGAAGAGCCTTGGGCGAATTTCTATTTCCCTACTTGATCAGGCTACATGCTGAGGGTGTGATTTTGGGAGGGAAAATAAGCTTAGCCGGAGATTATTATCTACCGGCTACTAAGTCTTATCTGGAAACTATGGGGTATCCTGTTCCTATTAATGTCTCTGAACTTGGTGAGCAGTCAGCTTTGATAGGGGCTTGTTTGCCTTTTGTGGACAAGTGACATGCCCTCGTTCTTATTTACGCTGTCTGATAGCTTCGTAAATAGCTACACCTGCCGAAACAGAAACATTCAAACTTTCAATTCTACCTGCCATCGGTATTTTGACTTTTTCGTCTACGATTCCCATTAGTTCGGTAGAAATCCCGTCTTCTTCAGAACCCATTACCATTGCTACTGGAACAGAAAAATCAACATCATACATGGTCTTTTCTGTCTTCTCAGTGATGGCTACTAGAACCAAACCGGATTTCTGAAGATCTCTGCAAGTGTAAAAAAGGTTTCTTACTCTCACTACTGGAAGGAAATTCAACGCTCCTACAGAAGTTTTGATTGCGTCAGAGTTGATCTGTGCGCTCCCTTTCTCAGGAATTACGATTGCGTCCACACCGGCACATTCTGCTGTTCTGGCGATAGCCCCAAAGTTTCTTACATCGGTGATTCTATCGAGAATCAAGATCAAAGGAGATTTGCCGACATTAAAGCAGCTTTCGATCACATGATCTAAAGAAGCATATTCTATGGAAGACATCTGAGCTACTACGCCCTGATGATTTTTCCGCGTGATTCTGTTCAGTTTTGCATCAGGTACACGGACTACTGGGATTTTTTCAGCTTTACAAAGCTGCAATAGCTCCTTGATCAAGTCATTGT
>Ga0209512_1001194_pt1 | contig 34001 bp, 30 predicted proteins | sample frozenSSSSmetaG_FD_184142 | JGI IMG/M metagenome (GOLD analysis project Ga0209512, IMG submission 184142) | Glacier valley bacterial and archeal communities from Borup Fiord, Nunavut, Canada, to study Microbial Dark Matter (Phase II) -... | ecosystem: Environmental > Aquatic > Freshwater > Ice >...
AGATATTACCGTTGACGTGACGCCGGGCTGATGAAGCTGCCCAACGGCGAACAGGCTGAAGTCCCTGACCGAAAACTAACCGCCTATTTACTGGATCAAACCATCCGCAGAACAAAGGCAAAGCGGCTTTTTACGAACTCGCTGGCTACACGAAACAAAATACCGACGCATTGAAAACTGCTTTGCTGGAGCTTATTACGCTGGCTGATGTCACAAAGGTTATCGAAACTGGATTTGGTAGTCGATATGTCGTTGAAGGACGGCTGCCCTGCCCGAATGGGAAATCGTACCCGCTACGAACGGTCTGGTTCATACCAAATGACGAAACAATTCCTAAATTAGTAACGGCATACCAAACTGATACGACAATGATTGATGAATGTGATTTGGTGGCTTTACTCATCGACCTACCTGATCTCGGTCTGGTGCGGGGAGACGTTGGTACGGTGGCGATGGTACACGGTCGCAGAGAAGGCTTCGAGGTAGAGTTTGTAAACGCTGGTGGCCAAACGATTGGCGTTGAAACACTGATGGCCGATCAAGTGAAAAAAATCACGGAAAGCAAAGCCATTCTCCACGTCTCAGAAAATACTGATACCACTATTCTGCCCGCAACTGCGCAGAACTATAGCACTGATACTGCTCACCAGGACCAGCTAACAGGGGCGTCTGTCATAAACATTAACCTAACCAGCGACATACCTGAGCAGTCAACCCCATCGGTTAAATCCTGGAGCGCACTTCTGCGTGACTTGCCCGTTGATTTATTGGATCAGAAGTCTGTTACCCCCAAGGACATCAGATTGCAACTGGCTATAATTTTGTTCCAGAATGATATTTTCTCCCTCGGAAAAGCCAGTGAGTTTACCGGGCTGCATCCAGCACAGTTCCAGCAGGAACTTGCTAACAGACAACTTTCGGTACATTACGACCGTGGCGATTATGAGCAGGATGTGAGAACGCTCGAAACAGACCGTATTTCTCAACTTGCACACCATCACGATTCATGACCGAAGCAGTCATTGTCGTCAGCGATACCTCGGCGATCAGTAACCTGATAAAGATTGACAAACTGTTTATTCTGACAGGTCTATTTCCTAAGATAGTTGTTCCCCCGGCTGTTTTTAGCGAAATAATGCAACTCGATCAGTTTGATATTCCACTCCAGAAATTCCTGGAGGCTTATGGTCGAGGTCAGATACAGACGCAGATCGCTACTGATTCTGATGAGGAGTTAGCTGAGTTGAGAAAAACCCTCGACAAAGGAGAATCGGAAGCCATCATTCTGGCCGGGGAAATTGACGCTGACTTGCTCTTGATGGACGAACGGCTGGGCCGGAAAATTGCTATACAACGGGGCCTTGCCGTGATTGGTTTGCTGGGCGTACTTATGCTGGCTAAGCAAGGAAAAATTATTGAATCGGTAAAGCCGTTGCTCGACGATCTACGGCATAAAGCTGGATTTTGGTTTAGCAACGACCTGTATCAGGAAGTATTGAAAAGCGTTTACGAATAAACACATCATGGGAAAACCAACCGGATTTTTAGAATTCACGCGCGAACTGCCCAAAAAGCGCGATCCGCAGCAGCGGATTCACGATTATAACGAAATTGAAGTACCGTTCTCTGCCGACGATTCGCAGCGGCAGGCGGCCCGGTGCATGGACTGCGGCACGCCGTTTTGCCACAGTGGCTGTCCGCTCGGCAACATCATCCCGGAGTTCAACGACGCTGTGTATGAGCAGAACTGGGGCTACGCCTACGAGATTCTGGCCACGACCAACAACTTCCCGGAGTTTACGGGCCGCATTTGCCCCGCGCCCTGCGAAGCAAGCTGCGTTTTGGGCATCAACAAGCCGCCCGTTGCTATTGAGTTCATTGAAAAATCCATCGCCGAAATTGCCTTTGAGCGCGGTTTTGTTATGCCCAAACCACCTACCATACGTACCGGCAAAACCATTGCCGTAGTGGGGTCGGGACCGGCGGGGCTGGCAGCAGCGGCTCAGTTGAACCGCGCGGGGCATACCGTCACGGTGTTTGAACGCGCCGATCAGATTGGTGGGCTGTTGCGCTACGGCATCCCCGATTTCAAGCTCGAAAAGTGGACCATCGACCGGCGTCTGGCCGTCATGGAAGCCGAGGGTGTTACGTTCAAAACCGGCATCGACGTAGGCGTAGCCATCAAAGCCGACGATCTGCTGGCCGATTTCGATCTGGTGATGCTCACCGGCGGCTCGACCGTGCCGCGCGATCTGCCCATTCCGGGGCGCAACCTGACCGGCGTCTATCCGGCCATGGAGTTCCTGAGTCAGCAAAACAAGCGCATGGCCAACCGACCCGTTGCGGTCGATCATCAGGGACAACCCTACGGCAATGGCGAGTTGCTGGCTACGGACAGGCACGTAGTGGTCATTGGCGGGGGCGATACCGGCTCCGACTGCGTCGGTACGTCGAACCGGCAGGGTGCCGCGAGCGTGACGCAGATCGAGCTGATGCCAATGCCCCCCACCGACCGGGCCGCCAATACGCCCTGGCCCAACTGGCCCATGATGCTGCGCACCAGCACGAGCCACGAAGAAGGCTGCGACCGGCAATGGTCAGTCAACACCAAAGCGTTCATCGGCGACGAAAACGGTAACCTGAAAGCACTACGTATGGTGGACCTAACGTGGGAAAGCAAAGACGGGCGAATGCAGATGACCGAACTGCCCGGCTCCGAGCGCGACATTCCCTGCGAACTGGCTCTGCTGGCGGCTGGTTTCCTGCACCCGCAACACAACGGTCTGCTTACCGACCTCGGCCTGGAACTCGACGAGCGCGGCAACGTTAGAACTACCAACTACCAAAGCGCGACCAACCCCAATGTATTTGTGGCGGGCGACATGCGCCGGGGGCAGTCGCTGGTGGTGTGGGCTATCTCGGAAGGCCGCGAAGCCGCCCGGGCCGCCGACTACTATTTGATGGGCGAGACCCTGCTCGAAGCCAAAGCCGTTTCTATGCTCGACGTGGCGTAGCCTTCCACTAAATACGTATAAAATGCCCGGTAGCTGGTCCTCTGACTGACCGCCGGGCTTTTTTGTTCTGAAGTAAATAACCCGTATTTATGTGTTACAATTTACTGCCAATCAACACCATTCATGCGCGGTTTAAACAAAGTAACCCTGATCGGAAACTTGGGAAATGATCCCGAATTCCAGAAGTTGGCCGACGATGTTGGCGTAGCTAAATTCTCGCTGGCTACCACCGAATCGTTTAAGGATAAAAACGGACAGACGCATAGTACTACGGAATGGCATACCGTTGTGCTGTGGCGCAGTCTGGCCGAACTGGCCGAAAAGTACCTTCAGAAGGGAAGTATGGTTTACGTTGAGGGCAAACTAAAGACCCGACATTACGACGACAAAGAAGGCATCAAACGCTACGTGACCGAGGTAGTAGCCGAACAGTTAATCATGCTGGACAAAAAACAGGGAAGTGAGCATGCTGTCTAACGAGAAACCTACGAGTCAGGAGTCCAGCGTAACTTACGAACGGGTCAGCCACAAAGGCAAAGACGTGATCTTTATTCGATTTGCGTACAGCCGTGTCCTGAACGAGCGTGTAAAAAAACTAACTGGCGTTCATTGGAGTAACACCCAAAAAAGCTGGTATGTACTTGATACGCCCAGCTACCGTCAGCGTTTCGGCCTTGCCCTCCCCCTTGCCGGCAAGGAAGTGATTGCACAGATACACCCCGTAAATCAGGCGGCATTCAAGACGTATATCGAAACACTTCAGCTAAAAGCATACAGCGAGAGTACCATTCGAACGTATCGGAATGAATTTGCTCAGTTGCTCTGGTATGGTCGTGTTAAAACGGACAGTGTTCTTGCTTAACTTCCGTGATTATGGCAAGTCCCAACAAACCAACCCCTGCCCGTCGTAAATTCGATAAGGCGTTCAAAGCCGAAGCCCTGCGCATGCTCGACGAAGGCCAATCGGTGCCTCAGGCCGCTAAGAGCCTTAATATCAGTGACCAACTGCTTCACACATGGAAGCATTCTCACAAAAAACAGACCCAAAAGCAAGCGGGTAATAGCGAGTTGATCGCGGAGAATGAACGGCTAAAAGCGCAACTCAAACGGGCTGAGATGGAACGAGACATTCTAAAAAAAAGCATAGCCATCTTCACTCAGACGACCTAAAGGCCATGTATCGCTTCATTCAGACCCAAAGCCAGACCTACCCGGTTCAGGTACTCTGCCAAACCCTGGAGGTGAACCGTGGCGGCTACTATGAGTGGCTCAAACCAGCTCCAACATCCAGCGGTGACGATCCGCGTCCCACTGGGGGAGAGAAAGCCAGCAATGCTGCGCAGATCAAGGACTTATTTAGTCTGCATCGTCGGCGATATGGTACGCGCCGACTGGTCGGAGAGATGAAAGACCGGGGTATTGAAGTAAGTCGGGACTTTGTTCGTAAAGTCTTGGCTGACAACCAGCTAAGGCCCATCCAGCCACGTAGTTTTGTTCCTCGCACGACTGATAGTCGTCATACATTAGGGTATTCAGCGAACTTGTTGTTAGATCGGCCCCGCCCCACAGGTCCCAACCAGGTATGGGTCTCTGACATCACGTATATTCCCCTGGCGAACGGCAAATGGCTGTATCTGACCGTATGGGTGGACCTATGGTCACGGCGGGTAGTAGGCTGGTGTCTGGCCGATCATATGCGTGATGAGTTGGTAATTACCGCTTTGCGACGGGCACTGTTAGGTCGTCAACCCGCCGATGGGCTAATCCTGCATTCGGATCGGGGCGGTCAGTATGCCTCTAAAGAGTTTCGTAAGATACTGGCCGGTAAGTATTTGCAGAGCATGAGTCGGGCTGGCGAGTGCTACGACAATGCCACGGCTGAATCATTCTGGTCTCGCTTGAAGGTAGAAATGCTGGAATCGGGTGTATTTTTGAGTCTGGAGGATGCACGAGCTGAGATCGGCGATTACATCGACAACTATTACAATCCGATTCGCAAGCACTCCGGAATCGGCTATCACAGTCCTGTTCAATTTGAGTTTAAACACATTTCTCAAAACTAAGAGAACGACTGTCCGCCATAACCCGACCACCCCATTTCGACGGACAGTACGCAGGTGAACCTTACAGTACGCGCAGTTTGCAAAGTATTTTCCATCGGGCCAAAGAGGCCGCTAAAATCCAGCAAGCCGTAACCTTCCATAGTTTGCGACATAGCTTCGCTACGCACCTGCATGAAGCCGGTACAGACATCAAACTCATACAGGAGCTGTTGGGCCATAATGACATCAAGACTACGCTACGCTACACACACGTAAGCAAGCGAACAATCGAAGCGATAAAGAGTCCTTTTGATTCGCTAAACCTTGACAATAAATGATTTGGAAATCTAAAAGTGGCCTACTACTTTTGAGAGCGTAGTAAGCAACAATGTAGAAAGTACGGCAAGAATAGTTCTATTATTTATTTGAATAGTTTAAGTAAATACAAAAAGTACTGCAAAACTTTCGTCTATTAAAGAGTTAGCAGCAATTTTAATCAACCTCTCCGCAAATTTTAGCATTGAAGTATTTTGACAGGTTGCTAACTTCTTCTTTAAAATCTTTTTTACTTCTCATTGTCTTTGCCAACAGAATTTCTACTTTGCCATCTAAGTGTTTACAAAAACAATAAGCAAGCGACTTTTCATCATAGGTATCTACTCCAATGCTATAAATCGGAGCATCGCCTTTGATTTTATCCAATAATGCAGGGTCAAACACAAAACTGCTGCTAACATTGTGTTGCTGCAATAGCGGCTTGACGTTCTTAATTTCAGCTTTTTTCATACTATTTAACTTTTAGTTGTTATTTGAACTTTTGTTTTTCAAATGCCGCTACTGACAGCAACACTTCAACGTTGGTAGCAATTTTGACAAACCTTTAATAAAACATCATCTCTAATTTTGCAATTATATATCTTTGAACCTAAAAATATGACCTAATTTTTTTTATTTAGTGCCAGAATAAATTGTACTAACAAAATTAACATGGAAGAATCGCCGAATATTAGCTTGGCTGAAAGTACGGAACTCGGCAGCACGGGTATTTATCACCTAAAAAGATTATGGGGTAAAGCGATGTTAGGCAATCAAATGAATGAGCAACTTGTGAATGAACAAGAGCTAGATAGTGCCATTGTCAATATTTTAGGTTTGGGCCTATTACCTACTTACCAATTTTTGTTTGGAGAAAAACCAAGTTTTGAAGCATTTGAGCACTGGATTGTAGAACAAGGAGGAGGTACAATTGCCACCGAAAAAATAGAACAATGCAATCAATTACTTGCCGCTAAAACCCAAGCTAAAGAGAATATTGAGAAGGAAGTGCTTTCTGTTGAAGATATCAATTTTTGGAATGAGAACGGATACATTGTAATTAGAAATGCCGTCTCACGTGAGGATTGTGTAGCTGCTTGCCAAGCTATTTGGGATTATCTTGGAATAGATGAAAATAACAGCGATTTTTGGTATAAAAATTCCAATGCTGTACAAGGTATTATGGTTCCACTATATAGAAATCCAGCAATCGATAAAAACCGTTATGCTCCAAAAATTAGAAAAGCGTATGAACAACTGTGGGGCCAAAAAGAGTTAATTGTGACAACCGATAAATGTGGCTTTAATCCGCCCCAAACTAATAGTTTTACCTATCGTGGTATGGGCCTACATTGGGATGTAAGTTTAGCCCAGCCCATTCCTTTTGGCACCCAGGGAATCTTATATTTAACAGACACGGCTGCAAATCAAGGCGCATTAACATTAATTCCTTCTTTTCATAAAATAATAGAAACTTGGTTATTAACTTTGCCAAAACACAGCAAACCGCGCGAAATTGATTTCTCTTGTTTCGAAAAGATTTCGATTGAGGCTAGCGCTGGTGATTTTATAATTTGGGATCATAAATTACCACATAGCAGCAGCCCTAATAACGCAAACTTTCCAAGACTTGTGCAATACATTAACTGGTATGCACCACTGCAAAAAGTACAAAGTAATTGGATTTAATAGGAGCAAATGAGAGTTCAATTTTAACAGAAACAATTTTACCCATCCAGTATAATAAGCGATTTAATGAGAGCAGCATTGTTTACCCGAAGATATAAACTGCTACCAACAAGAAAATTGCAGCAAGCGGGGGTGGAAGAATGCACAATGAGCAGTTGTGCAAATTCAATCTTTAGTTTGGGGCTTGACAAGCAATTCTCAACTTTTTAAACTAATTTCAACTTTAAAGCAACACTCGTCAACAGTCCCAGCAGACGGAAATCTAAGCCCCGCCAGCTTCAATTTCGGTCGTCGTTGCGTGATGCATTATTACCAACTAAAAATTTAAATTATGAAAGAAATAAAAACTGGAAATGGCGGAGCGGGTATCGTTGGTTTTGTAGAGTACATGTACACTACATTCAACGAGATTCATGGAACCGATTACAATTTCGTCTGGATAAAATCTGATACGGAAGAAACAATTAATGGCATGATCAATGCCACCTTAGATATTGGATGGCCTTATGGCATTGATAGGGTATGCAATGCTTACAATAAAAACAAAGATAATTGGATCGAGCCAATTTATATTTTCAGAGATCATTTTATCTTAGCAGGTCCTAAGACCAATTCTGCTGGTCTTCCTATTGTTGGAGATGATCATCCACATATTTCCAATAATGAAGTTTATGCCATTTTTAAGACTATAAGTAAGGGACAAAATGGGACAAAATTTTTTACAAGAAATGATAAGTCTGCAACAAACATTTTAGAGAGAGAAATTTTTAAATATGCAATTGGCCGTTACCCAGATGTCGATGATGATAAAGAATGGTACGTTCAAATTAAAGATGAGCATATCTATCCTCAAACGGCTTTGGAAATTAGTAATAAAAACGACTATTATACACTAAGTGACAGAGGAATTTGGACTTGGGCAACCCCCGAAATAAAATCTAATCTTAGAATTTTTTGTGAGGGAGGTGATGAAAACCCAAATGATATTTTATTAAATCCTTGCCTGGCGGTAGTTCGCAATGATTCTCCACAAGAAGCTCTGGAATTTTTTAATTGGTTGAGGGAGGAGGGACAAAATTTCATCGAGGAATACAAAAAATACGGAGAGAATTTATATTCAAAAGCCCCTGGCGATAATTTTTATCCTTGTAAAAGAAAATAAAAAAACGACTTCCCCCAACGAGCCAGCGGACGCAATTCTGTCTGTCAAAACTTCGTTTTGCCGCAGTGTCCTCCCCCCGAACCGCGTAACCAGTTGATGCTGGAATCACTCTCCTTTCTGGTATATACTGCCTGGGGTTTGATATGTCAGGGCAGAATGGGGCCTTTCAAACTTATATCGCTGCCACGGCACGGGCCGCCCCGCCTATATCCAACCCTTCCAGAACCTGGCTGATGGTTTGAAAGACCCCCAAGTTCAGGCACTCCGTTCGGATCGTACCGTTCAGCCGTTCTACTAAACCGTTTTGCATCGGTTTACCCGGCTGTGTGTACCGAATTTCGATACCGGTGCTGTGAGAAATAAGACTGTTTTTCTACTTTTCAATGGTTACGCTGTTCGGGAGGGAAACAACCCCGCGAAATACGCTACTTCTCTCAGGGCAACGCATTTCGTAGAAAATGCAGCGCATTGGCGTAAAAAATACCGGTGATGTCTGCCTCTGAATAGCCACGTTTCAACAGTAAACCCTGAAGCCCGGGCAGATCGGCGATGGTATCGAGGTCGGTGGGGGTTTGCTCACGACCAAACGCGCCGTCGAGGTCGGAGCCAATTATGCAGTGCCAGGCGTTGCCGGCAAGCTGGCAGATGTGGTCAATATGATCCACGAGGGTATCGAGGGTAATACCGAAGTCGGCGGGGTTGCTCTTGCCCTGCGTCAGGCCGGGTTTCAGCATCCACGCATCCAGACAGCCGCCCATAACGGCCCCGCGCTCAATAAGTTGCACAATCTGCCCGTCGCTTAGTTGCCGCTGATGAGGAACCAGCGCCCGGCAGTTGTGGTGACTCGCCCAAACTGGTCCTTTGTACGTATTCAGGGCTTCATCGAAGCCCTCGTCGGTCAGGTGCGTCACGTCGAGGATCATGTTCAGCCGGTCCATCTCGCGCAGCAGGTCGCGCCCGGCGGGGGTAAGCGGTCCGGTCAGGCCGGTACCGGGCGCGTACCGGCCCGTGCTGTAATGCGCCGGTCCAATGGCCCGCAACCCATACCGGTACGCCCGCTCCACATACGACACGTCGGGCAGCGAGTCGGCCCCTTCCAGGCTTAGGATGTAGCCAACCGGCTTGCGCTCGGCAGGTTCAGCATTGTCCAGCCAGCGGGTAACGTGCGCATCGAGCGTGGCGCGGCTATTGACCTGAACCATCTCACCACCAGCTTCCATCGTTTCATACCAGGCCCGCTGTGCCTGCGTCATGGCCCACGCCTGGGCGGGCGACCGCCAGCCCGCGCCCGGCAGGTGGTGTTCATTGGTATTGACGCGGCCAATCTGCGTAGCCACCACCAGCCCAATACCTCCCCGGCGCAACTCAGGCAGCGAAACCACGTTGTTTTCCCGATCCACTTTATCGGTCATGCCCTGCTCCGACGCCCGGATGGCCGCTACCGGCTGGCGGTAGTCGCGGTTCCATTCCAGGGCGTTCATAGCCAGATCGAGATGCGCGTCAATGATGAACATTTTCTAATTGGAAATGAGTGAATGAGTGAATGTTTGGCAGAAGTGAGTGGGCTGGCATAAGCTATTCACTCATGCGCTCATTGACTCATTCACCATTAAAATCAGTGTCCCCGCGCCGTGACGGCCCAGGTGTCGGTTGGTTCGTGGTTCGTGATGACAACAGCGGAATCGTATAGATTGACCGTCGGACAAATGTGAATCGGGACACCGTACCAGACGTCGCCGGGCTGATGCTGGCTTGCATCGGCCACCCGAACCACCAGATGCTCTTCGCTCTGACCAATGGGCCGGGCGTCGGGATGGTCGGGAAAGATGACGCGGGGCAACGGGTTTTCGGCAGCTACCGATTTATGGCCGAGGTCCAGACAAAGCGTCTGTTCGTCAATGACCGAGATCACCCGCGTCAGCAGGACGGTGGCAATGGCAAACGGCAGATCGGGCACCATGTCGGCGTAACCCGCGTCCCAGAATACGAACGTACCGGGGCTGAGGAGTACGGATGGCTGGCGGGCATGCATCGAAAAACTGGGGGTACCGCCCATCACAAGCGGCAATATCGGACCGCCCCCGTCGGCAATGACCGTTCGGACTCCGTTGGCCAGCGCGAACGTTTCGCCGGCCCGCTGCCCCCGAATGGTCAGGTCCGTATCCCGCACGTGGCCATCGTAGGCGTGTACCCCTACGATCCGGATACCCGGCAGCAACTGGCAGTTGGCGTACAGCATCAGCGCATTGGCGGGGTTGATGCCGGTACGGTTCATGCCTACGTTGAGGTCGATATACACATCGAGGGGGGCGTCGGCAAAGGCGTCGGACAGCCGGTGGGCGGGCGCGTCGGCATCGATCAGGCACGAGAAATGCACCGCCGGAAACTCGGTCCGCAACCGCGCCAGCTGCGTTACCGCCGGACCAACGAGCGGGTAAGCCAGCAGCACATCAACGGGCGATTCATCCGGCAATGGGTTGGTTGGCGCGGCTTCGGCCAGCATCCGGGCTTCGGACAGCGTAGCGCACTTAAACTGACGGATGCCCTCGGTCAGCAGCAGGTCCGTAACGGCCCGCATCTTATGCGTTTTGACGTGGGGCCGGAGACGCTGCGCCGTACCGGCTATTTTGATGGCAGCGCGAATGTTGCCAATGACGTGTTCGGGCGACACCAGCAACGCGGGAGACGCAATGTCGTCGGTACGGGTCAGGTGATACCAGTTCATTGCGGTACGCGGGCAATCATGTCTATTTCTACCTTGATGCCTTTAGCCAGCCCCGACTGCACCGTAGTACGGGCAGGCAAAACACCGGCAAAATAACTGGCATATACGGCGTTGTAGGCATCGAAATCGTTGATGTTAGCGAGGTGTGCGGTTGTTTTCACGACATCGTCCCAGGTGCAGCCCGCGCCGTCCAGAATTTCCTGAATGTTGCTCATCACGCGCCGGGTTTCTTCTTCGATGGTCCCCAGCATCACCTCGCCGGTAGGGTAATCTATGGGAGTCTGCCCGGAAATATACAGCCAGCCGTCGCAGATGAGACCGGGCGAATAAGCCGGAATTTTGAGACCTTCTTTTACGTGGGGGTGAAAAACGGGGATTCTGGTAGCCATGAATAATTTATTTTTTCGGTAAATATAAGTGGAGCGAATGGGTTTGTTTCCGGTGTTGTAAGCGGATTGGTTTAACACAGAGGAAGGGAGATGAACACAGAGAGAACACCTTTGGCCCCAACTTCGAATCGAACAGGCTGGGCAAGCGCGAAAGCCGGATTGGCTTCATCGGGTTCAGCTACCGCCTGAGCCGTCAGGTCAGCAAAGGCAAAGGCCGCGACGACCGCCGGGACGACGCACCGGGCGAAAGCGATTTTTAACCCCGTAGCCCGGACGTCCACGTCCGGTAGCCGTAAGGCTAATACTGTAGTGACTCTTTATTTAAAGCCTTCGGCTACCGGACGTGGACGTCCGGGCTACGGAAACAGCATCATAAGCGCACCGAGGAGAAGGGCCATTGCGAAAGGGCAACTTCCAACCCCCGTAGCCAGGACCTCCGGGTCCGGTAGCCGCAAGGCTAACATCGTAACAATTCTTTTTAGCCTTCCGCTACCGGACCGGGAGGTCCGGATTACGGAAACAGCACCGTGAGCGTACCGAGGATGAGGGCAATTCCGAAGAGAATACCCAGCCCAATCAGTACGGTTCGGGTCAGGCTACCGGGACGGTTGGATAATTTTGGTTTCGGCATAGTTAGGGATAGCTTATAGCGGAATATTTCCATGTTTTTTCTTCGGCAACGTGGCAACTTTATTTTCGAGCATGCCAAAAGCGCGGATGAGTTTGTGGCGGGTCTGGTCGGGCATGATGACCTCGTCGACGTAGCCCCGGAAGGCGGCCCGGTACGGATTAGCAAACTTCTTGGTGTAGTCGGCTACTTTCTCCTGCAACATGGCCTGCGGGTCGTCGGCCTGGGCAATGTCGCGCTTGAAAATAATTTCGGCGGCACCGCTGGCTCCCATCACGGCGATTTCGGCGGTGGGCCAGGCAAAATTCAGATCGGCCCCAATGTGCTTGGAGTTCATCACGTCATACGCCCCGCCATACGCTTTGCGGGTAATGACCGTGATACGCGGCACGGTTGCTTCGCAGAACGCATAAAGAAGTTTGGCCCCGTTGCTGATAATACCGTTCCACTCCTGGTCGGTGCCGGGCAAGAAACCGGGTACGTCTTCCAACACGAGTAGCGGGATGTTGAAACAATCGCAGAAACGCACAAACCGGGCCGCTTTGGTGCTGGCATTACTGTCCAGAACGCCCGCCAATACCGCAGGCTGATTACCCACCACGCCGATGCTGCGCCCGCCAATCCGGGCAAAACCAACCACGATATTTTCGGCGTAATTCTTATGTACTTCGAAAAACGTATCGGTATCAACGACTTCGGCAATCACCTCGCGCATGTCGTAGGGCTGGTTCGGGTTGTCGGGGATAATGGTGTTCAGCGCGGGGCGGCTTTCGCTGCGGTCCGGCGTTCCGGCCGGTTCGTAAGGCAGTCGAAACGGCTCGTCCTCGCAGTTTTGGGGAATATAACTCAGCAGTTGCTTGAGTTGCTGGATACAGGCCACCTCGTTGGCGCAGGAAAAATGCGTAACGCCCGATTTGGTACTGTGGGTGCTGGCCCCGCCGAGTTCTTCTGCCGTTACTTCCTCATGCGTCACGGTTTTGACCACGTTAGGACCGGTCACGAACATGTAGCTCGTGTTTTCGACCATGAAGATGAAGTCGGTGATGGCCGGACTATACACCGCCCCACCCGCGCACGGCCCCATGATGGCCGATAGCTGCGGCACCACGCCCGACGCCCGTGTGTTGCGATAGAAAATATCGGCGTAGCCCGCCAATGACAGCACACCCTCCTGAATACGCGCCCCGCCGGAGTCGTTCAGGCCAATGATGGGCGCGCCGTTCTGCATGGCCAGATCCATAAGTTTGCAGATTTTTTCGGCGTGCGTTTCCGACAGGGCACCACCAAAAACCGTAAAATCCTGCGCGTACACGTACACCAACCGCCCGTTTACGGTGCCGTAGCCCGTCACAACGCCATCGCCGAGGTAATGTTCTTTGTCCAGCCCAAAATCGCGGGTGCGGTGCATGACAAACTTACCAATCTCCTCGAACGACCCTTCATCCATCAGTAGCGACACCCGTTCGCGGGCGGTGAGTTTGCCTTTGGCGTGCTGGGCGTCGATGCGTTTCTGGCCCCCGCCCAGTTCAGCTTCGGCGTTTTTCTGGGCAAGGACTTCGGCTTTGGTGGGTTTGTTAGCAGATGAAGTGGTAATGGCTGGCTGGGTTTCGGTTTGCATACGGGTGTTGTTGAATCAGAATGGGCAAAGTTAATTATTCGCCTTGATTCCAACCCTTGCCATTGTTTTTGTATCATCATAGCAACAAACCTGTTTTCGCTATGAACAGACTCTTTCTTTCGATAAGCCTGCTGGCCGGCTTTTTAGCCCTCGACGGCTGTTATGGACGTCACACCCCCGAACCACCCACTACCAGCGATACCTATCGGCCCGTTTATGCCGCTTACGCCGAGATCAGAAACGTACAGGTACGGGGGCCGCAGCCTCTCAGAGTTGCCGGAAAAATTTACGTAAAAGATGATTACCTATTCATAAATGACATAGGTACGGGCATCCACGTAATCGACAACCGCGACCCGGCCAGGCCCGTAAATCTGGCGTTTGTCTCTATTCCGGGAAACCACGAACTGGCCGTGCAGGACAGTACCCTCTACGCCGACAACGTAGTGGATTTGGTGGCCCTGAACATTGCCAATCCGCGCAACATCCGGGTGGTTCGGCGGGTAGAAAACACGTTCGACTACCCGGCCTTCCCGCTGGCCACCAACGTCCGCTTCGAGTGCGCCAACCGCGACCGGGGCGTGGTAATTCGCTGGGAAAGAGCTAAAATTGACAATCCAGAATGTTACCGGTAAGGCCCATGAAAAACCTTTCTCAATTTCTCCTTCTGCTGTTGCTGGTATCCTGTCAGGCAGGCAGCAGCGACTCGCCATCGCCGGGTTCGGGGGTGGGTGGCTCAACGGCCCGCTTCACCATCAGCGGCAATACGCTGTACACCATAAGCAACACCACGATGCAGTCATATAATATCTCGGTCAGCAGCGACCCCAAACCGGGCGGAAAAACCGCGCTCGGTACGGGTATAGAAACTATTTTTCCGTACCGGGGCAACCTGTTTATCGGCACCCAAACAGGTATGCTCATTTACAATACCACAACGCCGAACAGCCCACAGCGCATTGGGTTTTACAGCCACATCCAGAGCTGCGACCCGGTGGTAGCGCAGGGGAATTACGCCTACGTTACCCTCCGAAGCGGAACACCCTGCCGCAATGCCTCGATCAATAGTCTCGACGTGGTGGACATCAGCAACCTGAGCAGCCCAAAACTCATCAAAAGCTATCCCATGACCAATCCGCATGGGCTGGGCGTTGACGGAACAGTCCTGTTTGTGGGCGAAGGCGAGGCCGGTTTGCGGGTTATGGACATCAGCGACCCTGCCAACGTCCGGCAGCTCCAGTATTTCGACAGCACACGGGCATTCGATGTGATTCCTTACAAAAAACAGCTGCTCGTGACCGGCCCGGATGGCATTTATCAGTACAGCTACGCCGATATGAAACAGCTAAAATTACTCAGCAAAATTCCCGTTCAGCCATGAACCATCTGTTTCCTTTCTTTCTGCTGGTGTGTTCACTGGCGGGCCTGACCAGAACGCGGGCGCAACAGCCCGCGCTGCTCCCGCTACCCTATGCCGACGATGAACCAGCGCGAAACTGGGTGGTCAAGTTTGCTCCGCTCGGCTTGTTCGATCCCGACAATACCATTCAATTTGGGGTTGAGCGGCTACTGGGGCAGCGTAATTCTGTACAGATCGAAGCGGGGTACGGTTTTCAGGGCATGAATCTCTGGCAGCAATCGCAGAATTATCGGTACACGCAGAAGGAAGTATGGCGGAGCCGCGCTGAGTGGCGACATTATTTCAGGCGAGCCAACGCACCAGTTGGGGGTTATGTAGCCGTAGAGGGCTTTTACAAGCAGGTGAACGTGCGCGAAAACGGAACAGTCGGCGTGGGCTGTGCGTCGGGACAGTGTCAGTATTACCAGTTGTTCAGGGCACCGTTGCAGAAGTATATCTGGGGGAGTCACGTAAAATTCGGGGGGCAGTTGGCTATTTCTCAGGATAACCGGTGGCTACTCGACCTGTACATGGGGCTGGGCTTCCGCAACCGCCAAATCGACCGCTTCACTCCACCCAGTAATGAGTCGTCTTATTACGGTGGCAGCTATTCACTCTTCGACTCGTTCCGCGACATCCCTTATTCGCTATTCAGCATGACGGCGGGATTCAAAGTTGGGTATGCGTTGTAATGGGTGGGGTTCTGTGTTAAACAGGTCTTCGTCTTTTTGCTGACCTTTGCGCCACACTGTACCGGCTTAACTTTCGTGCGTTTCTGGCTCTCCCTGTCTCTCTCTTTTCTATTTGTCGTTTCGTCGGCCACGGCACAGCCGACGGGCGGGCAGCGGGTGTTTGCGTTCCTCGATTTGCCGACTCATGCCCGCGTAGCGGCTCTTGGCGGGCAGGTTGCCACCGCCACCCGGCCCGACGCGCCGTATTTCCTCAACAACCCCGCCCTCGCCGATTCGATGGCCCGCAACGAACTAAGTATTACGCTGATGCCGTACCTCGCTGCGGCCAAATACTATACGCTTCAATATGGCCTGCCGGGAAAATCGAAAAATTCCCGGTGGGCGGTGGGGATGCAGTACCTCAGCTATGGGCAGTTTACCCTGACCGACCCGGCGGGCAATGCCCTCGGTACGTTTACCGCCAACGATTACGCCATTGGCCTGACCCATGCCCGCACGGAAGGCAATTTTTCGCTCGGCGCCACCGTAAAAGCCGTAGGATCAGCCATCGAAACGTATTCGGCGTTTGGGCTGATGGCCGATTTTGGCGGGGTGTTCCGACACCCGAACGGGCGGCTGACGGTGGGGCTGGTAGCCAAAAATGCGGGAGTGCTGCTCAAAAATTACGGCCCCGCCGATGCCGACCTGCCGTTCGATTTACAGGCGGGCGTGACCATCAAGCCGCGCTACGCCCCCATCCGGCTTACGCTCACGGCCCACCACCTGCACCGCTTCGACATTGCCTACAACGACCCGGGCCTGAACATCCGCTACGATCTAAACGGCAACCCCATTCCGCAGACCATCAGCGTGGGCGAGAACATAGCCCGGCACCTGAGCGTCGGTGTCGAATTGCTCATCAGCCGAAATGTGAACTTGCTGGCGGGCTATAATCACCGGCAGCGGCAGGAAGGCAAACTCGCTACGGGGGCGGGCGGAGCGGGCATCAGCTTCGGGGCGTCGGTGCAGGCACGGGGGTTTCAGCTTACTTACGGACGGTTTTCTGCCGCACCCACCGCCGGAACGAGTCAGCTTTCGCTACGCATCGACTTTGCTCAGGTGCTGAATGCCCGTAAGTAGCCGCTCGCCACTGATTGGATTTGGCCAAATGAACGCGGCCGACGACCGGCCCCGTTCCAGCCAATAGACAAGTAAGGCGACTAACAATAACGCGCCCTGCTTACCGGTCGGCCAGACAATCAGGGGTGCGTAACCCGCTGGTTAGACGCCCCCTGACTTTATATTTGTGGAACAGCCCGTGAAACATTTTGGATTCGTGAAAACTAACTGGCATATTTGGGTCTGCAACGCACAGAGACCCATGGGCAAAGTCATTGCTATCGCCAACCAAAAAGGGGGCGTCGGTAAAACTACAACAACAATCAACCTGGCCGCCAGTCTGGCCGCCCTCGAATTTCAGACGCTTATTGTGGACGCTGACCCGCAGGCCAATTCGACCTCGGGACTGGGCTACAATCCGAAGGAGATTGAGAACAGTATTTACGAATGTATGGTTGAGGACGTTCGTCCGCAGGATGCCATCATTCACACGGAGTTCCCCAACCTGGACCTGCTCCCCTCGCATATCGACCTCGTTGGGGCCGAAATCGAGATGATCAATCTCCAGAACAGGGAAGATAAAATGAAACACGCTCTGGACAGTATCCGGGACCTGTACGATTTTATCATCATTGACTGTTCGCCTTCGCTGGGCCTGATCACGATCAACAGCCTGACTGCTGCCGACTCGGTCATTATTCCGGTTCAGTGCGAGTACTTCGCGCTCGAAGGGCTGGGAAAACTCCTCAACACCATCAAGATCATTCAGTCAAGGCTCAACACCAAGCTGGCTATCGAAGGCATTCTGCTCACGATGTACGATTTGCGGGTCCGGCTGTCCAATCAGGTGGTGGGTGAGGTAACAACCCATTTTCAGCAGATGGTTTTCAGCACCATTATTCCGCGCAACATCCGGCTCAGCGAATCGCCCAGTTTTGGCGTACCCGCCCTGGCGCAGGATGCCGACAGCAAAGGAGCCGTGAGTTACCTGAACTTAGCCCGCGAAATTCTGGTCAAAAATGGCATGATGCCGCAGGAAGCTTAATGGAAAACGTCAATACCAAAGCACCCAATAACAAGAAGATGATCGGGCTGGGCCGGGGGCTGGGTGCGCTCCTGCATGACAGCGAATCGGTAAATCGGCAAACCAAGACCTCGCCGTTTGAGTCGATCAGCACGATGACCGAAATTGGGTTGTCGCTCATCGAAACCAACCCCTTTCAGCCCCGGACGCGCTTCGACGAAGAGGCTTTACAGGAACTGGCCGAGTCGATCCGGGTGCAGGGTATTATTCAGCCCATTACGGTGCGCCAGCTCGGCAAAGACCGGTACCAACTCATTGCGGGCGAACGGCGGTTACAGGCGTCCAAGCTGATTGGCATGCATACCATTCCGGCTTACGTGCGCACGGCCAACGATCAGCAGATGCTGGAAATGGCCCTGATCGAGAACATTCAGCGCGAAAACCTCAACGCCATCGAGATTGCCCTCAGCTACCAGCGGCTCATTACGGAATGTAGTCTGAAGCAGGAAGAACTGGGCGAGCGCGTCGGTAAAAACCGTACAACGGTCAATAACTACATCCGGCTGCTGAGACTGCCGCCCGTTATTCAGGCGTCATTACGCGACAACAGGATTTCGATGGGTCACGCCCGTGCCATCATCAATATCGACAATCCTGACGCGCAGATTCGGCTGTTCAACCGCACCGTCGACGAGGAATGGTCGGTACGGAAGGTGGAGGAAGCCGTGCGTAATCTGGCCGACGGTCTGCCCGAAACCGGCTCTGACAGGCGCGTTACACTACCGAAGCAGGAAATGCGCAGTCTACAGTTCAAACTGTCGTCTATGTTTGGCACGAAGGTCTCGATTAAAGCCGATGATGCCCATAAAGGTGAGATCAAGATTCCGTTCACCTCCCAGGAAGAACTGTCCCGAATTCTGGACGTACTCAATTCTGAATCGTAGCCGGGTCGGGTACGCTCTGCCCGCAGGCTCCTGTCCGATTCCCGTTCCTCTTAAATTTTCCTAAATGGCGGCTTTTTCAAGCCATCTGGCCTTGCTTCGGCGTTTAGTGAATATGCCCAAACGTGCTACCCTCCTGCTGACTGGTATGTTGCTTGGCGCGGTTGCGGGTCCGTCCTGGGCGCAGCAACCGGCCATCATTCCCGCCCCTACGCCCCCTGCCATTGACTCGACCGTTCAACTGCGTTCGCTGGCCGATACTGTGCTATCGACCGTTCGGCCCGAGGCCCTGCAAATAGGCACGCCCCGCGCCGACGCGACCCTGCGGACGCTGACCGATACGTTGCACGTGACGGAGAAACAGGAGCGGGAAATTCACAAGATTATTCCGCGTGAGGCCACGTACCGTTCGCTGATGTTTCCGGGGCTGGGGCAGGCCTACAACCGGCAGTACTACAAGATGCCGTTTATCTACGGCGGCTACGCGGCCCTGACATATTTCTTCCTGCGTTACCGGAAACTCTCCAGCGAAGCCGAAATCGGCTACCGGCGGCTTTTATACGGCGATTATGTTGCCCCGGCCATAAATGTTGAGGTCCCCGGTGTGCCGCCTACCCTGGGCGATCCCATCTTTATACCGGAGCTGTACGTCAAGCCTGATCGGGTGTTGATTGGCAACAGCTTTTTCGTTTCGTCGGCGGGTGCCAAACAGGCTTATGATGGGTACCGCCGATACCGCGACCTGAACATTCTGCTGTCGGTGGTACTCTACGCCGTGAGCGCGGTGGAGGCAAACGTGGCGGCCCACCTCAAGACGTTCGACCTCACGGATGATATTTCCATGACTATCGAGCCATCGGCACTGCCCATGCCCGGTGGCCCTATACCCGGCATACGGATGGCCCTGACGTTTAAATAGACTGTCATTCCGACCGGTACGCCGGTGCGGAATGACAAAAAATGACCACCAATAACTACGAACTAATACCTAATCTCCCAGTATGGGTTCTGGTGGGCGGTCATCTGCTCGGCGATGTAGTCGCGGATGAGCTTGTTGTAAGCGGCATCGTCAATTTTCTTTCCTTTCTGTTTTGGCATTTTCAGATCGGCGGGTGTGAGGGGCCGAAACTGGACGCTTACGGCTTCAATCAGCACATCGCCGTCGTTTATATCCAATTCCAGAATCAGGCCGGGTAATCCATTGAGCCGCTCCGGTCCCGCCGGTACCGGAATATCCTGCGCAAACCAGGCTGTTACTTTATAGTTACGGATGGTGTCCTGTGTTTCGGCATTCATACAGATATACCCCGCCACCTCCTTGATCTGATTGCCAATTTTCCAGACCGGTACGTGCAGCGAATCGTCAACGATATAGGTCTTGCCCAGCATCTCGATCACGTCGATTTTACGCTCTTTAGCGAAATTACGGTATAGAAACAGGTCTGATTTGCGCCATGAGTAGCCGCCTTCCTCGGGTTCGTCACTGTTGTAGGTATACAGGCTTTCGGTGGGGCTGAATGACATCTTCATCTTGATGCCCTTGTCGTTTTCGGCCCAGTTTTTCCAGGTCTGCGCCATCCGGTCTTTCTGTTCCTGACTCAGGAACGTCAGGCGGTTGGTAATTTTCAGCCATCGTTCCTTGCGGACGTAGGTAACAACGCCTTCAGTTTTAGCGTCCTGCGCCGTAGCGGCTAAACTAAGCAACAGACCCAGAGCGAGCAGCAAATTTTTCATTGGAAAATAAGTTAAGGGGTGTTTGTGAGCTACTGACTCAAAAGAATCCATCTTTCCGCATCTTGGCCTGAACGCCCCGCATGTTGTACGTAAAGCCGAGTGTGACGTACCGCGCCAGCGTCGAAATACTCTCCGACTGCGTGTAGTTAACGCCCTGATTGAGCGTAACGGCTACGTTTCGGTTCAGCATGTCGATACCCGTCAGCCGGATTTCGGCCCGTTTGGCTTTACCAAGAATATGATAGACCGACGCGTTCCAGAGCGGAATCCGCTGGTCGAAGTTCAGGCTGGCATTACGGCTCACGCGGTAGTTCAGGTTGGTGTTTACATACAGTCCGGCGGGAAGTTTCAGGGTCAGTTCCCCACTGAAATTATTATTGATAAACGTCTGATTCCGGTTGGGGCTGATAGAAAACTGCGTGTTGTTGACGCCAAAGTTCGCGTTGCCGTAGAAGGTAAGCCACTCTACCGGCGTCAGGCTCAGCCGCGCCCCGCCGTTGTACCCCTGGGTGCTGGTCTGGTTCAGGTCGCCGTTAATGAGTACCGGACTACGGCCCAGGTTCGTACTGAAGTTCAGGTCAAGCGTGGCTTTGGTTTTTTTCAGGGGGAAACCAAAGCCCGTGTACGCTCCCAGATTTTGCCCGCCCGACCGGTTCTCCGGCTGAATTACCGTTACCAGCGATTGCGGGTCCGTATTCTGGCTATACACAATCTGGTTCACGTAGCGGGTGGCGTTGGTACCGATATAGACGTTGATGAAACTACCCGGATTGAAGTAGTTGAAACCGACATTTACCGAGTGACCCAATTGGGGCAGCAGGTTTTCGTTTCCCCGGTTGATGAACAGCGGGTTACTGTTGTTAATGACCGGCTGCAGATCGCGCGAGGTTGGAATTCTGACATCTACGCTATACCCGCCATATAGATACCGGTTCTTTTTCAGGTCGTAGTTCAGGTTCACGTTTGGGATGGCCGTGGTAAACACCCGGTTGATAGACCGGAAGGTCGGAGCCATCTGATCGGGAGCAAATTCCCCATTCAGCGTAAATCGCTGCCCGGCCAGCCCCGCCGAGACGTTCAGTCCTTTATGCGAGTACCGAAGGCTGCTGCCCAGCCGGTTATAGACGTAGTTGTTCTTGTAGTACAGGCTCAGGACGTCATTGCGAACGTAAGTGCGGTCGCCCCGGTCAAACACGTCCCGGTCCACCTCATCGTAGCGCAGACTGAAATTATAGAACGTTTCCCAAAAGTACCGCTTCGCAATTGGCTCGATGTATTGCAGGCTGGCCTTATACTCGGTCCTGACTGTGTTATTACGCTGATCCTGGTGAATGTCGGGCTGTTGATCCTGGGGCCGAATGGGGCCGGTGTAGCTGTTCTCGGAATCAAGCAGCAGGTTGGCATCGTTCGTGTTGATTTCGTAGGTAGCACTGACCGCAAAACTCCGGCCTTTCTTCTTCATCTTATGGCGGTAAATGAGCGAGTTCGACGTAGCAAACTGACGCTGATCGCTGCGGTTGGTGCTTTCGTTGTTGGTAGTGGCCCCGTCACTTCGGGTCAGTAGCTGGTTGCGCAGGAGTTGGGCATTGCCAAACCCGTAGCGGCTATTATTGATAAACACCAGCGTATTGAGCGTGTCGATCTGTTTTTCGTAGCGCAGGCTAAGTCGATGATTGCCGTTGAAGTTAACCTGATTACTATTTTCATCGGTGGTGTATTCGTTCTGGGGCAGGGTGCTGTTGCGTCGGCGTTCGGCATCGAGTTCTAGCCGGGTCTGGTTGTAGTAGTAGCTGCCGCTAAGTTTTTTCTCTTTGGTATCGTAGTTATAGTTGGCCCCTCCGGCTGCGTTGTTGGAAAAGCCCACGCCCTGCCGCCCGCTCACCGGAATACCCAGCCCTTCGTCGCCACTGTCGGAGAAGTAAAAGAAGTTTCCCCCGCTGAAGCCAAAGTCGGCGTTCTGGTTCGAGTTGTAGGCGTTACTACCCCGAAAATCCTGATAGTCGTCGCGAGAGAGGCCTTGCTGGTTCGTATTGTTGCCCAGCCCCACGAGAGAGAACTGATTTTTAGCGTTGAATTTATTGTAGCTGGCTTTGCCTTCGGCCCGCGGGGGTAACTCGTTGGAAGCGGGTCCGGCGGCTACCGTTGCTTTACCGAATCCTCCTTTCTTGAACTCTTCCTTTAGTTCGAGGTTCACGGTTTTTTCCTTCTTGCCATCATCCACGCCGGTCAGCTTGGCCTGCTCAGTTTTGTCATTATAAACCTGTACTTTCTGAATGGCTTCGGCCTGTAAGTTTTTGGTGGCCAGTTTTGGGTCGCTGCCGAAGAAATTCTTGCCATCGACGGTTACTTTGCGAACCTCCTGCCCCTGCGCCCGGATGCTGCCGTCCTGATCAACCTGCACGCCAGGCAGTTTACGAAGCAAATCCTCGACGGTCGAGCCGGGTGGCACTTTGAACGAACTGGCGTTGTACTCGATGGTATCGCCCCGGATGGTGAGCGGAGCCTTGGCCGTTCTCACTACTACCTCGAATAATTCTTTAGTGATAGGCTTCATTTGGAGTTCGCCCAGGTTAATGATAGCCTCGCCGGTAGGTTTCACGAGCTGATTGAATGGCAGGTACCCGACGTACGAAATCTTGAGAATGTACTCGCCAGACTTGAGGTTTTTGAACGTAAACGCCCCTTTTTCATCGGCACGGCCATAGTTGACCAGCGACGAGTCTTTGGGGCTGAGCAGCATCACCGTGGACGAGGGCAGCGGAGCCGACAGCGTATCGACGGCCTGGCCCTGGAGGGTAAACCGGGCGGGGGTCTGGGCCAAAAGCGTTGTGTTCAGCAGACATAGTACGGCCAACACGAAAATGTTTTTCATAGCGTGATTAAAACAGGAAGTTTGACTTGTTGAGGGCAAAGCTAACCGTTAAACCGAAAACGGTTACAGTTTTAACGACTTTTAACTAAATTTATAGTAGAAATTTTTTAAACGGTCTATTTCTACAATAGAGAGTCGCTGAGGTTGTGAAAGGTTGCAGAGCTACGCGGATATATTTTGCCGCTGAATCAGTTTACCAGCATGGAGTCAGACCACCTCCAATAAACCATCATGTATGGAGTTATGGCTCTACCTGTCTGCTACGGGCTGATCTATTCAGGCGAATGCTGTTTTTTTGTGTTGTCGGTACGTTTCCCATCATCTGTTTTCCCGTAATCAGATACCCCACTGCTCATGGCGCAGCCACCCGGCTATAGCTGTCGGTGGTAATATACCCGCTAAACACGCAGCGGTACCGCGCCCCGCTGCGTTCGTAAGTATGGGCTACTCCTCCCCTGCCGAAGCTTTATACGCACCCACTTCGGCCAGTTGAACGGGACCGCTGATGTTACTAAATGTGATTCTGATGCGCGGGGCTGTTATGGCCGGGAACCGCAGCAACCGCTTGTACCCCACAGTCGTGAAGTTTTGCAGCCGCTGCCAGATGGTACCCGTCCAGTAATCGACGTAGCCGCTGGCCACGCGCTGCCCGCTGGCAATGTTCTCCTGTATCAAAACCCGATCAAAGGTGGGCGTACCGATGAGGTCGATGACGATGGGTTTATTGGCTAAAAGAACCGTATGCGTATCCAGTTCCCCGTCGGTCAGTTTCGGATTTTTCGCCACCAGATTAGTCTGGAACGTTTCGTTCAGGATGCGCCGGAAATCGCGCAGGCTGGCTACGTCCGGCTCCGACAGCAGACCATCGCGGTTGGGCGGTACGTTGAGCAGCAGCAGGCTGTTTCGCCCGACAGACTGGTAATAGAGGTCAACCAGATTCTTGCCTGACCTGACTTTACTATCCTCGGTGGCGTGGTAAAACCAGCCGGGCCGGATACTGACGTCGGTTTCGGCGGGTATCCACTGCGGGCCGGTAGGGTCGCCCCGGTTCAGGTATTTGGCGTCGGCCACGCCGGGGGCCATGCCTTCAGTGCTGATCGTGGACCAGCAGGTTTCGCCCGCGTTGCCCGCTTCGTTGCCCACCCAGCGTACGTCCGGTCCTGCGTCGGAGAACATGACCGCGTTGGGTTGCAGTTCGCGTACCAACGCCCAGTACCCGTCGAAGTCATACGTCATATTCTTAGCGTTTTCGCCTTTCGCTCCGTCAAACCAGACTTCCGCTACGTCGCCGTAGTTTGTAAGCAGTTCGCGCAGTTGCGCCTTGTAAAAATCGTTATAACTGGCCGTACCGTAGCGTGGTTCGTGGCGGTCCCAGGGCGAAAGATATACGCCAAACTTCAGGCCATATTCCCGGCAGGCGTCGGCCACCTCGCGCACTACGTCGCCCTTACCAGCTTTCCAGGGGCTGTTTTTCACGGAGTGTTCGGTTGTTTTGGTTGGCCACAGGCAAAACCCGTCGTGGTGTTTGGCCGTAATGATGGCCATTTTAAAACCGGCGTCGCGCAGGGTACGTACCCACTGACGGGCGTCGAGTTTGACGGGGTTAAATAGGGCCGGGCTTTCGGTGCCATCACCCCATTCCTTATCGGTAAAGGTGTTCACTGTAAAGTGCAGAAAGGCCGTTGTCTCCAGTTTCTGCCAGGCCAGCTGGCGGGGCGTGGGTTTGGGCTGCGCCTGTGTAAGTAAAGGCAGCGTGGCAATGAGCAACAGAAGTCGTATAGTGTTCATTTTTGATAGATGCTCCATGTGGGGTGAACAGTGAAAAGAGTTTAACAGGTAGCGGAAACTTAGTGCAATTAACGAAGCAGTTAGCCCCCCTTTACCGCTTAAAGGCAGTTTACTGACAAACCTCACCTAAATCTCCGACAAGGGGTAAAATTTCCTGTTCTGCACAAATCATCCCGATTTTCCATAACCATACCTTATACACCATAACCATAAGTTGACCCTGACGGTGTCTAATACACGGTTATTTACCCTTATTATTGCAATACGAAACGCCGGCCTGACACCCGGCGTTTCGCATTACCACATAGCCTTTAAATTCCATAGATTTTACGTAGTATGTCTATTTTCCTTTCCGACACTATCAGTAGCGCGGCCCAGCGCGACATCATCGACCTCGATCAGAAAATTCAGGCGTTTCAGTCAGGTGATTTTGATGGAGAAGCATTTCGGAAATTCCGGCTCACGCGGGGCGTGTACGGGCAACGTCAGGCGGGGGTGCAAATGATTCGGATCAAACTGCCCTACGGACGCATCACCGCCGATCAGCTCATCCGTATTGCCGACCTCTCCGACAAATATGCAACGGGTAATCTGCACGCCACTACGCGGCAGGATATTCAGCTGCACTACGTAAAACTGGCCGACTCCCCCCAGCTCTGGGCCGAACTCGAAACGGCTGGCATCACCCTGAAGGAAGCCTGCGGCAATACCGTCAGGAACGTAACGGGATCGGCCCGCGCCGGTATTGATCCGCTGGAACCGTTCGACATTTCGCCCTACGCCTACGCCATTTTCGACTATTTCCTGCGCAACCCGATTTGTCAGGATATGGGCCGTAAGTTCAAGATTTCGGTATCATCCAGCGAACGCGACTCGGCCTACGGGTTCATGCACGATGTGGGACTGGTGCCACGCCTGCAAGACGGCAAACGCGGCTTTAAAGTGATGCTCGGCGGAGGACTGGGTGCGCAGCCGTTCCCGGCCCAAACGGCGTTCGAGTTTCTGGAGGAAGACAAGACCATTCCGTTTATCGAGGGCGTTATCCGGGTTTTTGACCGCTATGGCGAGCGTGTAAAGCGCCACAAAGCCCGCATGAAATACCTCCTCAACGACATTGGCCTGGACGAACTGCTCCGGCTGGTAACCGAAGAAACAACGGCGTTGAAGAATAAGGTTTTTGTCATTCCGAAGAATGAGGAATCTCTATGGACTGTCAATGACTCTGTGTCTTCAGTGGGTAAACTGGATATAGATCCTTCGTTCTTCGGAATGACAGAAAAAACCGAAAACCCCAAACAGAACGCCTGGCTAAAGACCAACGTCTTTGAGCAGAAGCAGACGGGTTGGTACGCGGTGCAGCTGCGGGTGTTGCTGGGCGATATGAGTTCTGACACGGCGCGGGCATTGGCAAACATCGTGAAACAATACGCTGCCGATGACATTCGGGTAACGGTCAATCAGGGTTATCTGCTGCGGTTTGTGGCGCCCGAAAATCTGCCCGCCCTGTTTACCGCACTGGACGCCCTGGGTTTGGCCGAACCCGGCTTCGACACCACCGCCGACATCACCACCTGCCCCGGCACCGATACCTGCAACCTCGGCATTGCCAGCAGCTACGGCATTACGCGTGCGCTGGAGCGGATGATGGCCGACGAGTTTCCCGATCTGGTGTTTAACGACGATATTAAAATCAAGATTTCGGGCTGTATGAATGGCTGTGGGCAGCATTCGGTGGCTAACATCGGCTATCACGGCGCGTCGCTCAAGAATGGCGCGTATGTTCTTCCCGCCATGCAGGTGCTGCTCGGTGGCGGCTTCAACGGCAAGGGAGAGGGTATCATTGCCGACAAAGTCATCAAGATTCCGAGCAAACGTGGTCCCGATTCGCTGCGGCTATTGCTCCGTAATTTTGAGACCAACGCCTTCGACGGTGAGTATTTCAGCGACTACTACGCCCGGCAGGGAAAGAACTATTTCTACCAGCTGCTCAAACCCCTCGCCGACCTGAAAACCCTGCACGACAGCGATTACATCGACTGGGATCACACCGACCAGTACGTAACGGAGGTGGGCGTGGGCGAATGCGCCAGCGTCCTGATTGACCTCGTGGCGACTACCCTATCCGAGGCCACCGATAAACTCGACTGGGCGCACGAAGCCCTGACCGAGAGCCGCTGGGCCGACGCACTTTACCATACCTACAGCGTGTTTATCACCGGAGCCAAAGCTGCCCTGATGAGCCGCGACGTACCGACCAACACCCAGCACGGCATCGTCAGTGATTTCGACAAAACGTTTGCTGGAGAACCAGGCTTCCATCAGGCCGAAGGCGACTTCAAAACAGGGGTATTCAGCATCAACAAGCGCGAACCCTCCGAGACCTTCGCCCGTCAGTATCTCGACCAGGCCGACGCCTTTTTGCAGGCCATCCAAACCGAGCGCAACGCCCAGATCGAACGCGAAGGCGCCCCTATTTTGCAGGAACTGGTACAGGCGCAGGACTCTTAAATTAATTGTGAATTGTGAACAAGTGAATAGTTACTGACGCTGGAGGTATTCACTCATTCACAATTCACGCATTGATACCATGAAACTTACCCTCGTAGGAGCCGGACCCGGCGATCCTGAACTGATTACGCTCAAAGGCATCCGCGCCCTCGAACAGGCCGACGTGGTCATGTACGACGCGCTGGTGCACCCCGATCTACTGGATTACTGCCGCCCCGACGCGCTGAAAGTCTATGTGGGCAAACGGCGGGGCGCGTACTCCTGTATGCAGGAAGACATCAACCCGCTTATTGTACACTACGCCCAACAGTACGGCCACGTAGTGCGGCTAAAAGGGGGCGACTCCTTCGTGTTTGGGCGCGGCTACGAGGAAATCGAATTTGCCCGGCAGCACGGCATCGACACGTCGGTAATACCGGGGCTGTCGAGCAGTTACGCCGTTCCGGCTGCGGCTGGTGTACCGCTCACCACGCGTGGGTTGTCGGAAAGCTTCTGGGTCGTAACGGGAACGACTAAAGCGGGTAAACTCTCCGCCGATTTGCGGCTGGCGGCTCAGTCGTCGGCAACGGTGGTGGTCCTGATGGGGATGCACAAACTGCCGGAGATTGCCGCCCTCTTTGCGGAACACGGCAAAGCCACCACGCCCGTGGCCATCATTCAAAACGGCACCCTGCCTGAGCAGCGCAGCGTATTTGGCCGTATCGACAGCATCGTGGGTTGCGCAGCCGAATCGGGCATCGACAACCCGGCTATTATCGTCATCGGCGCAGTAGCGGGGTTGGCCACCGCATCGGCAGATTCGCTTCTGGCGATGGCGGGGCAGTCGCAGTGATGCTACGGCATAAATCGGTTATCTTTGGGTTCAACCGCTGCCAGCTATGTTCCAGCCCATCACGCGCGTTTCGGAGGAGGAATACTTTCAAATGTTGCTCAAATCGACCGAAAAAATTGAGTATCACGACGGGGAAGTAACCGGCCCGCTCGACGCCAACCTGAACGGGGTTTCGGCGATGGCCGGCGCCAAACTCCCCCACAATCTAATCGTCAGTAACCTGGTTCGGCTCCTGGGCAATTGCCTGCTCGACGGCGACTGTCTGGTATTGAACAGCACTCAGTTAGTCCATCTGCCCGACTGCGACCGGTACGTCTTTCCCGACATTATTATCGTTTGCCGGGAGCCGCAGCTTACCGAACGCAATGGCATCGACGTACTAAGAAACCCTGAAATCATCATCGAAGTCCTCTCCGACTCAACCGAACTGTTCGACAGAGGAGAAAAATTTGACTGCTACAAGCAAATCACCAGCGTTGGCGAATACGTGCTGGTCTCCTCGAAAAAGAAGAAAGTAGAGGTGTTTCGCCGGACCGACGCCAACGAATGGCTCCTCCACGACTACCGCACCGACGACGAACCCGTCAACATCGGCACCTGCGCATTTCAGTTGTCAGAGATTTACCGGAAGGTGGTAATGGCATAAGCAGCCGAGGAGAAAAGAACTAATTTAGGCTACTAACGTGTGGTTTACGGACGGTAAACTTTACTTCCGAGTTGCGGACGGGCGGGAAATTGGCGTATCCATAAACTGGTACCTACGAGTCGGTGATGCACGGGATGATGACCTGAACAACTGGCAATTCATTGGCCGGGGCAGGGTATTCAGGGAGAAAGTCTGGACGAGGATTTTCTCGTAGCGAGTTCTCTGGATTATTGATAGAAGCAAACAGGCCCGGCAAGTTGCCGGGCCTGTTTGCTTCTATTTGATAAATAACCACTTGTTGTACAGTGTCTTTTGCGCGTCGGTGCGGGTCGGGAGTGGTTCCAGCCGGTAACTGACGTAAGGGCTGGCGGTGAGCGTTACGCTGACTTCCTTCGGCAACCCGGAGCGGCTGACCTGAAACGTCAGCTTGTTGCCCACTTTGCGGTCGTTGATGAGCTTTTGCAGGTCGCTGCCAACCGGAACACCATCAACAGCCATTACTTCGTCGCCCACGTTCAGGCCGTCCACGTAGGCTGCCGACCCGCGCCGGACACCCGTTACATAAACCTTGCTGTTGACGGTGCGCGTAGCGGCCCCGAGGAAACCATCCTGACTTTTCACGGCGGCATTCACCAGTTTCAGACCCACCGGTGCAAAATAGGCGTCGTAATTGATGGGGTTCGCGCTGTTGACGCCCACCTCAAAGAAGTCGTCTAATTTGCGGGCCGCCACCTGCTCGGCTGCCCGTCGGAATTCCTCGTCTGTAAAACCCCGATTCAGTTTTTTATAGTACTCGTTGTACAGTAACCGCATCAGGTCGTCGATGGTACGCTGCCCGTTGCTGCCGACAATGATGGCGAGGTTCAGCAGCGAAGTCAGCACCGCCCCCTTGCTGTAATACGAGATGGTGGTGTTGCCCGAATTTTCGTTGGGGCGGTACCCTTTTATCCACGCGTCGAAACTCGACTCGGCTGTAGACTGCACGAAGTTGCCGGGCTGGTTTTCGATCTGGTTGATGTCATTGGCGACCACCTCTACGTAGTTGGCGGGGGTGTACATACCCGCCCGGAGCTGGATGTAATCGGCATAGAACGAGGTGCCGCCTTCCGACAGCCACAGCAGGTGCGTATAGTTTTCCTGACTGTAATCGAACGGGCCGAGGGCGATGGGCCGGATGCGCTTCACGTTCCAGAGGTGGAAATATTCGTGGGCCACAAGATTGAAAAAACGGCGGTAGCTGCCATCAGTTTCGTAGGACCTCGGCGACGTTTCGAGCGTGGTGCTGTTAAGGTGTTCCAGCCCGCCCCCACCCTGCGGAATGTGGTGTACAATGAACGTATAGTCCTGACACGGATGCTCACCCACGACCGATTTCGCGGCTTCACAGATGCGGATATAGTCGGCAGCCAATCGCACAGAATCGTAGTTGGTCAGGCCATACATGGCCACCCGATGGGGTACACCCGCTGCCATGAATGAAAACATCGTCTGGTTACCAATCTCAATGGGCGAGTCCACGACGATGTCGTAGTTGGGAGCCTCGTAGGTGAATTTACCCACGGCGTTCAGGCCGGTCGTGACCTGATTCCAGGCTTTGTAAGGCTGCACCACCACGCGATGAGAGGCATCTTTAAGCGCGTCGACGTACATGAACATGCTGGCGGGGGTCACGTAGCCGTGGTCGATGTCGATGAAGCTGGTCCGCACCGTCAGTTCGTTGGCATAGACCCGGTAGCGCACGGTCAGGTTATCGGCAGTCGAATACACGCGCCACGTGTCTTTGCGCACTTTCTCGCTCCGCACGGCCTTACCACCAGTCATGGCCGTAAACGCTTCCACATTTTTGGCGTATTCGCGAATCAGGTACGAACCGGGGGTCCAGACCGGCATGCGGACGTCGACGTATCCATTCTTTTTGGCGTTGGTCGCCGACAAATCCCGGAGCTGCATCTCGACCTCGAAATAATGGGTCTGCGGTTCGGGCATCGACAGGATATAGGTAATGGCGGGAGCCGAAGCCAACGGCGTTTCGGAACTGACAGGGCGGGGCCGGGCTTTGACAGACAGCGACGTTAATAGGGTCCAGACGGTAAGTAAATACAGGAGCTGGGTGTGTTTTTTCATACGGAAAGCAGCAAGACTTCGTTTTTTGTGAAAATTTGACTCGTTTTTTGTGGGTCGAACGGCGAAAATACGACGCAAACTGTTCAATATTCCCGTTTTCTGTCATTCCAACGAAGGAAGAATCTCGCTTTCCTCATCTCAAATTGCCACTTGCCGTGGGATTCCTCCTTTGCCGAACTGACAGGATATGCCAATCGTAATTCAACAATTGGCTTAGACTACGTAGCCGAATACTCTTGTATGTCCCAACCGAACACCCTGCCCCAACACCTCCTTACGCTGACCCTCGGTTTTCTTCTGGCCCTGCCCGCTACGGCCCAGCGGACACTGAGTTATCAGGAACCCGACTATCACTACCGCAATGGTCTTGAACTCTTTGAGCGCAGCAACTACGCAGCCGCCCGCTACGAGTTCCGGCAGTACCTCGAACCCCCGCAGGGTGCCGGTACGCAGACCCGGCTCAACATTAACACCAGCGACGACAACGCCGTAGAAGCCGAGTACTACATTGCGCTCACGAGCCTGTACCTCGACGAACCCGGTGCCGAACTGCTCGTGGACCGCTTCGTAAAAAACCACAGCCAGCACCCCAGGGCGAGCCAGCTTTACGGCAATCTGGGTTCGTACTATTACGCCCGGCAGGATTACCCCAAAGCCATTGATTTTCTGGAAAAGGCCATTGCGCAGGGGGGCAACACCAGCCGCTACAAGTATCAGCTGGCCATTTCGTATTACAGCACGCAGGACCTCAAACGTGCCCTGCCGCTGCTAAACGAGGTCAAACTCGACCCTGATGCCGAAGATGCTCCGGCGGCATCGTACTACGCGGGTATCATCAATTTCCGCAACCAGAATTTTACCGACGCCGTTGCCGATTTCCGGCGCGTAGAAAACAACCCAACCTACCAGAACCAGGTCCCCAACTACATTGCCCAGGCCCTGTACCGGCAGCGCAAATACGACGACCTGCTGGCCTACACCGAGCCGCTACTTCGGCGCAACGCCGGCAACGCCCTGAGCGACGTGGCCCTGTTCACTGCCGAGGTCTATTACCAGCAAAACCAGTTTCAGAAAGCCATTCCGTACTACAAACGCTACGTAGATGCCGCCGGGACCAAAACGCCGGGGGCGGTGCGGTTTCGATACGGGCAGTCGCAGTTTCGGACCGGTAATTACGACGAGGCCATTGCTCAGTTAAAAAACCTGTCGGCGGGCAAAGACACCACTGCGCAATTTGCGGCTTATACGCTCGGCATCAGCTATTTGCAAAAAGAAAACCCGACTTACGCGCTGAATGCGTTCGACCAGGCCGGGCGGCTCAGTTTCAACCGCGAGATTCAGGAAGAAGCCCGCTTCAACCACGCCAAACTGCTGCTCGACCAGAATAACGGGGCCGACGCAGTAAAAGAACTACTGGCGTTTATCAGGGATTATCCGGGCAGCAAATTCGAGAACGAAGCCAACGAACTCGTCAGCGAAGCGTATTTCGCGTCGAATAACTTCCCGGCGGCCATTACCTACATTGAAGGGCTGAAACGCAAAACGCCGAAGATTAACGCCACGTATCAGCGACTAACCTTCAATCAGGGCGTGAACGAGTTCAACGCCGAACGGTACCCGCAGGCAGTGGCCAACTTCGACAAATCGCTGCGGTTTCCGGCAGATAATGGGTTGCAGGATGCCGCGCAGTACTGGAAAGCCGAAGCCTACTCGGCGGGTAAGCAATACGATACCGCCATTCCGCTCTACGCCAGCATTGCCAAAGGATCGGGCGAGTACGCCGGTAAAGCACAGTATGGGCTGGGGTATGCGTATTTCAACCAGAAGAATTACGCAGCTGCCCTGCCCTATTTTCGGGATTTTATAGCACGACGCAACACCGACGAACCTGCCAAAACCCTCGACGCCACCATCCGGCTGGCCGATGCGTATTTTGCCGGGAAGCAGTACGAACCCGCCATCAAATACTACGACCAGGCCGTGGCGCAGAACGCACCCGACAAAGATTATGCGGCTTACCAAAAAGCCGTTATCCTGAGTTACGTGGGGCGCGATGCCGAAGCCAAAGCGCAGTTTGCGCGGGTGCAGCAGCAGTTTCCAAACTCACGCTTTGTAGATGAGAGCCTGTTGCAAACGGCCAACGTGGATTTTGAAAAAGGCGCGTACCCGGCGGCTATTCAGGGCTACACTAAACTCATCGACGGCAAGCCGAACAGCAAACTCATACCGGCAGCGTTGCTGAAACGGGCCATTGCCTACGGAAATTTGCAGCAGTACGACCCCGCCGTGGCCGATTACAAGCGCATTCTGGACCAGTACGGTAGTTCGGAACAGGCGCAGAGTGCCCTGCTTGGCATTCAGAATACGCTCAACGACGCCGACCGGCCCGAAGAGTTTTCGCAGGTGCTGGGCAGCTACAAAAAAGATAACCCCGGCAGCAGCGAGGTAGAGCGGGTGCAGTTGCTCAACGCCCGGAATATCTACGCCACCCAGAAATATCCGCAGGCCATTCAGGCATTTACCAACTTCCTGCGCGACTATCCTGCCAGCCCAAACGTGAACGAGGTGCACTACTTTCTGGGAGAGTCGTACCGCCTGACCGACGATGCCGCCAACGCCCAGAAACAGTACGATTCAATTGTGGCCGATGGCAAATCGGAGTTCGTAATCCGGTCGGCTACGCGGTTGGCCGAACTGGCCGTAGCCGCCAAAAACTACCCGGCAGCGGTGCGTAACTACCAGTTAGTGATTGCCCGCGCCG
>Ga0209512_1001198_pt1 | contig 33840 bp, 37 predicted proteins | sample frozenSSSSmetaG_FD_184142 | JGI IMG/M metagenome (GOLD analysis project Ga0209512, IMG submission 184142) | Glacier valley bacterial and archeal communities from Borup Fiord, Nunavut, Canada, to study Microbial Dark Matter (Phase II) -... | ecosystem: Environmental > Aquatic > Freshwater > Ice >...
TAGCCGGCTCATTCCACGGATAATTGCGCGCGCAGGAGTAGGCCATTCTTCGTTTTCTTTAGGAATACAAGGACTCGATAAGATTATATCGCTCATCTTTGATTTAGTAGTAATTTGGTAAAGTGGTCAATGAATTAAGAAATTTACAAAAGTAGGTGTCAAAAAAGCGACGCGTCGCGATGCTCGCTTAGGTGGGCGGAGAGTAATGGCCCCAACTCTTACCATCGCGTGCCGCCCAGAAGCTAGGCAAGCTCTTGGGCTGCAGGGGCAGAAGGAAGGGTGAGGAAGAACAAAGTTGCGAAAAGAGGGGACATCAGCAGAATCATGAAATGGGATTATTCGAAATGGTGATTTGGACGATCATGTTGTTTGCAAGTCACGATTTCATCACCCTTCACCGTTTGATTGCTCCTCAGCTTCCTTGGACTCGCTGTTTGCCAGCACATAATTCGGCTGACTCTCATCTCCTCCATAGCAAATTAGAGTTCTCCTGAAAGGAAACTCCTCCTTTTGAATCTGAGCTGCCCAACGAGGGAGAAATCAGTTGCTCACGAAGTCCAAGGATTCGTGTCCTGCCACCGCCATCTTCGCCTTATCGCATGGAACATGGGTGCCCCTTTCTTGAGTCCACCAGCCAGCGTTCAGATTCCAGAAAGCCGTAGGGCAGAGTACATAGGTATCAATAGTTTCTCACCCTGCCTCAATCAAGATTCCTGCGGAGAATGAATGCCCTTCACCCTCAATAGAGTGCATGCTTCGTACCTAATGTAGACCTCCTAATCCGATAGACATGCTCTGTGATTTACGACCGAGCCCGCATCGTCGCAATCAGCCTGGGCCCTCAGCACATGGGAGTCCTCAAGCATCGTCCCGAAAGGAGAGATGAAACGAAGCTAGACGATCTGTTTCTAGCCGACCCGTCTGTTGGGTGCGTCGATCGCTTTGTCTAGAGTTTTCATCTGATGATGATTGATACGGAGTAGACAATATGCTGGCAAGCGTGGATCCGCTTCAACGCAGATCTTGAAACGCACAGACAGTTGAGACCTGCTGTCTCCAGAAGAGGATGATGCGTCAATTTTGGATCCTTTTGGATCTGCTGGATCGTATAAAGGTCGCCGTGCCTGGTGGAAAAGAAAAACATACATCAACTGTGGCGCTCGGCTGTGGCTATCATAGGCCAAGATCTCGGAAATTAGGTGTTCTATGTTGACGCCTCACCACCGTGTATGTACACACTGACCCTCTGTTCCGTTTCCTGATTCATAAAAACTCCACTGATATCGTTCACAACGCGACGCCTCTTCGGGACAAGGAGTTGCACAAATTGGCCATCCATCACAGTCTCTCCGACTCACTCTCACAGAGCGAATCAGCGAAATCGTAGATCGATTTATGCACGCTCGTCCTCGTCCTCGTCGTCGTCTTCGTCCTCGAGGCGACTCTGATAAGGAAGATAGCCGTGGCTTGCAGCTGATGTTTCGACTTATGCGCTGCACTGGACCCGACCTTGTCCCTGCTGCCATGCATCGTTGAAGCTCCGATGGTAAGATTTGTACCTTGCAGGACAAGTCCACCCACCACCACCTGGCAAAATCGCTTTGGTCGAGATGCTGATACAGTACTGTCCAGAGAAGAATGTGGGCAACGGTGAAGAGGCATGGTCAGCGCAAGGGAGCACGTTGGTTCCTGTGAGACTCCTGTGGAAGCTGCCCCTTCGCAAAGCTGAGTGCTCTGCCGCTGTGCAACAGTGTATCATGATCTCGCAGATGGGGCCCGCGCGAACGGGATGAAAGCTGCAACTGCAACATGCCGTGGGAACCCATCATTCGGGATATCCGCTCGGAAGGTAAAACGAAACACAGCGTCGCGCCGTGAGTTGTGAGTTGTGAGCTGTGAGTTGTGAGCTGTGAGTTGTGAGTTGGGAGTTGTGAGCTGTGAGTTGGGAGCTGTGAGCTGTGAGGTCCGTCTGTGAAGGCCAGTCGGGTCGAGATGATTCAAGGAGCGAGTCGTGCTGTTTTGTTCTGCCCGCCTGCATCCATCCATGCCGATGTTCTGTTTGCATGTAGCGGTATCCTTGTTGTCTTTCCTAGGTATGCACTTTTTGCACTTTTTGTTGTAGGAAGGACAGCAGTGGAGATGTAGTGGTGGCGGGGAAAACAAAGTGCTGTGGCTTCCTTACTCTACTGCAGTACCATGCAGTGCTTGGGTGCTTGGATGCTTGGGTGCTTGACCGAAGTCCTTTCCACACCCTCAATTCAGGTCCGACTATAGATAAGTATGCTCTCCCTCCCCTCGCACGCATGCTCTTCTCTTTCTTTCCTTCTCCTCCATCTCAATCCCTTTTGATCAGAGATATCCTTCTCTTTCATTTCCGCTCCTTTTTGTTCGTCATCGTCGTCCTTGTATCGTATCCAGAGTCTGTGGCTCTTGGTGCTCTCACCTTCATTGATTGAAAGTCAACATCTCGACGATTACGCTTCGCAAAACACATACATACTCTCATTTTTATTCGATCCCAGTTGACTGGTTGATCTGTTGACATCACTGTCCTTTAAAAACACAAACATCACTACACAACCAATTGAATACCCGTCAACAGGAATCAGGTCTCTCTCTAGCTGGCCTATCTGATATCACAAGCACCAAAGACCACAAAACCACAAAACCACACTCCTTCGAAATGCGATTCACCACCACCAGCGCCCTTGTGGCAGCTCTGCTCGCCATTGCTCCAGTCGATGCCTTCTGGCGTCTTCCTTGCAAGGCACCTCTTGTGACCCAACGCGCCGATCCAATTGTCAGCCCAGGAAAGCCGGCAGCACATGCTCATACTATCATGGGAGGAAACGGCTTCGGCTTTGATATGGACTATGCCTCCACTCAAGCCTCGACTTGCTCTTCGTGCACAGTCACCAAGGATTTCTCGAACTACTGGGTGCCTTCTCTGTACTATAAGGGAGCGGATGGCACGTTCACGGACGTGAAGCAAGTCGGTGGAGGTCTGGTCTACTATCTGTAAGCCATCTCTACTCCATTTGTGTATTCACAACTAACCTCCCTCTAGCCAACGCTCCGATCAAAATGATCCTGAATTCCAAAACGGCCTTCTTGCGTTCCCAGAAGGATTCCGCATGCTCGCTGGCAACCCAACTCTCCGTTCCTTCTCCCCAACTCTCGAGCAGCGCGCCATCAACTTCAACTGCCTCGGTAGCGGCCAGCCTGAGACTAACGAGATTCCAAACTACAACTGCCCGAACGGCCTCCGCGCTCAGGTCTTCTTCCCATCATGCTGGGACGGCGTGAACCTCGATTCCGCAGACCACAGGTCTCACATGGCCTACCCTGACCGCGTCGACTCCGGTTTCTGCCCCCCGTCCCACCCAAAGCGTTTCATCTCCATCTTCTACGAGGTTATCTGGGACACTCCCAAGTTCGCCGACAAATGGCACGGCTCCGGCCACCCATTCGTCTTCTCCAACGGCGACGAAACCGGCTACGGATACCATGGCGACTTTGTGAACGGCTGGGACGTTCCTACACTCCAAAAGGCTGTTAACGAGTGCACGAACGACAGCGGTAACGTCGAGGACTGCCACGTCTTCAACTTCTTCAGCGACGACTTTGCCAACAACTGCAAGATCCCAGCATCCATCGACGAGCAGGTCTTTGGCACTCTCGAAGCCCTCCCAGGCTGCAACCCCGCTTCTGGCCTCGGCGCCAATGCCGTTGCCGCCTCTGGCTGCGGTGCCCCAACCACGATCTCCGCGCCTGAGAACCCCTTCGTCGACCTCACCGTCTCCAAGCAGTTCGCCTACATTGGCTGCGGCTTCGACGTCCTCGCCTCGCGCTCCCTCACCGGACCATCGCAAGATACGGCCGACATGACCGTTGAGAAGTGTGTCGACTTCTGCGCCGCCCAGGGCTTCAGCATTGCCGGCACCGAGTACTCAACCCAGTGCTACTGCGGCAACTCCGTTCCCGCTGACCGCGCGCCAATCCCAGGCCTGATGGGCAACTGCTTCATGAAGTGCGGCGGTGACCAGACCGAAAACTGCGGTGGTGCAGGCACGATCTCCTTGTACCAGAAGTGCGGCGCTACGTGCCAAAACCTCTCTTTCGTCGTCAACAACTCGACGATTGGCGATGGCACCACCGTCACCGCTCCAGCCACCAGCGCCGGCGCATCTTCCGCCGTTCTCCCCGTTGCTCCAGCCGAGACTCCCGTCGCCTCACCTGCTCCCGTGGCCGTCGTCTCAGCTGCACCAGTCGACACACCAGCCGCCTCAGCCGCGCCAATCGCCGTCGTCAGTGAAGCCGCACCCGTCGCCTCCGCCCCAGCCGTCATCGCCAAGCCCGTCATCGCCGAGCCCGTCGACACCGGCGTCCACTCCACCCAGCCAGAGCCCATCGTTGTCATCGCAACAGCCACCGTCGTCCCGCTCGCCTCCGTCCCCGCAGCCATCCCCAGCAGCGCACAAGGCCAATGCGGCGGCGCCGTCACCGTCACCATCGCCGCCACCACCGTGACCGTGACGGCCATGGGCGCGGCGACTACCAAGCCCGCCATCGCGATCGTCGAAGTCGCGGCGTCCTCCGTCAAGCCCGCCGTCAAGGCCGCGTCGTCTGCAGCCGCAGCGCCCGCAGTCAGCTCCGCCGCTGCCGCCCCGGTCGTGTCGCCCGTCAAGGCCTTCCCGACCCTAGCGCCCAGCAGCGCGCTGTTCAGCAACGGCACCCGGTCGGCGGGACATCAGCATGGCCATAAGCATAGTCACAAGCCATCGGGCGGCTATGCGCAGCCGACTGCGTATCCGGTGCCCTTGAGCACTGGCGTCTAATCTTGCGTTTGAGTAAAGCGCGCACTGCGAAAGCATCCATCTTACAATTTTACGATTTCATGACTAGGGAGGGGATGGGCAAAGGGGGAAAAAGGTGGGAAGGGGGGGGGGGTTAGACTTCACTTCACTTCGATTCTGGAATTCCAATTTTCACACACAACCCTGCGGGGAATTTTTTTTGCCTCGGCTGGGGCTTGGGTAGGGTAGGGTAGGGGGAGATAGGATAGGAAAGGGGATGTTTGGCTTGTGGATCTGCTGCGCGGTTGGACTCGTTGAGCGGGACTGTTTTTCGATTCTCATTTCCCCACTTCTTTGTGAATGTGGGGGGTACACTCGTTTGAAACGGGCGATATAGACTTTAGGATAGGAGTGGATTGGATAGGGAGAAGAGCAATGACGATCTGTACGATACATACATTTAAGGCGATTTTTTGGCAGATGGATGGAGATGAAGGGAAGGAGGAGGAGGGTGATGATGAAAAAGCTAGATAGGATACCATATCAATACACTCGCTATGATTGATGCACTCTACAACTTGTCTAATTTCTTGATGATGTGCCCGTCCCAATAGTAGCGTTTTTCTGCTTCCGACGTGTGGGCATTCGGCGTGATATCTGCCTTCCCTCTGAGCCTCCTTTACTCTCTTCTCATCCCTCTCTTCTCATCCCTTACATCTCCCATCTCGCCACGCTCTTTCCCTAATGGATTCTCACCCTCAAATCCCTGCCACCCTCTTAGAACCTCTCGAAACGTGGTACGAAACAGCTTTATCCATTATCTCCTCGGCCTGGCTTTCTAATAGAAGCCTATTATGAGCATAAGCACCCAAAGCACCTGATCATGCAAACCTTGAAGAAAAAAAAAATATCAAAGAGAGGACCCCGTAGGGCCAAACGCCAGTACACCATCCGTCCCAGTGCAGCCCAGCCCAGAACCGGACCATGCCTGTCAGGTATCATCAACTCCTTTCGCAAATTTGCGTATAGCGAACGCATATCGAAACCAGCAGTAACCGCTCAATGAAAAATAAATCATCCAATTTGGATGGATCTGCCCTCAACGAGTCCTAGTTTTTGTGTCCAGCTGATGGCTGACTTCAATCCCGACTTTTCTCGCAGCTTCAACTGCATCATAGTGACACTCATCACAATAGTTCAAATTGATAAATGAAGGCTTATTCTCGCGCTCAAAGAGCTCGCGGACAGTGCTGCCAGTTACTCTCGTTTGGCCCAGATTGATTCGTTTCAGATTTGGGTACTGGCGGAGCATAGCCAAGATTTTTCGCTCTGGGAGACCATATTGGCCGTAAAGGGAGAGAACTTCGAGCTGCGTGGATGGTGTTGGCATTGTGCCGGGCCATGTCTCGGATAGAGTGTCCAAATCTTGTCCGAAGAAGGTCGAGTCGCCAATGTTGAGAGTTTTAAGTGAGCCGGATATCAGGCCGGGGTTGGCTATTTCGTTGAGAGCGAATACAAAAGTGCTGCTCTGAACAGATAAGTATTCTAAGTCGGGAAAAGAGAAGTAGTCCTTGGGGAGAGCTTTAAAGTCACCAAGCTCGAAATTTCCGATGTAGCTAACATCAAGATGCTTGAGAATAGCTGGGAATTTTGGGACTATGTTGAAGGATAAACCGGCGATATCGAGATATGTTAAATCCTTCCATTCGCTGAATTCGGCGAACTCCCCTGGCACACGACGGATACAAGGCCTACGTTCGCCAATGGTAGCAGAATTGACGTTTGGAGACGCTTTGATGAGCTCCGGCTGTTATACATCAGTCTTCGTATACGCTAATGTGAGTACACGTAGCTTACCAGATTCAAATGGCCCGATAGAGGACCTATAGTTCCATGAATAAGAATGAACCGGAGATTTGGCATTTCTGGCCAAGGAATCACTTCTTGGCCGGCACGGTCGATGATAACATCATGAAACTCGACATGTTGTAGCACTGGAAGACGCGCCAGCAACTTCTTAATATTAGATAGACTGAGATAACTCCGTTCAAACAAGATCAAAGTCCGGAGCTTGAGATAGCTTCCAGCAGGGAAGATATCATGAATGGTGACGTCAGTGGGGCCAATATCAAGCCGCAGCGATGCCAGCTTTGGACAACGTTGGATTAGTTTCAGTTGATGAAGATGTTTCGTGTTGAAATCAGAAAATGCCATACTGGCACTCCGGAGACCATAGTTTGCCTTCTCAGAGCGTTTTAGCCAAGCTCTGAGAGCGATGTTGGATATATCGCGATTGACTTTTAGGTCTTGCCACAAGGCTGGGTACGTTTCGAGAAAGTTCTTCCAACCCTTGGAAACAGCCAAGCAGCGGCTGACTGATATCAGGATCCGGCCGTTTCCAATATTTAAAGGTGCAAACTTACACACAAAATTTGATATCCAAGTTGTCAAAGATTTTCTCGACAATCTCTTTTGGAAACTTGGTGAGGGGATCAATACGCTTGGACGACTTCTTTTTCTTTCTCAATGCTTCATAATGTTCCGATAGTTTCTGGCAAGCGTTAGCATGCCAACATGCAATAGGCTGAGCCATGCGAGAATACCTTCCTATCGACATCCACGCCCACTTTCACCTTGCTCAAGCCAAGCTCTAAGATGTTGAAGGCCTTGTCGGGCATTCCCATGAGCTGTAGGATCTGACCACAGCGTAAATAGCCCTTTTAAGTCAGTTTTGGTTCTAGATGGTTGGTCAGAAACACATCGCACGTACCATGGCAAGGTCGGGTCTCCGCTTGATGATGTCCTTCGCATCAGGCAGCGCTCGCTGATACTTCTGTAACTTAATAAAGACAGCAGTTCTTTTATTGAGAAAGTCAGGAATTAATCGTGAAGAGCATGTCTTGAGAGCCTATGCATTATAGATGTTGTTAGTAAAGGTTGAATGAGTTGCGTAAACAGGCACGAAGATACCCCATACATTATAATGTGGATTATTTGAAATGAAGATGGAGAAGATAGCACGTTTTTAGAGACAATATGACGATGATACATGGTATAGGATAAGTCCCGAAGAAGATGATGGATCTCAATTGCCAGCTGGTTTTCACTGCCAGGGAAGCAAGAGTTTTGATGAAAGGAAAATGATAGCTTACAGCACTGTAATACTCAATAGCACCAAGATAATCCTCCTTTTGACAACATCTATCACCAAGGACTCCAGGGTCCATGGTAGAAGCCATGGTTGTAGTCTTGCAACTTGGCCTTCTTTGCACGTGTTGTGGCTCACAATAATTGAAGAAGGAGACGGTGGGTTTGGATGAAGTGAGTTCCATAAACGCGGTCGGCGCGGAGGGACGTCGCGCGTTTCCTCGTGACTGAGAATCCGAGGATTTCGGATGATATTTTCTCCGAAGAGATATCACCGGCAACAGCAACAAGGCTATCCATCGGTAGAGTAGCCTCACTTGAGTAACTGTTTCTCAACAATGCCGTTGAATTGAGCTTCAGCTATTCTCGGGTGTATTATTGACAGTAGAGAGAGAGAGAAGAAATTCAACGTTGATTTTGGTCAGAAAAATGGCGAGCATAGATGAGCTCTTCAAGGTTTGTTCAGTCGTCATCTTTCCCTTATCGAATCCAGCTAATATGAAGTTATGTAGAAGCCAGCAATCCCAAGCAGTAACAAGCGGAAGTTGGAGACACTCCGAGACCCAAGTTCGTGCCAACTCCTGGATGAGTTATGAATATATGCTCATTGTGGACAGACATACACTACAAATCACCAAAGCTATCAACAAACGGTACTGCGAATGGTAGAGGCCAAGCCACAATACCTGACGAGGAAGAGGATGTCGAAGCTGGGCCTTCCAGGCCTCCAGATGACGATGAAGATTATGGCCCAGATATCCCCGATGATGAGGAAGGGCGATTCTTCGGAGGTGGCATAACCAAAGATGAATCAGAAATCCTCGATTACATGGAAGGACAAGAAGACGCAAATGTTGCCCCAGAGAAAATCGACACAGCATGGTTGCGGAAACTGGCATTAAACTTCGAGAAGCGGATATCAAAGAATGCAGAGCTCCGAGCAAAATTCGAAAACGAGCCACAAAAGTTTATGGGGTCGGAGGCAGACCTTGATGCTGACATCAAGGCGTTGTCAATACTAGCAGAGCATCCCGACCTATACCCCGAGTTCGCCAAACTCGGCTGCGTCAACTCTCTCGTCAGCCTTCTCGCTCACGAGAACACAGACATAGCGATTGGCGCGATCGAAATCATCAGCGAGCTGACCGACGAAGACGTCGAAGCCGACCCATCCCAATGGAATGCCCTAGTCGACTCAATGATCGCCTCAGACCTCCTCGACCTTATCGTCTCCAACATCTCCCGTTTCGACGAGTCCAATGACTCCGACCGCGCCGGCATCTACCACGCCCTCTCCGTCCTCGAAAACCTCTCCTCCCAGCCCCCTCTCGCCGAGAAGATCGGCAAGGACAGCTCAGTCCTTAAATACCTGCTCTCGCGCATCCAGAAGAAAGAATCCCCCGTCACCCAGAACAAGCAATACGCAGCCGAGCTCCTCGCCATCCTCCTGCAATCCTCCCCCGCAAATCGCGCCCTCCTCGTCGCCCAAAACGGCGTCGACATCCTCCTTCAATGCCTGGCTCCCTACCGCAGGCGCGACCCCGCCCACGGCACCGACGAGGAAGAGTTCGTCGAGAACGTCTTCGACGCGCTAACCTGCATCGTCGACGCGGCGCCGGGGAAGTCGAAATTCATCGAAGCCGAGGGCGTCGAGCTGGCCCTCATCATGGTCCGTGAGGGCAAGATGGCGCGGGCCCGCGCCCTGCGGCTCCTCGACCACGCGCTCGCCGGGCCGGGTGGCGCGGCGGTGTGCGCGCAGCTGGTGGAGGCGGCGGGACTCAAGGTCGTGTTTAGCGCGTTCATGAAGAAGCAGGATGGGGAGACGACGGAGCACCTGCTGGGGATCTTCGCGAGCCTGCTGAGGTCGCTGCCGGCGGATGAGGCGCCGAGGATCCGGACGCTGGCGAAGTTTGTGGAGAGGGAGTATGAGAAGATTGGGAAATTGGTGAAGCTAAGGCGGGAGTATGCGGCGAGGGTTGAGGGGGTTGATGCACGGATAGCGGAGGAAAGGAGGGGGTTAGATGAGGAGGAGCGCGAGGAGAGGGCGGATGAGTGGTTGTCGAGGAGGATGGATGCGGGGTTGTTCTGTTTGCAGACTGTGGACGTGGTGTTGGCGTGGTTGGTGGCGGAGGATCCGGGGGCGGAGAGGAAGATCAGGGCGTTGTTCGCGGAGAGGGACGAGGGGTTGAGTGTCCTGAGAGGCTCGATACGAGGTATGTCGCTCCTGCATCTCCGTCTTGATGAATGATCACCATCCTAATATGACGTAGAGCAACTGGACACGATGGGCGAGCTGGAAACGGAGGAGGAGAAGATGACGCATGACATGCTGGAGACCTTACTGCAGTTCCTCACATAGAGAGCGAGATGTGAACGTGAATCCAGAATCAGGATGACAAAGTGGCTTGGTGCCGTGCACTGCAGCTTTCTATTTTGCATGGGTGAGACGTGCATCCGCTTGCTTGCTTGCTTGCTTGCTTGCTTGAGCAGACTTAAAAAATCCCCCATGAGACAACTGACGTCTGCACAGGGGCGTGAGACATTTTCGCTCCTCTGCCAGGGCGCACTGTGGGTGGATGAGTGATTGATTAATATGCCGTTATTGCTTGTATGCTATTAAGTAGGGAGAGTTCGCTATATATGTACTACACAATGCTACGCTTGCGCCGATATGCACACCATTTTATACACCAGAACGCCTCGCTTTATACAACCTCCCCCTCCTCCTCCACCTCTCCCTCCTTCTCCCTCTCCCCATCCCTCCTCTTCGGCCTCCCCACCGCCCTCTCCTCCCCACTCTTCGCATTATCCCGCGTCACCAGTCCCCCCGTCCAGACGAGCGCCGGTCCCGCGCCCGCGGCGCTCAAAATCGCCAACGTCCACGTCATCGTATCCCATCCGCTCCTCGTCGCAATAAACCCGCTCCAGATCGGGCCCACCAGACAGCCGGCCGCAAACGCCATCACAAAGAGCCCATACGCCTGCGCATACGCGCCCTTCGCGCCGAAAACGCCCGGCGTCGCGACCTCCTTCGCCTCGACGATATACGTGATCTCGGCCATCAGCGGCGGCATCACTGCCGTGAGCGCCGCGCCGATCAGCGCCAGGAGCGCGCACAGCAGGACTTTCTGCTGGATGGTGTTGGAGTCGACGAAGCGCAGGCAGACCAGGCAGGGGATGGTGGAGAGGAAGCCGCAGACCGCGAGCCAGCGGGGCCCGTAGCGGTCGGACAGGTAGCCGGAGAGCGGGGCGAGGAAGCTGGGGATCATGATGGGGAGGAAGATGAGGCCGGCGGCCGTGGGGCCCCACGAGAAGGTGGAGATGACGAAGAGGGGGAGGACGGAGTCGAAGGAGGTGAGGAGGCAGGATTGGATGAAGCAGCCCCAGAGGGCGGCGAGGAGGCGGCGCGAGGCGAGGAGGGTGAGGACGGGGGGGAATTTGCTGTGGGGTTTGGAAGACGCGGGAAGGTGAGGCTGGGTTTGCGGCTCTGCTGGAAGAACGGGGGCTAAGTCGAGGTTTGAGTCGGCGCTGGAGACGTCGGGAGTGTTGAGGCCTTTGTGCGTGGACGCGGAGTCGGGATCTTCAATGTTGGCTTCCAGATTATTGGCCTCCAGGCCGGTCTCGCGTTGTGTGACGGAGGGCTCCACGTCATCCCACTGCGCGGCGATTTTCTTCTCGATGAGCACCAGTCGGAGTACGATGTCCAGGGCCAAAAGCCCGAAGCACATGTAGTACACGGCGTAGTAGCCGGACCGGTCGTACACAATGCCACCGAGCAGCGGGGCAATGATGATCCCGACCGACATAGCAATGCTCACGTACCCCATGATCTGCCCTATGTCCCGCTGCCCGACTGTATCGACCAGTAGCGCCTGTCCGACAGTCCACATCATCCCAGCCGCGCCGCCTTGCAGCAGGCGCCCCACGATCAGCACGCCGATGCTCTTTGCGAGACACAGCATGACCGTCGACCCGGTCAGGGCCACAAGACCAAACAGCAGCGGGACGCGTCGGCTGGATGAGTTGTCTGCGTACCACCCTGCGATGGGTGCGGATACCAGCAGCGCGGCGCCGTAGATGGCCAGCAGGACGGAAACCCAATGTTGCACTTGGTCCTCAGGCACGCCCGCCCGGTCTGTGAGGGAGAAGGGCACGACGGGTACGATGACAGCATACAGAAAGGTGTCTGTGAATACGGCCATGCAGATCGTGGTTATGATAAATAGTTTTGAGGAACGGAAACGCAGGAAGTGCGGGGGGGAACTTCCATCTTTCCACTTCCTCCATAGGAAATTGCGAGGCCGTCCTAACACCACCATCTTCGAACACTCTCGGCGCTCCCTCGAGTCACCGGTCTCTGGAGATGCGAGATATCGCGCGTTGAGTATCCGAGAGGGACCTTGGTATTGAGGAGGAGAATGGAAATGCTATGGCAATAACACAAAACTGAAGCATGGAGAAAGAAATTCACCAGAAATTCACCTACGGTGCGTGAGTCGTGGCCCTGAAAGATAAAGAAGATGTGACCGCCGGCTTGGTGTTCTTGGTATGGAGGGATTCTCGTGTTCGGATGGGATTCCTTATATCAGCTTGTTCCCGTCTGTGCCTGGCGAATCAAGAGTTCTGGACCTGGACAAGACAATTATCAGACTAGCTGCTTTTGGTCAATATAGCCGGCACTAGAAGGTTATTTCGACCTTGGCTTTGGCACTTTGAGGCAAAGTCCCGTGATATGAATGAGTTAATCGATAGATCATGTGACTTTCAGACCGTCTCAACTCCTCGACTTTCTCATCTCTGAAGAATCAACTAACCAAATCAACTACGTTTAGATTTAACACTCAACTCTTGTATTTTTGAAAAAGAAAAAAAAAATAGAAAAATTAAAAAAATAAAGCATGTGACTAGTTGTTCACCGGTCAAAGTTGCTGCTTTGTGATATATGACACGGCAAGTCGCATACGTTGCGGCTACACCCCCGCCCCCCCAAACAAAAGAGCCTCAGAAGTCATTTTTGGAATGGATGAGACGCAATCCGACGTCCGGGTATGCTCGTTTGCATCTCAGAAGGCTTTTTTGGTTAACAACGGAGGAGTTTTCATGATGTCGTCCGTTTTATCGGTATTGCATTGGCTTCCTCTGTCTTGGAGTGTGCTGGCGTGTGACACAGCATGCGCATGGCATGACGCAGTTTCATGTCTAAACCGACTTCATGCATCAGATGGCTGAAGTCGTGAGGCAATGATATACAGACAAGATCGGAGACCTGGGAATGAAGAATGCCTTGGGCCGAGATTAGGTGGGACATATGTGGTAGGACAGACGCTGACGCTGTCGGGGGTGATCTATCAAATCATTGTCGGTCTTCGGACGGGCTGGAGGGAGCTGGAGGGAAATATCGCGCATACTTCCTCGAAGAAGTGATGTGTGATGCCTATCTAAGGTCGTGCTGGTGTGAGTATGGAGTGAGCGTGAGTGAAGGGAGGCTCAAACCGAACGGATGCGACGTTGGGGACGATGAGATGGAACATCCTTTACCCCTCAGCATTGCTGGAATGCGGCTCTGATTGAGGCTGTGCAAATATGCCCCCCGAACTTTGGGGGGGTCACACTCTGCATTTCTCGATTTGTACCTTGGAGTTTGTAAGTGTTGCTTGATATCCCATGTATCCCGTTCCTGCGTGTATTAAGCGCAGGGACAATGCGAGGAAGAGGCTGTGGAAGGGGGGCAAGCAACCGGTGTGCTAGAGGCTTGAGGCCAAGGGTGAGGCCCTTCATTACAATGATCCTAGCGTGCATGGGACAGAGCGGCGTGCATTCTATACTTAGATAGATACTCTTGTATGTATTCCTGTTAGGGTGTTAGGGTTGGTGTGGAAAGCAGAAGTGGGAAGAGAGCCGGCAAAATACCACAGTAGCTGAATAGATGGCATACTTTCCAATTATGTCGATGAGGATCATAAACAACGATACTATAGCTGATATAACCGTCGAGATGATATATCACATCTCATAAATGTAAGAAATCCGAAAAGGAGAAGACTAAGCAAGACCTCAAGACCCTCGAGAACCCCCAAGGTCCACGCCGGCGGATCTAAGCGAAAACAGGTAAGGTCGGAAATATGAATAAGAGCCTCAATTCAGGGATTTATGGATCGCCAATTTAGTTAGTGTTAGTAGTACTGTAACTGTACCTACAAGTACCTACTACCTATAAACCTAGCTAGTATGCACATTATAGTACATCATAGTACATACAATACATTATATTACATGCCTATCTTCCAAGATGATTCAGTTGATGGGACGAGGCTCTGCGATACGGATGGAGTGCCGAATAGTAACCCCTTCGCATACCTGGCGCTTGCTTCCTCGTCTCTCTTCTCTGTTTATCCTTATCCTTGGAAGCACTCCACAACTCTGGGTATGTAGATATGTACTATGTACAGTACTCAACAACTCCATTCCAAAGCTACAGTAGCTAGGCCTGTGCGGACAGTGAGGTAACCCGTAACATGGAGCAAGAAAGAGCATGAGGCTCAGAGCTAGCTTTTTTCCTATAAGACTAGGGCATCTGCTCTGCTGGCTGCATCCTCAGAATGCTTCTCTGAATCCTTCACCATAATATCCCGCCTGGCAAAACAGCCATTGCGATGTGAACACGTCGTACTTTCTGTTCTGCCCTGCAACGCTTTTCTGTCAGGCCTGGATCAGTCCATCTCCGCCGTTGTCGACGTCTGGCATTCTATTCTCTTCTCTCTTTGGTGTGTAGCAGCTCTATCCCATGCCCCATAAATCAACCCTCATTGCAAAACCCCTCGTTGCCAACTCAACTAACTAATGCCAAAGTCTAGGACGGGACCTACTCCTTCATGACTTATTTAACATCTCTACCCAATGAGCTCTCTTCGAGTATTATCTCAGCTTTAGAATTCGAAGATGTCGCCAGTTTCTCCCGGACCTGCAAGCAATTGTATCATTACTCTCACAGCAGTCATGTTTGCAAATCACTGGTGCAGGTAAGCTCGTGTTCAATCAGCCGCAGGATGAGTGGCTTTTGATCGCGTCAGCCGCTGACATTTTCGTAAAAGTCCAAGATTCCGTTCAGCAGGGAAGTGCTTGCTGCGCCCAGGACTGAGCTCAGCTGTGTTTCGGCTTTTCGTAAGGTGCTGAAGAGAAGAGAAGCTGTGGCAACTGCAGATCCGTACTCGGTTGCTGTACTTGGTGTCGGTCTGACATACCTCTATTGCCAGGGATCTCTGTGGTACACGATCGACGATACCATTCGATTGTTGGAAATACGCCAATCCCCGACAGAAGAGCTGGTTGTGGATATTCCAAAGCTCCTAGGAAAAACCGGATTCGCCTCTCAACCAAAAGTTACTGGCTCATTCTTGCTACTGCATTATCACGAAGGGATTCTGTCTTGTTTGTACAGATTCTCCTCTCCTAGACAAGGTGGCTGGCTTATTGCTATAGACGTTAAGAAGCGTACGATTCTCCTGAGTCAAGAGATTGCTTCCACTGAGAAACTTTTCGCACGCCATGATGCGGAATACTTATACTATGGCATCCATACGGCTAATGAATACGATGGTCGAAAGAGGTGGGTGCTACATGGATACGATTTGAGAACTGGAAAATGTCTTGGGCATAACAATTACCTGCACGACCTAATAGGCGCCGACATAGGATCAACAATCTGCTTTGAGATCATCGACGGCTTTTTCTATGCTGTTTCCAATCAGACAACTTACGAAGTGGAAGAGGTGGATTGGACATCATTTTACCATGGTAGACGATTTCCGCTTAACAATCCGTCCAAGGAAATGCTCGAAAAGACTGAGGATAGGAACATGTGGCGCCGTCAGCACCTGGAAGGACCCCTAGATGATCGCTGGACCAGTCTCGCTATCGCTCCTGATGAAGCGACGGGCGATGTTATGATTATCGAGACCCGAAAGGAATGGCTTCGTGGCTGCAGCACTGGTCAGAGAACTGTCTACAAAAGCAATATTGTTTTTCCTAAGCGGCTAGAAAAGGAGAATCGGTCTCTCCAGCCATCAAGTTCGACATCATCTGCTTTCTCGCACGCCTCGCTAGATTCATCGGCATCATCAATTCCATCAACCCTGCCATCACTTGATTCTGCAAGCTCAAGCACGACCGTCCAGACGAATGACAGCTCTCCCATGGCCCTGCCAACTGTTTCAGAGAAGTCGAGACGGCTAGCGCTGGCAGCTCTAACACAGGATCGTCTAGCCTTAACGGTGACAGCTGCAGATAAGCCACACTTTCTTCATCCGCAAATTCGGCTGCCCAAAAACGTTCATTCTGAACCAATGAGTACTTGCCAGCGTTCTTTTGTTCTTTCCAAGACGCCAGCGAAGTACTACAACTCATCGGCCAATTCCCTCATGGATCTTGTCAATGATTTGCCTCCAGGAGATTCAATAGCCTCTCAGTGTCTGCGTATTCGAGTGTGTTCAAGACGTTTAAAGCCTCCAGTGAGAGACGAGGACGGTATCATACGTTCTGCAGGGAGAGATCCTGCCACCGGCGAAGTTATGCACGGACTAAATGAAGAATATGAGGATGGGCCAGTGACGTTCTGGCCTCCTTCACTCCCAACAAAAGGCTACAGACCCGAGGATGCCAAAGAGCTGCACGATTTGATGAATCCCCCAGCCTATATTGGAAAGGTGCATGGTACGTTCGACGATAGCTCCCTCGTCTACGTCACAGGAAAAGAAAGCCAGCCAAAAGCTATTATATTTGTTAGTTTCGATCCGTCAATCAAGCTCCATGGGTTGAAGAAGTGGCGGCATAGTACTCCTACGAACGTCAATGCACAAGGCCAAGGCAGGAATGTTCCTGATAACGAGGCGAGTGCTCCGGCAGACGAATCGAACTTGAAGATTTCTAAGGCCAATACGTTACCTCCTGACGCTTCATCTTCAGAGGAGGATAGAATGCCCCCACGAAAAAGGAGAAAAACAGGCGTTCCACATGCGAAAACTGGAGCACAATCAACTTGTGCTCATCCCCGTGCGGCACAGTCCCAAGCGGATTCTGCGCCGGGAAATGGATGGGTCAGGTCGGAGCCGGCGAAGTATTTGTCGATTGCCCGAGGCTATGATTTTGGTTTATGACTACTTGTATATAGGGGAGGAAGTCCGCATGATGCGTTTGCCTCCAATGTCTGTCCTCCACTAGTACATGTACGATGCTACTTCCATCACACTCCCATCACTGTGCTACCTATGGGGGTGGACCTTCCTAATCCCATAGGCCGATTGACCTTGCTCAGACTGCCACCAGAAGACGAGCACCTCTTCCAATATCCTCACCTCTTCTCTCGGGCAACGCGAATCTTCCCCATTCGTCTCACTGCATGCCCTGCAACATCTCCAGAAAGCACTCCCCGCATCCCCATCACCGACCAAGGCCGATCGCAAGGCAGACCCTCGTCCTATGCTCCGTGAACCACCCGTGAACCAGCCAAAAAAAAGCCCCAGCAACGAGGCATCTGCGCTCTCACGAGGCTGCTGCTCTACAGCCGCAGTCTTCGGCACGCCGGCTCGACCCCAGAGCCACTTGGAGACGCCCGGTCCCTGTCACACGCATCCCGGGCGCACATGTGCGCTAGAGGTCCTCGAGGATCCGATCATGGCCCTGCCGTGCGGATGTTCAGGCATGTCTGTCGACACCGTGACCCGCAGAGCCTCATTCCGAACGGTCGCCTCGTCTTGCGGGCTCTTCAGCCTCGTCCGCCTCATCCAAAGGACTAGATATGTATGTATGTATCTGCCAACCCAACCCAGCCCAGCCTTCCTGCTTTATCATACCTTATACCGCGTCACGAGGCGCGAATACAGCCTTGCGTCGCCCAATCGAGACGATATGACCCCGTCCGCTTGCGAATTCGGCATATCCATCACTTGGGCTACAGCCTCTCTCTCACCTGGATGTACGATGTACGAGTGCGCTACACCTTCACTAACAATAGATAACCGCAAGTATATTTCAAACAGTCTAAACCCAGTGCTCTGCTATGCTATGCTATTTGTGGTATGACGCGGTCAACCCCATAACCTTCTTCCTCGCTGCCTGCAATGTAAATGCAAATGTCCGCATTGGCACCACAGCACACAACAGCGCAGCGCAGTAGCTCGCAGTAGTTTTCCCTTCGAACGCAGCCCGCCAGGACCCCCACATGCCTGCCTGTATCGTACTCTATATCCGCACCCCGTCCGAGATCCATCAGCCTCGTTCGTTATGGCTGCCCCAGTCGCGTGATCCATGTATGCATGTATGCACGCACGTATCATCCCCTTCCTTTCTTTCGCCGAGTATGCGCCGATGCCGTGCTAAGTCTGCTGCTGCTGGATAGCTCACTAACGTCGCCACACACATGTAAATATTATCACCATCCCACGCCACACCGTGTCGTGCCTACCGTGCCGTGCTGTGCAGCATACGAGGCTGAGGGCCCGCACACTCGCAAGCACCGACACGACACGTCAAAATCCGGCATCCCGCTCGCCTCTGCGACGGATTCACCACTTCGCTTTCTGCAGTGCTGCGGCCCGTCGTCACACCCGATGTTATGTGCGTTCGACGCCCGGCTTACTTGTTTAGCTCCACGTAGTTCCCTGTAGGGTGTCAGCGGCTGTTCATGTTGGCGTGGGTGTTGGAGTGGAGATAGGGATGCGGGATCAGGGATGGGGCCATGCGACCCCCACGGGGGAAGTCTGAAAACGAGACCCCGCCAGTTCAACCGGTCGAAAAATGAGGAGCCTGAGCACGGGCTGGATGTAGCCCTGAAGATGGCACTGGCACCTCGTCTCCCCCTTGACCTCCACTTCATCCCGCAGGTCCGGTGGGAAAAGCAAAAGCGACACAAAAAAGCAACACAAAAAAGCAACAGCGAGACCACCATCAAGAACAAAAACTCGAAGGGTTAAAAACTCTTAAAAATCTCACCTGGGAACTGCCCCATCTTCCCCATAATCCGACCCGTCCACCATTCATTTTCATTCTGGCTCCTCTGCACAATCTCAATCACATCACCCGTCGCGAAGCTCAGATCGCCCTCCGCCTGCGCCTCGTAGTCGTACAGCGCCGTGGCCGTCTCCGCGACCGGCGCGCCGCTGAACCGAGACGGCTTGGGCTTGGGCGGCGGCGGAGCGGTGCCTTTGGATTTCGCGATCTCGCCCAAATTGCCCCCTGTGGAGTTCGCGCGGCTGATTGCGCTCTTGGTGTCGGTGTAGGTGGCGGCAAGCGAGGAGCTGTAGGCCGGTGGGGGAGCCTCGGAGAAAGAGGTTTGTGTGGGGCTGGGTGTGGAAACGGGCTTGTACGTTGAGGCCGAGGGGCTGTAGGGGGATGACGCTGAGGTGGAGGGTTTGTCTTCGATTGTTAATTTGCTTGTGCGGCCCTCCAGGCCTAATCTTCCTGCCATTGCTCCGGGACCGAATTTGGGATTCCGTTTCGCGCCTTGGACTTTGAATTTTGTGATCGAGAGCGCTTCGGCGGCTTGTTGGACTTCACCGCGCTTGGCTTCGAAGGCTTCTTCGATACCGAGGGTGAGATTGAAGTAGCCGATGTCGCAGCCTTGCATGCGCTCGTGCAGTGTATAGAAAACGTTGAGCTGCATGTAGTAGAAGCTCTGGAAGAGCGGGCGGATGAACTCGCGCTCGAGGTGGAAGAGCTTTGGGAGCTCGTCCTTGAGGAGGTCATTATAGTAGTTAAATTCCTGCGTCGCTTGCTCCACGTCATTTTCCGATTTGTACATTGCCTTCTCATCTTTGAGCGACTTGTCCTTCTTGTCTTGCAGCTTCTTCAGCGTGGCCCGGTGGCGGTCGTAGTCCAGTTGTTTGTGCTCGCGCTTGACGACGCCTTTGCGGATCTGCTTGATGATCACGAGGAGCTCTTCGGCGGGCTTGATGATGCGGGTGTCAATCATCTCGAGCTCGGGCTCCAAGGTGACCTGGAGCTCCTTCACTATGGCCTCGTACTCTTCACAGGCTCGAATACCCTCCGGATTGCCTTCTTGGACGATCGAATCCGGATCCGACATTCGACCCGATATCGGTTTATAGATCTCTGCTATCGCCTGGGAGAACTCGATCTGATGGCTGAGCATGCCGTTGATGGCGTCGAAATACTTCCGAGACTCATCGTGCAGCTTCTTGGTCTCGGTCTCGAGCTCCTGAAAGCGTCGCTCGGCATCTATGAAGACTGGATCCTTCGTGTGCTCTCCCAGGTTGAACTTCTGCTTGAACGTTTGAGGAGCCTGTTGTCATGGATCAGCGCCGCCTCCTTCCGCGCCGGCTTGTGCTCAGGGCTACATACTCTCAGAACGCTCTTCTGGAACCCTTTGAAACTCATTTCCTCCGCTAATGCACTGCTCTAGTACAGCAGGTATGATGCTTCGTTTTGTGCGATACGGCGGGCGAGTATGCGATGCGAATTAAAGCGTTCGCTCACTCCGACTTTTATTCTGCGCCCAGCAACGATGACGAAGATTCCTCGACTCGCGGTGCGGTGGCTGAGCTCTTTGAGGCTTGCAGTAAGCTGTACTCGGAGGGGCAATCGACTGTCCAATGGGTATGGAGCTTATAATGTTGCCTAGACAGGAATATGTACAGAGAAGAAGAAGATGTTGTAGAGGTTGTTTATGGATGTATGCGATGTCAGAGCAAGAAGGTATATGTGTTTGTAGTCGTAGTGGTATTTGTACTCTAATCGCAGACCAAGTTTGCGTTCAGTCGCCGAGCATTATTCAGGTGCAGGTGATGGGTGGTGCACAAGATCCGTCCATGCTTCCGGATCGTCATAACTCGGTGCAATCCGCTTTCAGCGGAGGGAAACAGGGAAACTGCACCCGATGGCCAATCACGTGCCGTCGCTTAAGGTAATGGGGCTTCTTCTCTCTCTCTTAGTCATCCTGACCCAAATTATCATTTTGCCCTTGGGGCTTCTTCTTCTTCTTCTTCATCTTCAACAAGTTCCTCCGCAGATCTCGCTGCATCTTGCTGGATACAATGGCAAATGTAGGTCCAATGTCCTTGCGACAGGCTGCGCGCCTCGGTGCGAAGAACTTCTCTTCAGCGGGTCTGATCAGAAGCTCGACGCTGCCACGAGTGGCCGCAACGCCAGCACAGAAGGTTGCCGGACGCCGATATATCTCCGAGTCAAAGAAGGATGCCGCCCAGGTCACTGTTGAGTCGGCAGCCAAGGCGGATCAGAAGAAGTTCTTTGCAGAGACGGGAAAGCAGCTGTCGGACCAGCCTATGCAGGGTGCTGCTGGAAACGCAGACGCCATGATGGATCCTATGGCTGGTGAGTATCTATCCATCATCGTCGTCAAGCGATTTTCATATCTAACAAAAAACAGGTGTCCTGAAGCAAGCTACAGTCATGGATGAGGGCCAGAGGCCTATATATCTGGATATGCAAGCTACTACCCCTTTGGACCCTCGCGTTCTCGATGCTATGCTTCCGTTTTTTACCGGACTGTACGGAAACCCTCATTCGAGGACCCACGCCTATGGTTGGGAAACCGACAGGGCTGTTGAGGAGGCTCGTGCGAATGTTGCGTCCCTGATCGGCGCAGATCCTAAGGAGATCATTTTCACATCTGGAGCAACCGAGAGTAACAATATGAGCATCAAGGGTGTTGCGAGATTTTTCGGGCGATCCGGAAAGAAGAAGCATATTATCACATCTCAGACTGAACACAAGTGTGTGCTTGACTCCTGCAGGCATTTGCAAGACGAGGGTTTTGACGTCACGTATCTTCCGGTCCAGCACAATGGTTTGATCAATATGGAGGAGCTTGAGGCAGCTATGCGTCCAGACACTGCTTTGGTCAGTATCATGGCCGTGAATAACGAGATTGGTGTCATCCAACCTCTCGAGGAGATCGGAAAGCTCTGCAGATCAAAGAAGATCTTCTTCCATACCGACGGCGCTCAGGCGGTTGGAAAGATTCCCATGGATGTCAACAAGATGAACATCGACCTGATGTCCATCTCTGCACACAAGATATACGGACCAAACGGCATCGGTGCATGCTATGTGCGCAGACGGCCAAGAGTTAGAATTGATCCAATCATCAGCGGTGGTGGTCAGGAGAGAGGCTTGAGAAGTGGCACACTCGCTCCACCGTTGGTTGTTGGCTTCGGCGAGGCTTGCAGAATTGCAAAGCGAGATATGGAGGTACGTTCGCTCAGTCCTCTCCTTTATACCCCTCCCTTCATATGATTATATGCTTCCAATGCATGGCTTTCTTAGCGGCCTCCCTTCGGGTTGAAGCTGTCATGACGTCTATGGCACGGTGAATGAAATTGTTGGACAAAAATACATTGTTATATTATACACTCATCTCCCGTGGGCTTTACTAACAATATTAATCATCAGTACGATTCTAAGCACATCAAGAAGCTCTCCGATCGTCTCCTCTCCGGCCTTCTCTCCATGGAGCACACCACCCAAAACGGCGACCCCAACCATTTCTATCCCGGCTGCGTCAACGTATCCTTCGCATATGTCGAGGGCGAGTCTCTATTAATGGCCTTGAAGGACATCGCTCTGTCTTCAGGCAGCGCATGCACATCCGCCTCTCTCGAACCCAGCTACGTTCTCCGCGCCCTGGGCAGCAGCGACGAGAGTGCCCACAGCAGTATCCGCTTCGGCATCGGACGCTTCACGACCGATGCGGAGATCGACTACGTGTTGAAAGCCGTCAAGGAGCGCGTCACTTTCCTGCGGGAGCTCAGCCCGTTGTGGGAGCTCGTGCAGGAAGGCATCGATTTGAATAGCATTGAGTGGAGCCAGCACTAGATTGGTTGGGCATTGAGATGAGAGGAAGCGTGATATCCAGGGGCGTTTTTGGAGGACATATGTAACTAATGATGCCTAAGTGCCGGTTGTTTTGTTGTACAATATCGTATTCTTGTCTATATAGCGAATGATGACATGCTTGATGACCAGCCATTCTCTCGTACTGCCTCTACTGCCTCACAGTGTCCTAATCTTATCTTACCACAGTCCAGGTTCGAAGTGGTCAACAACTATGAGTATCTCGCACAGCCAGCTTTCGTAGGAAAGTTTCTAACCTTCGAACAACCCACAAGCACAATCCTTGGAAAAACAACTCAAAAGGTTGAGACTCTATGACATCCACGTCCTCCACTTCACGATATCACAAATAATTTCACGGGGGGGTAGCACGTCAACCCCGTCGCGATGCTTGCCCCTCCATCCATCATCGCGGGGTGCATTCCATGTCTTGAAATTTCTCGGGGTGGAGCGTGATCTCGAGTGGCAGAGTTCGTGAATGGAGAAGGGAGCGTAGGATAGGATGAAGGAGGGGGAATGGAAGGGAAGGACTGTGAAATGATACCTTGCGTTGCCTTTAAATGGGTAGGTAGGCGATGGAGAACTGGAAATACCCCTATTGCGAAACTCCATCTTCTCTCTTGCCTATGTCGAGTGCACGAGAAATTCCCTCAAGTCAACCAACCAGAAGAATCTTCTTCACAACACTGGCAAGCCAGGTCTGCAATGAAGATGTTGTTCGCATCACCTGGAGGCAGTGCAATACCAGGGACACTGTATCCTGGAACATGAGTAAACTCAGCGGTCCCAAGACGCGGTACAAAAATAGATTTAATCATTGATTTGTCCATTAGGACAATTTCAGAGATTAAACTGAAAAGAACAGATACTACACTTGATCTAAGCCAATAGGCAAAGAGAGCTGGAGAGAAAGGAAAAAGAAGAGCAGAAGGAGGGAAGGTCTGGGAGATTATATAGTTTTTGGGACCTTGCTGCGGGAGTCATGCGCTTAGCTGGATTGAGTCATGGAATGCAAACATGCAAAACAAATGTCGATCGATGTCCGATGAGATCCCAGCTGTGGCGCATGTATTCGTCACCCCCTTCCACCCCTCCCTCATTCTTCGTCGACAAACAAGGCAAACAAGGCCAGGCTGTATGCCGTAATGCCGGGACTATGACGCGCCACGCCCCGCTGTGCCACAAGTCGTGACTTTTGGCTCCCTCTGTCTTCTTGACACAGGTACATCAAGCCATTCTTTGCAAAGCATAGCGAAATCTGATCTCATTTCGCCCTTGAAGGCAGTTCTGAGATGGGCATAGCACATAGAGAAAGTCTGCATGAGTCGACGCCAGCCATGACTGCGCTGAGCACAGGTAGAGGTTTCCCAGGACAGGTTGTGGTTGGTGGTTGGTGGTTGGTGGCTGGAGGTTGGATATTTGCCCTGCTCGTCACGGAAGAAGAGCTCTAGAAGGTGCTCTCGTTGGATTAGCAGTCAATACCGAGCTCCAAGCATGGCATTCGGGGCAATCCAAGCTGCGTTGATCAGCGACGGAACCATCCCCTCATCACGGTTTCTCGAGCATTCCGCGTCCCCTCCCTATATGTAGCACACGTAGTACTGTACTTAGTAACTGTATAGTTCTCACGGCACTTTGTGATTTCGGAAAGTGGAGATGGGAGATGGCCGCAGTGGCTCGCTGTTTGCCAGAATGACGTCGTCACGTCGGGGGGTAAGGGACAAAGGAAGCTGTAGACTCCTAGACTCGTAGACTCGTAGACTCCCCGACGCAACGGGATGATGGTAATTCTGGTGTTTGAAATGGGATGTTGATGCTGGCTGTAACGGCTCAGCCTTCCTTCGATTCTTGTCGGTTTCGAGATGCATTGCTGCCTTTCTGTTAGTACGGCTTGTCATTATTCATGGAGGAAAGAACCCCGGTGCCGAGGTATGTAGTGACTTATGTAAGGCTGTCCTCGTCTCTCCACCAGTTGTAAAAATAGCCTTTGTGGATGCGACGTTGTGGAGATGCTCGGAGGGCTAATGAAGCTTGAACAACCACAGTAAGAGCAGCGTGGATGGAATGTACGTCACCTCAGCAGATGCATGATGAGACAACGAGACAACGAGACAATCGACAGCTCGTACCTCGTCCATCAGTGGCCAGTGGCCGGCCAATGGCCACTGGCCTCTATCAATGCCAGCTGTGGTTCTCGGTGGTACTCAGTAGTGGTATGCGTGGTATGCGGAGGTGAGGATGAACCGTTGTGCCTTCCAGAGCTGATATAAAGATGATCGTCCCTTTGCCCCTTTGCTCCCTTTCCTTTTACTATTCAATTATCCATATTGTATAACGCCTTCCAAAGAACATAACATCATCCTCGTTGACAATTGTCAACCGATCAAAGGATTCCCACATATCCTCGGATTGAAACAAGAGTATATTACCTATACCGCTTTACATGTTTCGTTATCACCGATTTCACGCCGGCATCAAAGGCCAAAAAACAAACAGCAAGCTCGGTACAAGTACAAGCCCAAGTATACGTACAACTACAACCACGAAGACCTCAAACCAACGGTTACATCTACATTGTTAAAGCAACCCCGACTCCGCCACCTCTCTACTGACACCAATTCCAACATCAAGCATCAAACATCAACCGCGATGTCCACCAACCACAACCCCCTCCACAAGCCTCATGAGCGAGCATTCACCCTCCAAAAATACCTCCTCCTCAACTCCCAACACGACGCGCTGCAATCCCACGTCGCCGCCCTCTCACACAGCACGCCCAGCTCGCCGACGTCCAGCTCGCCCCCCTCCCCGCCCACGAACCACTCCACACTCGCTCCCGTGTCCTCTCGGCCTCCTGTGCCGAAACGCCGCTCCTCGCTCCCCTACTCCTTCCCCGACACCTCGCTCGCGCCATCGGCACCGCGGCACAGCCCGACCTCAACCTGCGCCTCGGACGCCAGCGCCTCGGACGAGGCTCTCGAGGAGGAGAGGAAGCTCACCCAGGTCAACCAGCAGATCAAGACCACGCTGACCGAGCTGCTGAACTGCGAGAGCGTCAAGCAGGATCGGCTGTACAGCGTGTGGGTGCAGAGCAGGCTGATGGATGCGGAGCGCGAGCTGAAGGAGGGGAGACGGCACAGTGTTGCTGCGCATGGGGCCGGGAGGAGGGGGAGTTGGGAGGGGGTCTTGGAGGGGTTGAAGGTCTAAGTGGGATTATACGATATGATGATGGTAATGGGATCATGGAATAAGGAGTTCTGGGACGGTGTTGATGGTGTTATGGTGTGATAGGCATTATTAAAGACAACACTGCCATTTTTATCGGCGATACAGAAACACAGGCTTAGCAACTCAACCACAAGTTCCTGCCTCCATGTCTTAGTCCAAAGGCAATCCGCCACTATACGCCTCTTATGCAGAACACCGTTCGAAGGTCATTCAAGGTCTTTGACGAGATCAATGCTGCCAACGAGATATGGAACGTCTACCAGTACATGCTTAAGCTCGCATCTCAAACCATCGGCAAGTTCTGCTTAGGCCTCGATTTCGGCCATTTCAACACTCTAGATTCTCCGGTCGATCCGATCATTCATAATATTGCAGCTATGCTAGTCCTGAATAAGAGAGTTACCACCCGTGGCGAGTGGTACAGGGCTTTACCTTTTAGAGATCCGAAAAGACTGAAGGATATGCAACGACGCACCTATGAGAGACTACAAGGCGCAATGGACAAGATTGACTCACGCGACCGACCTAACCTTCCTCTCGCTAACGCCGCCCCTACAAGCAACATATATAGTCGACTACCTTAACTATGGCGGCGATTTTGGCGGCGTCCTTGCCAGCGCTGTGGAGGATGTTCTCGGCGAGGTTAAGCTTCACACCGTTGAACTAGCGTAGGATGGAGCTCTTTTAGCGGAGAGATCGACGACCTAGTTAGGCTTAGCTAGCTAGGGGGAGTGACTTGCAACATAGCGTGACGTACCCTGCTGTAAGAGCTAGTGTAGATGATGCGGAAGTAGTGGAAGACATCTTCCTAGAACTCTACATAGCGGGTTGTGGAATAAGCATAGATCTTGTATGTCTATTATGAGAAGTTAGTGCTAAGTCTCGCAAGGCAGCTTAACCTTTTTTTTTTTTTAAAAAGGCGACGTACTTAGAGATTCAGATTGTGCCGTTTATTAACAAAAGCGCGAAAATACTCTAGATATGTCGTCTCGGGGTTTGGATGTCTCTAAAGCTCCTTGCGAGCCGTTGTGGTGGGGACAGCCATGATATGATGATATGATGATTCTGGAAATGAGAATAAGATGTTTTCGATCAGAAGAGGAATCGAGAAGAATTCAGCAACATCACAGGAGGAAGAACTTTTGATTTCGATCTATGAGACAGGATCTTCAGAATTCCATCTTATAGCCAGATTTACTCGAACTGAAATCGAATTCCGCTTAAAGAGTTATCTGGTTATTGCCTAGGTACTGCCGAGGATGGAAAAAGGAAGAAGCGCCGTTTAGGAAAGGTTTCCCTGGGATGCTGGCCCGGCGGCTACAGTGGGATCGTGTAGGGAAATGGAGAGCGGGGGTGTATGCAACCCATCCAAAGGTGAGAAAAACTCTCTAAAACCCTCTCAGATCTTAAAATAAATTTTTAATTGTACTACCTTATTATAAAGATATACCTGCACATTTAGATATTAACTACCTCCTGTATGCCCTTTACCCTGTCAGGTACTACACGTGACAATTGACAAATGTTAAGGTTTTAACTATATATAATCTATATAATATGCCCACTACAGTCTACGTCTGTCACATACATCACCACCACAGCCTAATTACCATCAAACCCCACTGTCTACATCAATTTCCTTTTCATTATACAGTCGCAGTCCCTGGAAAAATATCTTCAAAATGACGGATCCCTTCGCAAACACAACTACAATTACACAGTCGCCAAGCGAAATGCTGCGACAAGTCGCTCGATCCATGTATGGCAGAGAGGCAGATACCACGATAGCTGTGACGGTCCCGGCCTCGACTACATGGCAGTCGGTACTCCATGCCACTCAAGAAGCCCTCGGCGAGGTGGATGGGCCCATGACAGTAATGGCCCCGCGCACAGAGGCGCAACGGCGTCGTCTCCGTCAGATCGCACTCGACAATGTCGCCGAGTGGAATTCGAGTTCGTCAGCGGCAATGACACCCATCGGACTCCCCATACATACACGATACGACGTGTCTACTTTACCTATGCCGAAGCCCTCATCTGACGCGACACGGCAGAAGCAGAAAGAGAATATGCCGCCACCGACTGAATTTAGAGAGCCGTATCCGATTCGGCTGGTCGCCTCCATCACTGAAAAGACACTGCCCATTGTGACGGCAAACTTGGTTTTGAATGGAATCGATGAGGCGTATAAAAGCGGCGTTGAGGAGTTGAGAGAAATGGAGATGCTTTGGGACACTGGGGCGCAGCAGACAATTATTACGGAAGATCTACTGTCAGCACCTTTCCGGCAATTTCTTCAGGAGCCAATACACGACCCTTATCGCTCTAGGGATGCTCTGTGTGTCCAAATCGACGCCGTCATTGGTTTTTCGAATGCTCCAATAAAGATATCTGCTGTCGCCTTCGTCGTGCCAAAGAGCGTCGTGCCAAATGGGCGTGTTGGCGTTATATTCGGACAACAACAGTGTATAGAATGCATCACCTATTCTAGTGTTCCACGGCGCATCCTAAAGGCAAGGGGTGATGACATTAGCGACGAGGTATGGGGAGAACTTGTTGTGGATGGGTTTATTAACGAGGACGAGGAGTTGGTGTCCCTTTAAGATGCGATGCTGGTTTTCTCTTTGCTTTCGTCATACTTCTTGATCATGCGTTATGTCGTCGTTGGTTCAAATTAATGTTGATGCGGTGGATCGTGGGGAAGATGATGAGGAGGCGGCGGCAGAGACGATAACGATAACGATAACGATGACGATAACGGTGATGCTGAATGTATTTCGCAGTGTATTACGGGAGGAGTAAAAGGAGTAAAAGGGCATTTTGGCGCGGTGCCATTACGACTGCGGTCGCTGACTTGCTTGCATGGACGAATGACGAAGGTTGTGGGTGTATCAATACTGTATCTTACCATTACTCCGCTCTAACAGAGCTTGAGTTGTCGATCGATTCATATATTGGCAAGAAGTAATCATTCTCGCAATGCGAGATTTTCCAAACAACCTTTAGTTTGTCCTTTGTCCCTGCTGATTATTTGATTGAACTTGCTTTCCGTCTGCTCATGAGTGAGTGAGCTGCTTTCGAATGACGAGATGACGGCTCCGCCTCGATCAGGTATAAAACAGCAGCAATCATCAGCTCTTCTTAGACTCCTAGTTTGCTTTCGACGCATGCATCGATTGTGGTTTCTTTGTTGGCATACAAATACTTCTCTCCACAAATACTTCTCTCCTTACCCCCCATGTGCGTCCTCGAGACCATCAACAACTTCCCCTCTCACAATTGTCGTTTCTTTCTTAACCATCTCTGCTGATCCTCCATCTGCGTCCTCCTAAGCCTCAACTGTTGAATAAAGGGGGTTTGGGTTTGGTGCCTGTAGGCACCCGGGGATTCTCTGTTTGGAGAATTCATGAGAATCCTCCGTGCATGGCTCTTTGAGCCTTTGTTTCTAGTTCTCTATATTATGAGAGCCTTTTCCTAGTCTAGATAATCAATCAATTCAAGCATTTTACATCATCCATTTCTACATCAACAACGTCTCCCGCTCGGAAATCGAAAGTATGCCGCCAAAGCAACCCACTTGCACAAGTACAAAGGAGGAGCATCAAAAGGTGAGTCGATCTCGAATGTATTGCTGACTCCGCTGACCTATTTTTAGATGAAACAGGCGGTATCCGACTGGGTTAATGGTTATGACCCACAAGGGATTGAGCTTGAGCGTATGCGATTCGAAGGTATATAGCATCCTGATCCTGTGTCGACTAGTATTGACATAAGCAGCGGTGCACAAATGGAGCGGTGCGTGGATCAGCCATCTGACCATTGACAACGATATGGTTCAGTCTATTGTATCCCGTGGAGGCGTCAATTTCGGATCCACTGCCACGTCCATTAAGGTATGCATTCCCGCCTTAGCTTGTTCTTGATATTAGATTATAACTCCTCCATCTAGAAGTCTGTCATGCCAACGATGGCCAACGACGTTGGAGAATCTTCTCAACCTCTATATAAGCCCCTGGTGTTTCCTACGACGAGCGAGCCCCTGCACCACGCCAATCCCCAACAATCCGAACCTCTATACAAGGCCCTGGACGTTCGTGAGAGGAGCCCGCTGAGCAGCCTGCCCCTGAACCACTTGGATGAAGAAGCTGAGCCGCTGCATAAACCACTGAGCTTTGTTGAGAGCAGCCCATTGAGCAGCCCACCCCAGGTCCTCGATAGTAGTCCATCTTCATGCCGGCTGCTAAGAATGCAAGTCGCAAGAAGGCGCGCATCGAGGGGACCCCGCAGGCTGCACACGTCGAGAAGTTGCAGAAGGATGATGAAGCTGAACCGCTCCATAAGCCACTGAGCTTTATTGAGAGTAGCCCATTAAGCAGCCCGCCAAAACAGCCTTAGTCGGCATGCATACATCGAGATATGATCAACTACTGGTCGTGCAGGGCTGCGCGGTGGTGAGACTGTTGCGTCAACATCAGTGTCAGCGTCAGCGTCAGCAATGGCGGTGATGGTGATGGTGACGGTGATTGGAGATGGTGACGCGAACAAGTTGAATCCTGCGGGTTTGAAAAGGGTGAGGATGCCAACGGTGAAGACTTACAGATTCTAATCATCTCCTCCGCCTGATACGTAGATGGCACAAATGCCCACTCATTTTGTGCGAATGCAAATGCGAGATCTATTGATACCCCTAAGGATATGGAGACCCTTCATCTGTGTCGAGGTGCTGCTAAGAATGCTTCCTGGCGACTGTTCAAGTGTTCGTAGCGACAAGACTACAGACTGAAATGATAATCCTAGGCAAAACAACGGATGAACATTTTGGATGAATTTAATGTCTTGCTGTGTTGTCTGGTTCATCGCCATCTTAAACTGGTCAACAATAACTGCAATGTCTGCCATAGTGATTGCTGCACCTCTAGCTTCTGGCTCTTGGATCTCGAGCTGATATAGTGAGCGGGCATAAGAGGCGGTTCGGAACAGTAGCATATGTGGGTGGTTCCTGTGTTTCTCATAGGATTGCTGGTACAGACTGATTCTTTCTTCTCTGATATAGCTCGTCCTTGGTGTTGCAGATGAGTTGGGTTTTAGTATGGACATGCATGCTCATTGTTAGCCCGTTGCCTTTGTTGCGGCCCCCTTGTTCAGCTCCGCAGCTGGCAGCTGCTGCTATTTAAACGCACCCAGATGGTAAGGTCTGAAGGTGGCGGAAAGGGAAACGAGGACGGGGTTTTGGGGGTGTGTAGCTCGCGTCTAAGTATCGTGAGATCTGATTTGTTCCTGTCCTGCTGATACTTGACTGGAATGGGACGTGTTTTCGTGTTTATATCTCCGCTTCTCCTTTCCTAAGAACTGTTGCTGTTTGGCCGCGGCCACGATTAAGATTTATCCACATTCTCTTCCTTTCTCTCCTCTTTCCCATCCCTCCCATCTCACTCTCGAATTCATTCTCCATCGCAGAATCTCGTCGAGGGTATAAAAACAGTGCACGATCCGGAGAAGTGGCTCAGAGAGCAAGAGTCCTAGTAAAATGGATTCCCCTTACGAGTTGTAGCATCCGTAGCCGCACGTTGTTGGATTCGGACGTCGATGGAGCAGAGGTGGATGGGCGGTTTGAGAATGGGTGCAGAAAGGAAAGCATATCTGTAATGGGTGGGAAAGACGGGGGTGAGAGTATTGGTAGTGAGGCGAGATTGGGGAAGGAGAGGTAAGACTGGTGTGGTGGCAGGAAGAGTCCCGAGGAGGTGAAGGTCGCTGTCTAGGACAGTCTGAACCAAAGATCCCGAGTCGTTCACAATAGTGACATCGATTATTACATTGGGATTGCCTCCATAGAGTACAGCGAGCCTGAACTTGGCGTATGCGGTGAGGGGAGGCTTTAATAGCAACAAACAGTACACGGGATGCAGATGGAGGAAAATGGGGGGGTAGACACGACTCTGCAGAGAGCCAGAAACTATAATCTGAATCCCACAGTAGTCAAAACCTCACATTTGTCACACGCTGTCGTGATCTGAGGTCAGAATGTTTGCTTTCTCACATTCGAGGCATCTTCGCCGTATAGGTACCCATGAATCATCCTCTCATCGTGCAAATCCGTTTGAAAAGGCATATCTATCTCACACCTCCGGCACATCGACAACCAGAGTCCCCACGGCCCGACTTACACAGCTCAACATCCAATCCCTCTTCTCCTCCTCGCCCAGCCCACTCCCTCGATGCACAACCTCGCCAGAACACACTTTGACGCGACACGTACCGCAGTTGCCCACCTCGCAGGAGCTTTCGATTTCGAGACCTGCCTGGCGGAGGACCTGGAGCAGAGTTTGGTCTTCACCAACACTCAAGGTTTGCGGCTTTTCTCCGATCTTCGGATTTTTCAAGCTCGTCTTCAAACTCTCATCCTTCGGCTGCTGGCCCCTCCCAGCTACTTCGACCGTGAAAGGATCCCCTCCAACATCTGCGACGAATGCCTCATAATGCACCTCGCTCTCCAACACTCCCAGTTCCTGGGCAGCCAGCTTAACAGCCTCCGTCATCCTCGTCGGCCCACACACATAAACCTGACTATTCCAGCTCCTCCCCTCCAACACGCCCTTAACATCCAATCTCTCGCCCCTGCTCTTATCGTATATTCTAACCAGCCCTCGCAAACCTTCCACAATCTCCCTACACGCAACATCCTCCGCGCTCCTGACCGCATAATGCACCTCATAACTAAACTGGTCCGCTTCATACTTCCTGCACAGCGCCAGGAACGCCGTGATCCCGATCCCGCCGACGATGAAGACGTGATGACTCGCTGATCCGACTCCCGGCACGCTCTTGACGAACTCGCTGACGCGGAGCTCGTCGCCAATACGGAGTGATTTGTGTACATAGCTCGAGCCGCCGCGTGAAGACGGCTCGAGCGCGATGGCGAGGTCAAATCGGTAGGAAGTGCCCGAGACAACGGAATAAGCGCGGCGGAGACCGTTGGGGAGTTCGATGCGGACGTAGCTCCCCGGTTTGGCGTCCTCTTCCGCCGCAACTTTCTCCGTTTTGTCGAAACTCAATCTGACGACCCTGCCCTCGATCTTTTTCCGCGCGACTGTGTATCTTTCCCAAACAACCCTTTTCTTCGGCTTCTGGCGCTCTTCGAGCTCGGTCAACCGTCTTGCAAAATATCCCTTTCCTTCCGCGCCCAACGCCGCCAACTCTAACCCCTCCACCAAACTCTCCCTCTCCAAGCTCCTGTGGACCAGCTCATGACATCGCGCAATCGTCCAACTGGGATTCGGTCTCTTGATCACGCGCACCACCATCCCCGCCTCAATATACCCTTCTTGCAGAATGCGATAGTACCATCCCGTGCGATTGAGTTTGTGCGTCTGCGCTGCGAGGCCTTTGATGCCGAACCTCGTCGTGATCTTAAAGCACGGCTGTCTGGGAAGGGAAACCTCTAACAGGACTCCCTCATCCCCCCCCTTCTCCCCCCTCGAGATGCTCACAACATCCCCAACACAAACGCCCTCCTCATCCCACCCCTCCCCCTCCACAACGAGGTTCTCCCCAAACCCACCCGGCCCAAACTTCCCCTCGCTCTTGGGATACAGCGTCGCCCACTCAGCATAATGCCGAGTGCAGTACTGATGTACAGCCTTATCCGGCCCGCCATGGAACGTGGGGTCGTGCTCATCGTCCGCGAGACCGAGGAAAGAGCAGTAAATGGGGCCAGAGCGGGGGTGCTTGTTGATGCCGGAGAGGACAGCGCCGAGGGGGGCCATGCGCGAGGTGTGGAGGGAGAGGAGGGGGGATGGCGGGGGGA
>Ga0209512_1001199_pt1 | contig 33825 bp, 31 predicted proteins | sample frozenSSSSmetaG_FD_184142 | JGI IMG/M metagenome (GOLD analysis project Ga0209512, IMG submission 184142) | Glacier valley bacterial and archeal communities from Borup Fiord, Nunavut, Canada, to study Microbial Dark Matter (Phase II) -... | ecosystem: Environmental > Aquatic > Freshwater > Ice >...
CGGCTTCGGCAAAACTGATTTGGGTCGATGTCCGTAATTTCATTTTTTTTCGCTTAATAAAAAGATGCGGAAATATAGCGTATCTGCTTAATTAAATGAACTTACTAAGGAATAAATCTGCGTTTCCTATAGTTTTATATGAAGAACTTCATTTTTCCAGTTCATCTGGTCTAAACGAATTGTTTCAGATTTCAAAGCAGTCAGTTGCTAGTAAATTATCTATCGCATTAAAAAATATGAAGGACTCGCTGCCTGTATAAGTGGTATTCAATATTTATCCCCGTCATAACGGTTGCCGTCAACGGCGACTTGGATGGTTTAAGTCCGTCGAATTCTCGCTCACTCATCGTAAGCAGCCCTTTACACCTCGTTGTCAAGGCTAAGTTCAAATGTCCGGTTTGTTTTTAGAAATCCATGAAACAACGGAAGCGTCTTAGTCGGGAGGTGTTAACTCACTCATTCACTCATTTCATTGCAGTATCCATCCAATGACAATGAGCCAGCAGTAAATTTTTTAATAACTCAACGCGTTAGAAAGTAACTTAGCCGTGATATCCACAATCGGAATAACCCGTTCATACGCCATTCGTGTCGGGCCGATAACGCCGAGTGTTCCGACTACTTTGCCGTTAACCTGATAAGTGGAAGTGACTATGCTCATGTCATCCATGGGAACCAATTCCGATTCGCCACCGATAAAAATTTGCACGCCGTCAGCTCGGGAGGAAGTATCTAATAAATTAATCAAACCGGTTTTTTGTTCAAACAAATCAAACAACTGACGCAATGAACGCATGTTGGACGAGAGTTCATTGACGTTTAATAAATTACGTTCACCAGAAATGACGACTTCTTCACCAGCTTCTTCCACGGCATCGCTACCAGCTTGTACAGCGGCTTTCATCAGCGCGCTTAATTCATTGTGCAGCTGACTCAATTCTCCCTGTAAACGCTGGCGTACTTGAATTAACGCTAAGCCGGAAAAATGCTGATTAATGTAATTGCCAGCTTCGATTAATTGCGTCGGTGTGTAATCCACTTCTGTTAATAACAGACGATTTTGCACATCACCATTTGGCGCAACGATCACTAATAAAATGCGCTTTTCAGATAAACGCAAAAATTCAATATGCTGAAAGATCGATTCGTGTTTTGGTGTCATTACCACGCCAGCAAAATGCGACAAAGAAGATAACATTTGCGCGGCGTTAGTAATAATTTTTTGCTGAGGATTATGGCCACCCAATGCATGCATTTGCGATTCAATCGAAGCAACTTCCCCATGCTCAATTGTAAGTAAGGTATCCACGAATAGCCTGTAACCACGCGGAGTCGGGACGCGTCCAGCGGAAGTATGGGGACTGGAAACAAAACCCATTTCTTCTAAATCTGCCATCACATTACGCACCGTGGCAGGAGATAAATCTAGTCCGGAAATTTTAGAAAGCGCGCGCGAGCCAACGGGTTGCCCGTCGGCGATGTATCGCTCTACTAACGCTTTGAGCAAAGTTTGGGCGCGGTTATCTAGTTGCATAACCTGTAGGCTGGGACGATTTTGCCAACTTCGTCCCAGCTTCGTCGGCCATGCTGGGATTGCATCCCAGCCTACGAAGTTTATCGCTTATCATTTTCAATTAACGCATAGGCTGAATGATTATGAATAGATTCGAAATTTTCGGCTTCTAACGTATAAGCCAAAATACGTGAATCGGCATTTAAAATTCCTGCAACGTCACGGACTAAATCCTCAACAAATTTGGGATTATCGTACGCACGTTCCGTGACGTATTTTTCGTCAGGTCGTTTCAGCAAACCATACAACTCACTGGACGCTTGCGCTTCCACATCGGTAATTAATTCATTGATAGAGATGTCAGCAGAAACTAGTGCACTAATGCTGATATGAGAACGTTGATTATGTGCGCCGTAAGCGGATATTTTTTTAGAGCAGGGACACAAACTTGTGACCGGAACCAGCACTTTAATGGTGGTTTCGATTTGCTCATTTTCAGTACCTTCCTCAGTACAATTTTTAATTTCACCGGTCAGACTAATCTCATAATCCATCAAACTTTGAACGCCGGATACTGGCGCGGTTTTGTTGATGAAATAAGGGAAAGTCAGTTCAATGCGTCCCGCTTTGGCGCCTAATAATTTCGTCATTTTATGAAGCAACTCAACAAACATCGGCATATCCAACGCGCCTTGTTGATTTAATTCTTCCAGTAACACAATAAAGCGCGACATATGCGTGCCTTTTTGTGTTTCAGATAGCTTCACGTACATATTCCAGTGCCCGACGGTGGCTTGCGTACCTGTGGAAGTTTTAATTTGTAACGGATAGCGCACTCCTTTCACGCCAACGCGTGTTATCGCAATCTTGCGTGTGTCAGGCGTGCTTTGTATGTCGGGAATTGAAACTGATAGTGGTGGTTGTAATTTATCGCGTACGTTCATCATATGACCTGCTAATTGAAATTGATTACTGAATATTGTTGACTGCCAGGCGGGGATTAGTTGCCGCCGTTTTTTTTTCCAATCTGGTCAGATAACGTTGAATTGCATCGGTGATTCCAGCACCATCTAATCCACATGATGCCAGTAATTGGGCTGTCTCACCGTGATCGATAAATTTGTCCGGCAAACCTAAAATTAATATGGGTTTACTGATGCCCGCTTCGGATAAAGTTTCTGCAATGGCAGAACCTGCGCCTCCCATTCTCGCACCTTCTTCCACGCTAACCAAAATGTCATGCGATCCGGCAACTTCCTTTATTAACGCCACGTCCAGCGGTTTGATAAAACGCATATTGGCGACAGTCGCATTCAAATTTTCTGCTGCCTGTAATGCCGGAGTAACCATGGTGCCAAAAGCAAAAATGGCGATTTTTTTACCCTCCCGCACAATTTCGCCTTTGCCGATCGGAATGCTGGTGAGTTCAGTTTTAACTTCAGCACCTATCCCCACACCGCGTGGATAGCGTATGGCGGCAGGCCCGTTGTAGAGGAAACCGGTAGTCAGCATCTGACGGCATTCGTTTTCATCTGAAGCTGCCATGATGACCATGTTGGGAATGCAGCGTAAAAAAGCCAGATCGTAGTTCCCCGCATGCGTTGCGCCGTCTGCACCGACTAAACCGGCCCGGTCCAAAGCAAATGTGACGTCCAGATTTTGCAGAGCCACATCGTGAATTAACTGATCATAAGCGCGCTGCAAAAAGGTGGAATAAATCGCGACTACCGGTTTCAATCCTTCGCAAGCTAAGCCTGCGGCAAAGGTGACGGCATGTTGTTCGGCAATGCCAACGTCGAAATAACGGTCCGGATATTGCTGTTCAAACTCAACCAGGCCAGAACCTTCACGCATCGCGGGTGTAATGCCGATTAAGCGTTTGTCCTTCGCCGCCATGTCACATAACCAGTCACCAAACACTTTGGTGTAAGTCAGTTTTGGCGCACTTGGCTTAATGCCTTCTTCCGGGTTAAATTTACCTGGTCCGTGATACAAAACCGGGTCAGCTTCGGCCAGTTTATAACCCTGACCTTTTTTAGTGACCACGTGCAAAAATTGCGGCCCTTTGAGCTCTTTTAAATTCTGTAAAGTAGGAATTAACGCGTCTAAATCGTGACCGTCAATCGGGCCTATATAGTTAAAGCCGAATTCTTCAAATAAGGTGGCTGGCATGATCATGCCTTTGGCGTGTTCTTCCAGACGCCGGGCAATTTCTAATACGGGCGATGGTAAAACGGATTTACCGACATTTCTCGCCGCAGAGTAAAACTTGCCCGACAATAATCTGGCCAGATAACGATTTAATCCGCCCACCGGTGGTGAAATCGACATGTCGTTATCGTTCAAAATTACCAGCAAATTCACGTCTTCCATGACGCCGGCATTATTCAATGCTTCGAATGCCATTCCGGCTGTCATGGCGCCGTCGCCGATGATGGCGACAGAATGTTTGGAAGGTTTACCTTTCACTTCGCCTTTCAATTTTGCGGCTACTGCCATGCCCAATGCAGCAGAAATCGAGGTGGAGGAATGCGCCGTGCCGAAAGTATCAAACACACTTTCATTGCGTTTAGGAAAACCGGAAACGCCGCCCAGCTGGCGCAGGGTATGCATCTGGTCGCGCCGGCCGGTTAAAATTTTATGCGGATAAGTTTGATGGCCGACGTCCCAGATCAAATGATCTTCCGGCGTGTTAAAGACATAATGCAGCGCGATAGTTAATTCGACCGTGCCCAAATTGCTGGATAAATGTCCGCCTGTTTTGGAAACAGAGTCAAGAATAAAACTACGCAGTTCATCCGCTAACGGATTAAGGTCCGCGCGGGTTAAATGACGTAAATCGGCTGGTGAATTAATGTTTTTTAATAAGCTCATTGTATTTTTCTACTCGGAACGCTGCACGATAAAATCGGCTAATTGGGAAAGACGCAGTGTGTGTGAATTTGATTGCGCGCTGGTGAGTACCTGTAAAGCATTATGCGCTTCCATCCGGCAATTTTCGGCCAGTTTTTTTGATGCTTCCAAACCTAAAATTGACACATAAGTTGGCTTGTTGTTGGCCGCATCTTTGCCCGCTGTTTTTCCGAGCGTAGCGGAGTCGGATGTAGCGTCCAAAATATCATCAACAACCTGAAATGCCAGCCCAATTGCGTTTGCGTAGCGATGTAACGCATCGCGCGCACTGGCATTTATTTCCTGACCACACAAGGCACCCATTAAAACCGCAGCGCGTAATAAGGCGCCGGTTTTAAGTTGATGCATTTGCTCCAGTTGTTCAAGCGATAAATTCATACCCACACTGGCCAGATCAATCGCCTGCCCGCCGCACATGCCGAGTGAACCGGACGCCTGCGCCAGAATTTCCAGCATTTCTAATTGACGTTCCGGCGGATTTTTTCCTTGCGACAAAAGGTAAAACGCTTGCGCTTGCAACGCATCGCCGGCCAGCAGCGCCGTGGCTTCGCCAAACTGAACATGCACAGTCGGCTTGCCGCGACGTAGCGCGTCGTCATCCATGCACGGCATGTCGTCATGTACCAGAGAGTAGGCGTGAATCATTTCGACGGCACAGGCAGTGCGCAGAAGTTCACTGTGTATTTCGCCATAACCTCGTTCCTCCGAACTGTCATCAATTAACTGACCGGCAGCAAATACCAATAAAGGTCGTACCCGCTTTCCGCCATCCAATACCGCGTAGCGCATGGCTTGATGTAAATGCGCGGGAGTTAATTGTGATGAAGGTAAACATTCCGCTAAGGCGATTTCAATGTGCGCCCGACATTGCTTCATCCAGTCAGCAAGTGATGTTGTGTTTGATGTTGTGCGCATCACTGGTTTCCATTTTCGTTGACGTCAATTTGAAATGGTTTAAGAAGCTCGTCATCCAACACGCTCACTTGCTGTTCGACCTTTTCCAATTGCGCTGCGCAATAACGCACTAATTCCGAACCGCGCGCATAAGCTGCAACGGAAGCTTCCAATGCCAGTTCACCCGCTTCCATGTGGGCAACGAGTTGCGCTAATTCCGCCATGGCGGACTCAAAGGATGCCGGGTTAGCAAGGGATGCCGGGTTAGCAAGGGGTGCTGGCGTTTTCTTAATCATGATGAGTAACGGTCGGTCAAATGAACCCGCCATTTTAAAGCAATGCGGTCCGGATTGTGTTCTAAAAGTTGCGGGAAGACATGAAATCGCAAGCCAGAATGTAATCCATAGCAGACGACGATGCTGTGATTGCATTCAGGCCTGCATGTAAAAACGTCTTGGCCACATTGCCGCCACATGTGGTTTTCCACATTGTGGCTTTCCACAGTGTGGAAAGCCACAAGAGATTTATTCTTATTAAATGGATATTCTTGCACTGCGGTGACAGAAATACTTTCATCTGTCAACAGATTAATTTAGTGCAAGCAATTTAGTTTTACGTTCTTCGAAATCTATTTGCCAGTGCGTTGTTTTCAAATAGATAGGAAGAACTTCAGTGTTAACTTTTAATTGTAAAAATACCTATGTAAATCAGCAATATAGGGGGGGGATGTTTGTCCGGCAGCAGCCGTCTCTAAACAAGAAAATTATTTTCAGGTTATGGAGTCGCAGGTTCGCGATGTCGCCTCTGGAATAGCAAATTTTGCTCACCGTGCTATTCGTATTTCTTATACTGGTGAAAATAGTCTCAAACCAGGCAGGGATTCTTTTGTTACGGAAATGTGTTCGGAGATGAGCCATGAACAGATCTGTGATTACTTTGTAGGTATTGACAGACAAATCGGAGAAGCCCGAAACAATTTCGGCACTAGTTTCGATAGAAAAAAAGCGAACGGAATGTCGCGTGACGCGGCTTTGGCAGAGGTTCATGCTGAACTAGTCATTCGTTCGATGGAGTCCAACACAGGTAATTGTGCAGAGAAAGCGCTGTTAGCTGGAATTTTACTCAAGGCAACATTGATAGAAGAGCTCACGCATCGGGGATATCCAGATTTTGAAATAGAGAATGCAAATATACGAATATCTATTGCCGAAAATGGCAACCATGGAGGAGATCACACGGTATGTCTTCTCCACTATGACATCGGTGGTGAAAAAGCCGTTGTTGTGGATCCCTGGCTTAATGGAACTATTTATGACCCGGAGGATGCGCACTCTGTTTATGTTACAAATTTAGAGAATCCGAATGAACCAGCCATCTTCGATCAGGTCGATAAAAATAAGACACAAGCAGTCAATGATGAGGAATGCGTGGCTGAAGTGATGCGATCGGTGAAGAATATCTTTGGTGAAAACCTCGAATTTTTGCTTTCATCAGAGAGATTGAGTGATGCATAGTTGATGGCTTGTGCAAAACCAGACATGCCGGGGAAATTGCAAGAAGCCGGTGATTTTTATGCGGAAAATTTAGTTAATCCAGATGAATCGTTTTACTTTGATAAAGTTTACAAAGACAAAACGTTTGTGATCAATGACGATACTTGTGTCACTGCTGTGATGCAATGGACGGCTCATAAATATGAGATTGATTTAGGCTCTGCGCATCCGTTTTGGAAATATATTCAGCATTAAAACTACCGGATTCTCCTTCCACCATTATTTAATTTGAATGCGATCAAACGGATCATAGTTCAGCGCTGATTCGATGCATTGATTCGGGTATAATCCGCGGTTCTGTCCAAAATTGCCGTATTTGTTCACTGCGTCCTTTGTTAAATATAGGTTTTTGCGGATTCTTTCTCTCTTAGCTTGAGTAATTATTGGGGGGTTGGGATGTCCGATCTGGCAACATGCGCCAAACTACTGCGTTCTGCATCACCTGCAACGCAACTTCCGGTTTCTGTCTATCTTGATGAAGCGCTTTTACAGCGCGAGATTAAACAATTATTCCAGCAAGGCCCGCGTTATGTCGGCCATGAATTAATGGTCCCCAACGTGGGCGATTTCGCCACACTCGCATCCGAAAATGAAGGCCGGATGTTGGTGAGGAGCGAACGCGGTATTGAATTACTTTCCAACGTTTGTCGACATCGTCAAGCACTCATGTTTGGCGGCACCGGCGCGTCTGCAACAACACGTGGCAACGCCAGAAATATTGTGTGCCCGTTACATCGCTGGACATACGATTTAAAAGGCGAGTTGCTGGGCGCACCGCATTTTGATGAATCTCCTTGTTTGAATTTAGCCAACACCCAACTGCAAAGTTGGAACGGTCTGTTATTTGAACAAAATGGTTACAACGTCCTGAAAAAGCTGAGCAAGCTGTCGGTAACTAACGCGGCCACTAAAGCTTTAAATTTTAACGGCTATATGTTGGATCACGTTGAAGTGCATGAATGTGATTACAACTGGAAGACGTTTATTGAAGTCTATTTAGAGGATTATCACGTTGAACCATTTCATCCTGGTCTGGGCAGCTTTGTTTCCTGTGATGATTTGCGCTGGGAATTTGGTGCGGATTACAGCGTGCAAACGGTTGGAATCAATAGTGGTTTGTTGAAATCAGGCTCAAAAAAATATCAGGCATGGCAAGAGCAGGTTCTGCAATTTAATCAGGGCACAGTGCCGCCGTATGGCGCGATCTGGCTGACCTTGTATCCCAATATTATGGTTGAGTGGTACCCGCATGTGTTGGTCATTTCCACGCTGTGGCCGCAAGGCGTGGGCAAAACGCGGAATGTGGTGGAGTTTTATTATCCGGAAGAGATCGTTTTATTTGAACGTGAGTTTATTGAAGCAGAACGTGCCGCTTATATGGAAACGTGTATCGAGGATGATGAAATCGGCTTCAGAATGGACGCGGGTCGTCGCAGATTATTTGAGCGCGATGAAAATCAGACGGGCCCGTATCAATCGCCGATGGAAGACGGGATGCAGCATTTTCATGCGTGGTTCAGAGCGAATATGGAGTTTGAGTAAATGAAAACGATGTCATTCACGACCCTGATTTCAGCCGCCGATACGCTACAGCACATCGGTGAAAAAAACTGGATTTTTTTAGATTGCCGGCATGATTTAGCGAATGTCGATGCTGGACGAAATACGTTTGCAGAGGGCCATATTCCAACGGCGCAATTTGTCCAGCTTGATGATGATTTATCGGGAACTAAAGTCGATGCGGATGGCGCTTTTTGTGGTCGTCATCCGTTGCCAGACCGCGCCACTTTTATGGCGAAATTGCGTTCATGGGGTATCAATGACGACACGCAAGTAGTTGCTTATGACGCGCATGGCGGAATGTTTGCGGCACGTTGCTGGTGGATGTTGCGTTGGATCGGGCATGCTTCAGTGGCGGTGTTAGATGGCGGATTACCGGCGTGGACAAACGCAAATCAACCAGTCAGTACAGAAGTTGTGATGCCGCAGCCAGGGTCCGTTAGCGAGAGAAAATCATTGGTGAATTCTGTGAATGTACATGACATGCTGATGAATATTCAGTCGCAGAAGATGACTGTAGTGGATGCACGTTCACCTGATCGTTTTCGGGGCGAGAATGAAACGTTAGATAAAGTCGGTGGTCATATTCCTGGCGCAAAGAATCGTTTTTTTAAAGATAACTTACAAGCGGATGGGCGCTTTAAACCGGCGCAGGAATTGCAAGCAGAATTCAGAGCACTAATTAAAGATCCGCAACAAGCCGTTATGCAATGCGGTTCCGGTGTTACCGCTTGTCATAATTTATTAGCGTTGGAAGTTGCCGGAATGACGGGCGCTTCTTTATATGCCGGATCGTGGAGTGAGTGGTGCGCAGATCCGGGGAGACCGGTAGTTAGTTGACCAGAGCAGTAAGCCGTAATTTGTAGGGCGTAATAGCGCAGCGTATTACGCCGCATGTATCCCAAAAGGAGACAAATATCCAATTATCGACGGGTCTGGGTTCTGGGGTGAAACGTATTTTTTATGATTAACTTCTTACAATAAGTTGATAAAGCATACGGCGTAATACGCTGCGCTATTACGCCCTACACATGATGATCTACTGGCCTTGCGTACCCGACTTCGAAGAAAAAGACCGCCAAAGCTGCAAAAGTAGTACACCATTTTTGGCCAATGACACAGCACGTCCGGGCGCGAATATCACTGCTGCTACAAGCAGCGCGCTTACCCAACCCGGCAAGTTCTTAAGACGACCAATTAAGTTACGGCTGGTCTGTAGCCAGCCCGTAACAAGCCCCAGAGAGTGGGTTTGTCCATGCAACGTGATCCGTTGGAGCGCACATTCGGTAACCAACAAGGTGCGTCGTTGTGCCAATAGTTTTGCGCGACTCATCACAATTCCACTCCATTTCGCTGATCTGAATCTTGTTCGTGGTTGCGTAAAAGTTCGATATCTTTTTTAAATTCAGCAACACTTTGCTCAAGCAAATGGGGTTTGTCTGAAATTTGTTTTTTTAGCCATGAACAAATAAACACGCTCAATGCGCTGAAGAGCACGATATAGCTAAGTATTATCGTAATGCGGTGCTCTTCCCAAAACAGCACGAGGATTAACACCAGAATGAATGAGACGGCAACTCCACCACAAAACAAGGCGATTAATGCATAAATAAAATAAGAAGAAAAACGTAAAAGTTCTTCCTCTAATTCCACACGCATTAAATCTAAGCGCGTGTGTAACATAGCGATTAACGTTGAAACAATGTTTCCTGTAGTGGTGGTGATTGACATCTTAGTTTCCCCTCCCTTTTCATTCATTTTGATTGCTTATTTTTACTCTTATTTTCTGCTTACTTTCTACTCACTTCCTACTAATAAGCAAACCAATTACCAATCCCACCGCAGTACTTAAACCAACCGCTTGCCATGGATGATCTTTGACGTAGTTGTCGGTCGTATGAGCAACTTCTTTCGTTTTATCGACTACCAATCTTTCGATGCGCATCGCTTCATCTTTGGCATTTCTGAGCGTGGCTTCAAAGCGTTCTTTGGCAGACTTGAACTCTTCACTTCCAGGAATTGTGGAATTTTTTAGTAACACTTCAGCATCTTTGATGACAGATTGCAGATCATTTAATAATTTATCGCTACGATTCATGATATCTCCAGAAAGTTAAATGGTTAAAAATAAAATGGACTTTCAATTTAGTACAAAGTCCAGAACTATACCAATGAAAATAAAAAAACCTAACCAATTATTGTGTCGAAAAGCGGTAAAGCAACCCTCACGCGATCTGTTGCGAATTAAAAAATAATGATAAATCGCGCAAAGCGAAGCCAGTACTATTCCGGCTTCAAACCAAAACCCCAGACCGTAAGACCAGCCGACACAAGTAATGATGATCAGGTTGATAGTATAACAAAGCATGATGGCGGCGATGTCATACCGTCCAAAAGTGATTGCTGACGTATGAATACCAAGCTTTACATCATCCTCTTTATCCACCATTGCATATTCCGTATCGTAGGCGATGGCCCAAAATATATTGGCTAATAACAGCAGCCACGCGGCGCCCGGTACCTGATTTTGCTCAGCGGCGTATGCCATCGGAATTCCAAAGCCAAACGCAATGCCTAAATAAGCCTGAGGCAAAGCAAAAAAACGTTTGAAATAAGGATAGCTTGCAGCAATAACAATGGCCGCGATGGAGAGTAATTTGGTTAATCCGTTGAGTGGAATAATCAAAAAAAATGCAATTATGGCCAATATCGCCGCTACTAATAAAGCTTCCCAGCCGGCGATTTTTCCGGCGGTAAGTGGACGATCTGCGGTGCGTTTTACGTGCTTGTCGATATTACGATCTGCGTAATCATTCACCGCACAACCAGCCGCGCGCATGAGTACGGTACCAAGTGTAAAAATAACTATTAATTGCCAATCGGGTTTGCCATAGGAAGCCAGCCAAAGTGCAGACAGCGTCGGCCAAAGTAGCAATAGGATGCCGATGGGTTTGTTGAAACGGGTTAGCTGCCAATAAAGAGATAAGCGTTGCATCATTGTCTGGATCCAAACATCATTTGCTTTGCCAACCGCTGCTGCGCTGGCGTACACAAATCGATTAAACCTAATCCCGCACCTAAAAAAGTTTGCCTCAGACTGCCATCCGGCGAGCTGGCAAAAATTTTTGCTAATTGATCCGTTAATTGAATTGTCGTGTTGCGGTCAGCTTGACGTGCACGGAAAAAATCGTGCAATGACATTGGCCCGACGCAGTTACTTAATGAGTTGCTTAGAAATTGAGCGAGCTGAAAAGCATCACGCAGACCTAAATTTAATCCTTGTCCGGCGACCGGATGCAAGGTTTGTGCAGCGTTGCCTATGCTGATGCAACGCCCGGTTGGCGCAGCGGTTTGTGCATTTAATCCGAGTGAAAACGAAAAGCGCGGAGAGCTGCTGATGAATCGCCCCAAACGCTCACCGAAAGCAGTTTGTAATTTGCTTAAAAATGCCTCGTCATTTAATGCCAATAATTTAGCAGCCTGGTCCGGGCGCACACACCAGACCAAAGCGTAGCCATCGTCTTGCGGTAACAATGCGAGTGGACCTTGTCCGGTGAATCGCTCATAAGCACGTTGGGGAATTGGCATGCTAGTTTTTACATGCGCGATGAGCGCGGTTTGTTGATAATCATGGCGCTTAGTTTGCGGCGTTTGCTCATCAAAGAACCCGCCTTCTGCTTGCACAACAATGTTGCCTTCAATTGCAGTCTGATTTTTCAGATTGATTTGCACGTGAGATTCTGTTTGCGTAATTGTGTTGACAGTAGCGGGGCGTAAAAAAGTCAGTTCCGGTGCTATTTTATTTAACGCCAGCGTTAACGATTGGATGATGTCGCCGTAACGGGCAACGTAACCTAATGCGGGAACATGTTGTTCTGCCCGGTCGATTAATGTACGACCAAAATGACCGCGTCTTGAAACGTGAATCTGATGAATTTCGGTGGCTTTAACCGGCCAGGCGGACGCGGCTTGCAAAATTTGTTGACTGCCATAAGAAAGCGCAATGGTGCGTTGATCCTGGCTGCATTGTTCCGCCGTTTTTGCGTCGATTAATGCAATGCGTGCGGGATCGATGCCACGTTTCACGAGTAGCAGAGCTAAGGTCAGCCCGACAGGGCCTGCGCCGCAAATGGCTATGTCAAATTTTTGCATTGAGTATTTTTGCTTGATTTAAATTGAGGCCAATTTTTTGATTTATTACTGCTCAGCTCCCTCTCCCGCGAAACGGGAGAGGGGGCCGGATACGGCGAAATAATACCTTCGCAACTTGTGCCCTACTTCATAATCGCTTCAATTTCCGCCACCGTTTTCGGCGTTTCCCGACTTAAATTAAGCGGTCCATTTTCAGTAATAACGATGTCATCTTCAATACGAATACCGATATTCCAAAATTGTTCCGGCACGCCTTCGGCCGGTCTGACATAAATACCAGGTTCGATCGTAATTGCCATGCCGGCTTGTAACTGGCGGTACGGCTTTTCTTCTGTCGTTGAAGATGCAGATGCGTCGCGGTAGTAACCCACATCATGCACGTCCATGCCTATCCAGTGACCGGTGCCGTGCATATAAAACTGACGGTAGGCGGCGTTGCTGATGGCGTCTTCCAGTGAACCCACTTTATTTTTGTCTAACAAACCGGTGTCTAACATGCCTTGGGCCAGAACGCGGACGGCGGCATTGTGGCCGTCCTGATAGCGCGCTCCAATTGTTGCGTGCGTTAATGCAGCAGTTTGTGCCGCTAACACCAATTCATATAACGCCTGTTGTGGCGCGCTGAATTTTCCGTTGACGGGGAACGTGCGTGTGACATCAGAGGCGTAACTGTCGAATTCGCAACCAGCATCAATTAACACTAAATCGCCATCGTTAATTCGCGCGTTGTTGGCGTTGTAATGTAAGACGCAGCTATTCGCTCCTGCCGCGACTATCGAGTTATATGCCGGCGCTTGCGCGCCCTGACGGCGGAATTCGTGCAACAGTCCGGCTTCTAATTCATATTCGAACATGCCGGGTCGGGCGATTCTCATTGCACGTTGATGCGCTACGGCGGAAATGCTGGCAGCACGTTGCATTAACGCTATCTCACCGGTGTCTTTGATGAGCCGCATCTCGTTCAAAATGGCGTGCAGATCGGTAGAGTGATGCGGCGGTAAAACCCCGCTACGTGCACGGCTATACAAGGTGCTGATGCACCGTTGCAATTGCGTATCTAACTGAGTGTTGTAGCCTTGTGTGTGAAACAGCGTCGGTGCGTTGGATAATAAATTCGTTAATTCTTGCTCCAGATGTTCTATCGGAAAAGCAGCATCAAAACCAAACTGTGTTTGCGCTGCGTCTGGACCATAACGAAAGCCATCCCAAATTTCACGTTCCATGTTTTTTTCGCGACAAAATAAAATGCTTTGATTCTTTTCTCCCGCCACCAAAATCACCACAGCTTCCGGTTCGGTAAAGCCCGTTAAATAATAAAAATAACTGTCATGACGGAACGGGAAAAAACAATCGCCATTGCGTGTCATTTCAGGTGATGTGGCAAGGACGGCGACACCGCCGCCCTGGTCTTGCATGTGTTTCAGAAGAGTGGCGCGGCGGGTTGAATAGGGTTTCATATCAGCTCAGTTCGCAGTTCAGTTCGTTTAATTGTTCAGGAGTGCCCACGTTCGTCCACGCGCTGTTAATCAGTTCGCCACCCAGTTGTCCCTGGTTGGCGTAATGATGAAATAAGGTGACTAATTTGGCAGATTCGCCAGGCGTAATTGAATCAAACATTTCAGGGCGATAGACAGCGATATTGGCGAAGGTGTATTTGAGATCTCCCGCATTTTTTGGCTGCACGGATAAGCTAAACAGGTTCATGGCAAAATCACCAGCGGGATGGTGTGCCGGATTTTTGACCATATACAACCACGCTATATCGCGCTTATCTTTCGGAATTGGTTTGCCCCACATGTCGTTATCTTCCAGCGTAGTTAAGCATTGTGCGTAGTCAAAGTAGGGGCAATAAATATCTGCTGATATGGCTAAAAAGGGCTGATCGCCAAGCAGGTGCAATGCATTAGCGATACCACCCGCTGTGTCCAGCGCTTCGGTTTCGCGTGAATACTGAATCTTCGCACCGAACTGGCTACCATCACCCAGCGTGTTTTCTATTATGTGGCCTAAGTAAGCGTGGTTAATCACGATGTCGGTAATGCCGGCTTTGACCAGATTTAAAATTTGCCAGACGATGAGTGGTTTGCCACGTACTTTTAACAGTGGCTTGGGACAATTTTCGGTCAGTGGCATCATGCGGATGCCTCTGCCTGCGGCTAGAAGGAATGCTTTCAATTCGTGGCTTTCAATTCGACGCTTTCAATTCTGTTTTCTCAAAACGTATAACCAACTGTCGGCGACTTCGTAGGGTGGGCACGTTTTTGTGCCCACCATCGTTGAAATAGGAATATAGGTCAATACCGGACAAACGTTGATACGATATGAAGTTTTATTTTGTGAATATTAGTGATCAACGATGGTGGGCACAAAAACGTGCCCACCCTACGAGATTACGCTTTGCTTAAAAAGTATACCCAACTTGCGGCGTCTTTTTCTCCAGCTCATCCAACAATCTGAGCAACGGAATTAAGGTGTTATAACGCTGCGCCGTTTTGCGCACATAAGACAACACCAGCGGCAAGTCAGCCAGATAACCATCTTTGCCATCGCGATAGTACAGACGGCAAAAAATACCGAGGATTTTTAAATGGCGTTGCAAGCCCATGAATTCAAAGTCACGATAAAAGCTATCAATGTCGGTACTCACTGGCAAACCTTTGCTGCGGGCGCGTTCCCAATAACGAATTGCCCAATCCAATACCTGCTCTTCATCCCACTCGATGTAAGCGTCACGCAGCAGTGACACGATGTCGTAAGTTACCGGCCCAAACATCGCGCCTTGAAAATCTAAAATACCTGGGTTGTCCTGATCCATCACCATTAAATTGCGCGAATGATAATCGCGATGCACATATACCTGCTGTTGCGCCATGGTGTTGGCAACTATTTGCTCAAACACGTTGTCCAGACTGGTTTGTTGTGCCGGTGTAAGCGTTGCTCCGAGATGCTGCGTTATATACCACTCGGGAAACAACATGAGTTCTCTCATTTGCATAGCGCGGTCGTATTCCGGTAATACGTCAGGCTGGCTATGTTGTTGAATTTTGATCAGGCTATCCATCGCATCGATGACCAGTTTTTGCGTGGTAGCGTGGTTTTGTTTTAAAAGATGCGAATACATGGTCGCACCCAAATCGCTCAATAATAAAAATCCTTGCTCAACCTGACTGGCCAGGATGTGCGGAACCGTGACGCCAGCATTGTCAAATAATTGTGCAATGTAGATAAATGGCTTTACATCTTCTTGTGGCGGCGGTGCGTCCATCAGGATATAACTTTTTCCATTTGCATCATCAATACGAAAATAACGTCGGAAACTGGCATCCGCAGAAGCGGCGCGTAGTGTTGCTGGTTGTAGCGAGAAATTGGGAAGAGTAGCTATCCAATGAAGTAACAGAGTTAATCTTGGATCGTTTTCAGTAGTGGTTTTGGTGGTCATCAGGTGTCGGTTGTGGATGTTATCGGATATCTGCCATCGGATGGCACGTTCCCCTATAATAGCGGTCTATTTTAATACCAGCCCGACTAAACAGGCTGCATTCACAGGCTTCATTCAATGCGTCGAAGTTCGCCATTATCTCATCTGTCCTTATTTAACCCAACACGTGTGACCGTGTGGGTTTTGGTACGGGCTATTATGCTGATAACGTTCTCAGCCCCGGTTTTTGCGGATGACCAGGTTGTGAATTCAGCTGAAAATTTTGCTATAGCACCGGCTAAAGAAAATAAAACACCTGTTTTTAGCCAGCTAAGCCCGGCCGTTCCGGGCATATTCTCGGGTCCTCTTTTTGCGGATCCGAAGTTTGAAAAGTCGGTCGAAAAGTCAGCTGAAAAGTCAGCTGAAAAGTTAGCTGAAAAGTTAGCTGAAGCAAATGAAACTATAAATGAAGCTATTACATCAGAAAAAGTAAGCGACGAAAAAAACAGCGTATCTGCCGACCGGACAACAAGCCCATCCAACCCCGACGAAATTCACATACGTGCCGAACAAATGACTGGCCGTCCTGCGCGGATTTTAAATCTTGACGGACAAGTTGAAATAGTTCGTGGAATATCTACGATTGATTCCAATACGGCTGAATACCATATCGTTGAAGATCTTGTAATGGCAAATAGCAACGTGCGAATGTTAAGAAACAGAGATTGTTATCGCGGCAATACATTGCAAATGCAGATGGATACCGGCGAAGGGTACCTGACCAACCCTGTTTATCAACTGGAAAAAAATAACGCGCGTGGATCGGCGCAAAGAATCGATTTTGTGGATGAAGATCAATCCATCGTTGAACAGGGAATTTATACAACGTGTGAAGGAACAAAGCCTGACTGGTATTTGAGCTCATCGCGTCTGAACCTGGATACGGCTCGTGATGAAGCTGTGGCTCATGGCGGTGTGGTGTACTTTAAAGAAGTCCCCATTATTGCTTCCCCCTGGTTGTCCTTCCCGATTTCAGGCGCACGCCGTTCGGGTATTTTGCCGCCCGTATACAGTTCAACGACCACGGGAGGAATTGAATTCACTCTTCCTTATTATGTGGACATTGCGCCCAATCGTGATGCAACACTATTTTCCACGTACATTACGAAACGTGGCTTGCAGCTGGGTGGCGAGTTTCGTTATTTGGACCCGACTTATGCTGGCCAATTTTTTGGTGAAGTAACGCCGAAAGATCAGATCACCGGCACGACACGTTATTCATTAAGTTTTCTTCACAACCAAAGCCTGCCTTCGGGGGTGTCGATGAACTGGAATTACAATCGTGCGTCAGATAATCAATATGCTGTGGATTACTCCCACTCAATTACAGAGAGTTCGCAACATTTATTACCGCAGACTTTTTCTCTGGCTTATAGCGCATTATGGGGTTCGGTTGGTCTCCTTACCTCTAATTATCAAGTGTTGCAAGATGCCGAAAATTCCATTGTAAAACCCTATGAAATTATGCCGAAGTTGTACTCTCATTTAGAAGGAAGTGACGATTTAGGTGGCTTTGACTGGTCTCTCGATACGGAATATGCCAATTTTAATAGTCAGACCGCCGTTAATGCACAGCGAATAGCATTGAACGCACAACTTTCTTATCCGGTTACAAGTTCTTACTATTTTGTGACCCCTAAAGTTCTCTATCATTTAAGTGACTATCAACTGGGATCGAAATTAACTCCCGGCTCTCCGGCTAAACTCACTTTATCGGTACCCACTTTTTCGCTGGATAGTGGCTTGTATTTTGAACGTAACACGTCTCTGTCCGGTCGCAATATTATTCAAACGCTGGAACCCCGGTTGTTTTATGTGAAGACACCTTATCGGGATCAGTCCAACATTCCTTTGTTTGATACCGGCATTTCAGATATCAGTTTCTTTCAAATGTTTACTGAAAATCGATTCTCAGGACAAGACAGAGTGGGTGATGCTAATCAACTTACTGCCGGATTAATTTCCCGGGCTATTGAAATGGATGGACAGGAACGGATACGTTTAGGACTTGCACAACGCTTTAGTTTTACGCAGCCTTTAGTGGTTAACAATCCCCTTTTCGCGGCGAGCAAATCAGATGTTATTTTCACAGCAAACGGCAAACTGACCAATACTCTGAGCACCAACGCTGTCTGGCAATATAGCCAAAGTCAGCATAGTACGGGCAAGATGAGCTATGGGCTTAAATGGCAACCGGCGCCAATGAAGGTAATTAATGCTGAATATAGATATCAACAAGTGAGTGAAGTAAATCGGGAGGTCATGAGACAACTTGATCTCTCAATACAATGGCCAATAGCACCGCGTTGGTACGGTGTGGCAAGAACGAATTATTCCATCAGAGATCAACGTATCCTGGATGGGCTGGTCGGAGTGGAATACAAACAAGACTGCTGGATATTCCGCGCCGTTGCGCAACGTTATCTGGTTCCGTCTACTGTGGCCACAATTACGTCTAACTCAACAACGTCACTATTTTTACAATTAGAATTAAACGGCTTGTCAAGAATTGGTACTAATCCGCTTGAAGTACTCAAGCGCAGTATTCCGGGGTATCAGCCTATTAATCAGCCGACTACCCAGACGTATTATTAGTAAGAAATGTACGTTGTTCGACCGGATTGTTCCCATGAGCCGAGGCGCGGCCCCCTCTCCCGCGAAACGGGAGAGGGGGCCGGATACGGCTAAATAATACCCTTGCAACCCATGCCAATATTGAGTTTCATGGGTAGGGGGGGAATGTGAGTTAGTCATCGCACCACCGTTTTTTTTTGAACTATTACTTCTACACCAAAGCCAAAATTATGAAATACATTTTATTTATTGCTGCATTATTTGTTCTGACACAAACCACTCTGCAAGCGCAAGACAAACCAGGTGCCACTGCAACTGCCGCCCCAACAAAAAATCAACAACCTGTCGTTCCGGTCAATGGAATTGCGGTCGTTGTAAATGATGAAGTAATCACCAGACAAGAACTGCAAGAGCGTACGCAGATGATTGAGCAACGTTTAAAAGCGCAAGGAGTTGCATTGCCGCCGCGCGCTGAATTACAAAAGCAAATTATTGAGCGGCTGATTGTTGACCGGGCTCAACTGCAATTAGCGCGCGATACCGGTTTGCGGGTGGATGATGTCATGCTGGATCGTGCCATGTTACAAATGGCAGAACAGAACAAAATGACGTTACAGACTTTCCGCGATCAGATTGAAAAAGAAGGTATGTCTTACGCGCAATTCAGGGAAGGTCTGCGTGAAGACATTTTGCTGCAACGCATATTGGAGCGTGAAGTAGAAAGCAAAATACAGGTTTCTGAATCGGAAATCGACAATTATTTATTGGCGCAAAAAGCAGGCAAAGACGGAAAACAGCAAAATAAACAAGAGATAGAAATTGCACAAATTTTGATACGTATTCCAGAAAATGCGACACCGGAAGCAGTGGCAAAAATACGTGCACGTGCTGAAAAAGTGTTGGAGCAAGTTAAGGCGGGTGGTGATTTTAATCAGTTAGCCGTAACTTATTCTGATTCTTCTGAAGGATTAAAAGGCGGTTCATTAGGTTGGCGCGGACAAGATCGTTATCCACAATTGTTTATCGATGCCATTGTTGATTTAAAAGTAGGAGACACATCCGGGTTAATTAAAAGCGCAAATGGATTTCATATTTTAAAACTTACTGGCTTGCGTAATAGCGCCAATGATCAACTCGCCGGAGGTGTTCCACAAGCACATGTGCGTCATATCCTGATCAAAGTAACGCCAACGGTAACTAAAGAGCAGGCTAAACATAAATTGCTGGGGTTTAAACAGCGACTGGAAAACGATGGTGCGCAATTTGAAGATCTGGCGAAACAATTTTCCAATGACGCCAGCGCTGCAAAAGGTGGCGATCTGGGTTGGTTGTACCCTGGTGATGTAGCTGAACTGGATCCCGTTATTAATGCATTAGCAGTTGGTCAGATTAGTGAGCCGGTCGAAACGCCTTACGGTATGCACTTAATCCAACTGGTGGAACGTAAAACGGATGAGGTTTCCCCCGAACGGCAACGTTTATTGGCGCGTCAGGCGATACGTGCCCGCAAATTAGATGAAGCTACTTTAGACTGGATGCATCAATTGCGTGACAGTGCTTATGTAGAGATCAGAGATCAGTAATCATGGATCAGGGATCACTATGACGCGTCGCCGGCTTCCTATATTAGCAATTACGTGTGGTGAACCGGCTGGTATCGGACCTGAAATTTCTTTGCGGGCGGCATGGCAAAAACGCCAGGAATGCTGCCCGATTTTAATTGGCGATGTTGATTTTTTACGTGATGTGGCTCGTCAGATTGATCCGGCGATTATGATAAGTTCAGTCTCCTCACTTTCCCAACAATTTCCCCCAACTGAAAATACGTTAACGGTGCTGCATGTCCCGTTGGCTTGTCCGGTTATTCCAGGCCAACTGGACGTGCGTAATGGTTTATCTGTATTGACCACGTTAGATTTGGCCATCACCGGAGCAATGCTAGACAAGTTTGACGCGATCGTCACAGCGCCTTTGCAAAAATCAACAATTAACGATGCAGGTGTGCCGTTTTCCGGACATACCGAATATCTGGCGGAAAAAACGCAGACCAAAAAAGTGGTCATGATGTTGACTGGTCAGAAAACATCGAAATTAAGTAGGCCACTGAGCAGACCGCTGCGTGTAGCATTGGCCACTACACATTTGCCGTTGCGCGCCGTCGCAGACGCCATCACTATTGATGAGTTAAATCAGATTCTGGATATTCTTCACGCCGATTTAAAAAACAAATTTGGTATTAAAAAGCCCGTGATTTTAGTGACAGGATTAAATCCACATGCGGGTGAAAATGGGTATTTAGGACGCGAAGAAATTGACGTTATCGCGCCAGCAATCGCCGCTGCTCAAGCACGTCAGATTGATGCGCGCGGGCCTTTTCCTGCTGATACCTTATTTCAGGAAAAGTATTTGAATCAGGCTGATTGTGTTTTAGCGATGTACCACGACCAGGGTTTGCCGGTGTTGAAGTACGCGAGCTTTGGAATGGGAGTTAACATTACGTTGGGCTTGCCGGTTATTCGCACATCGGTTGATCATGGCACCGCGCTGGACATCGCTGCCCGTGGCGTTGGTATTGCTGATATGGGAAGTATGCTAGAGGCAATTGAAATTGCTTGTCAGATGACGAGACTTCCGTAGGGTGGGCACGCTTTTGTGCCCACCATCTTTGATCATGGTTACCTGATATAAAATTCCACCGCTTATCAACCATCCCGGTTCATTGATTTTTTTTGTTATCTCAACCATGGTGGGCACAAAAGCGTGCCCACCCTACGAAACCCGATGAAACATATTCCCCGCAAACGCTTCGGTCAAAATTTTTTAACCGATACCAACGTATTGAACGACATTGTCCGCACCATCAATCCGCAACCCAACGACAGCATGGTTGAAATTGGTCCCGGTCTGGCCGCAATGACGAAACTAATTTTGCAAAACGTCGCGCATTTGCATGTGGTGGAATTAGATCGGGATTTAGTAACACGCCTGCAAAAAGAATTTGATCCGGCCAAATTAACAGTCCATTCCGCCGATGCGCTTAAATTTGATTTCAGTCAAATCCCCGTCGCACCCGGACAAAAATTACGCATCGTCGGTAATTTACCTTACAACATTTCCAGCCCGCTGTTATTTCATCTGGCCGACATCGCACCGCTAGTGCAAGACCACTATTTTATGCTGCAAAAAGAAGTCGTTGAACGCATGGTGGCAGAACCAGGCGGCAAAGCATTTGGCCGATTATCCGTCATGCTGCAATGGCGTTATGACATGGATTTAATGTTCATCGTGCCACCAACTGCTTTCGATCCGCCACCCAAAGTAGATTCCGCGATTGTGCGCATGATTCCTAAAACAAAACCATTAGTTTGCGAAATTCAGCACCTGCAAGCCACCGTAACTAAGGCGTTTTCTCAACGTCGCAAAGTGATTAAAAATTGTGTGGCGGGGATGTTTACTGAAGCGCAATTAATAGAAGCGGGGATTGACCCACAATTGCGGCCGGAGGCGATTGGATTGGAACAGTATGTGGCGTTGGCGCTTCAGATGGCAGAGCGTTAGTCCTACCTGTAACTCACTCAGGCCGAGTCACTCAAGTAGAGAGACTGATCTGCTTCGCATAATCCCTGCTATTCGTCATCAATAGCTCAATTTCTTGAAGAGCAAACGCTTTGCTGTAAACCTGGGACGCCAGCATGCTTGAGAATCCGAAATCGCGGCTTCTCCTTTAAATTAAGAACGGTAGAGAATTATCCGAAATGCTGGCTTTGTTTGGGGTAGGAGAACGTTCGACAAGCTATATGATCAGGTAATCCCGGTCACTGGCGTACCGGCCTCGCCCTCTTTTAAAATCGCTATGATCTGGCTCTGAATCGTGATGTCTTGATGTAAAACTTCCTTTCCTAAAATAAGAAAATTCTACTTTTAAATCAGACGGATTAATTTCCGGGGGGATTACCGAAGCACATGCAGGTGGGTGAGATGGGAAAAGCATTTTAAAACGCCGGCAGGCTTCTCATATCCAGCCGCTTCAACTCACCTCTCGCCCCCACATAATCTGGAAAAACCTTCTCAACCGTAGCCCAAAAACGCGGGCTATGATTCATCTCGTGCAAGTGAGCTAATTCATGCGCGATGACGTAATCAATTACATGTGGAGTGAGGTGGATTAAACGCCAGTTCAGGCGAATTTTTCCGCTGACACTGCACGAACCCCAAAGTGTTGTGGCATTGGTCAGTGTGAAGGAGTGGTATTGCACACCGAGTTGCTTAGCAAAATGCGGTAAGCGTTCGCTGAATTGGCGGCGTGCCTGATTCATTAACCAGGCGTGTAAATGTTTTTTGCATTGCGCCGGATCGGCGTCGGACGGTAAATTTAATGTGATGACGTTAGACGCCATATCAAAATTAGTCGACTCACCATATTGCACACGCAAGGTTGCTGATTGTCCCAAAAACGGTAACCCGGTTCCGGTTGTCCAGCTGATTGGCGTTTTAAGTTGTGGAGCGGGGCGGTTTTGCTGTTCCTGTAATTTGGTCAAAATCCAGCGTTGCTTGCTGACGAGCGCAGCGTTAATTTCGGACAGATTAACCCAGCGTGGTGCGGTGACGCGCAAGCCATCGTCAGCAATTAAAAAACCGATGCTGCGTCGTTTAGAACGGCGTAGTTGATAGGGAACAAAGTGCGATCCGAGTTGCACGCCATGCGGATGCTGAGCCAGCACTTTAGGTAATTCAGCGTGCGGTGCAACTTCAATAATCAACGGTGGAAGCGGGTTAAATAAATCGTACTGCATTAATTTTTCTAGTGCTGCTAATGGTGAAAACTTCATCTTAATAATTTTGCGGAGAAATTTTCCGCATCTCACTTTCAATCCAGGTCTCTACTTCCAGCATTAATTCCGGTGCTGTTTTCCCTGCGGAAGAAAGAGGTTTGCCGATGGAGACCGTAATTAATCCCGGTTGTTTGATGAAGGAATTTTTAGGCCAACAATCACCAGAATTCATCGCTAACGGTACGACAGGGACATTGGTTTCGACAGCTAAACGTGCTCCGCCGCCTTTGTAAAAACCTTTTTGTCCGACCGGAATACGTGTTCCTTCCGGGAACATGATGATCCACTGACCATTCGCCAAACGTTTGCGACCTTGTTCAACAACTTGCGCAAACGCGTCTTTTCCTTTGCTGCGATCAATGGGGATCATACGTAATAATGCCAGGCCCCAGCCAAAAAAAGGAATGTAATGTAATTCTTTTTTAAACACGAACACCAACGGACGTGGCATGTACATTAAATAGAAAATGGTTTCCCATGCGGACTGATGTTTGGAGAGCAAAATAACCGGCTCGTCGGGCAAATTTTCTATACCGAGAACTTGATAACGTAAGCCACAAATGACTTTGGCCAGCCAGATCACCATGACGTTCCAACGTCCTGTTACCCAGTAGCGTTGGTTATAAGGAAGGGGCGCCACCAGCATGCATACCATCGCCCAGACGACAGTGAGTAATGCGACTAATACGGTGAATAGTGAGGAACGTAAAAATAGGGTGAAGCGATACATTTTTTCTCCGAATATGGCAGTGTTTTGTAGGTCTTGTTTTACGTTATTCGTGCAGCTTTTTTCTCCGTCATTCCCGCGGTTTTAGGCGGGAACCTAGTGTCGTTTCGCCTTTGCGGCGATTTACCGATATAAGAAATAAATCACCAACTATAGTTCAAAAAAAGTCGCTGGGTTCCCGCCTAAAACCGCGGGAATGACGAAAGGAATTATTTGAGAAAAATTTTTTTACACAGTCTCAACCTGCAACAAATGCTCAACCATCGTAGCTAAATTTAAATGAACCAATGACCCGGGCGGCAAACCGCCGGCAGCCATCGTTGCTTCACCTTTTCCGGTAAGGACTAAGTGCGGTGCGCAACCGGCAATAAATCCGGCTTGCAAATCGCGTAAAGAATCACCGACAACTGGCACGCCTTTCAGATCAACGTTATAGCGTTCTGCAATGGCGCGCATCATACCCGGTTTTGGTTTGCGACAATCACAATTAAAGTCTGCTGCATGTGGACAAAAGAATACCGCATCAATGCTGGCGCCGGCATGTTGCGCGGCCGTGTGCATTTTGTGATGAATGGCGTTTAAGGTTTCCATATCAAATAATTTTCTGGAAATGCCGGATTGATTGGTCGCAACCACTACGGTGTATCCCGCTTGGTTTAATTGCGCGATGGCTTCCATCGAACCTTCAATAGCTATCCATTCGTCGGGCGACTTAATAAATTCAGGCGAGTCCCGGTTGATGACGCCATCGCGATCCAGAATAATAAGTTTTGTCTGTGCCATAGCAGTTTATTTAAGTAAGAGTTGGATGAGCAAATATCGTTTTATATTTGTAGGCAAGTAACAGGTGTGACAGGAGAGCAGCTATACAACAAACTAAGGAAAGATAAAGAACACCAGGCCACCCATAAGCAGAAAAAATAATGCTGCCTAAATAGGAGCCAAGGGAAAAAAAGATGAAAAGCCCGGTGACAAATAAGGAATTAATACGCGATCTGGCTTCAGGATGCATGGCGTAAATAATGGACTGGTGCGAGATCAGACAAACCTGTACGCCGAGATCAAAAAAGAGTGCACCGATGATGATGATTGGAATGGAATTTTGAAATAGGTACATCAACAGAAAAGACAAGAATATAAATACGATACCAAATTTGATATTAGACAAAGGACCTGTTCTGTCCGCAATTTTTCCGGCGACAGGAGCCGCCATCGCTCCGGCTGCGCCGGCAAGTCCAAATAAACCAATGGATTCGGTGGATAAATGAAAAGGTATTCCGCTTAATTCAAAAGCAAGCACAGTCCAAAAAGCGCTAAACGCAATTCCCACCAGGCCTTGAGTAAGAATACTCAGTTGCAAAAGTGGGTTCTGAATAAATATATGTCCCATCGAATGCATTAATTTTTTGTACTTCAATTTAATTTTTGGCGGGCGCGAAGGGACCAGCCAGGAAGTCAGTACCAAAATGATGACGATAATGCCGGCGCAAATAAAAAATACCGATCGCCAGCCAAGGTGATGCGCAGTCACTCCGGAGAATGTGCGTGACAGCAAAATTCCTAATAAAAGACCGCTCATCACGGTGCCAACAATTTTTCCTCTTTCGGATGCGGGAGCCAGGTCTGCTGCTAACGGTACAAAATCTTGCGCGGCCGATGCAACTATGCCAAGCACCAGACTGGCGATCAGAAACAATGACATGGTTTGTGAAACACCAGTCAGTATTAAAGCGAGGGTAATCAGAACCAGCTTAATCTGGATTAAATGTTTTTTGTTAACGACGTCTCCGAGCGGCACAAGAAAAAAAATCCCCAGCGCGTAGCCTATTTGGGTCAGCGTAACAATCGAGCCTGCTTCGCTAAGAGACGAGTTAAATTGCTGACGCAGAACTTCTAACAGTGGCTGGCTGAGATAAATGGTTGCTGCACATAATCCGGTACCGAAAGACATTAGCCACAGTAAGACTTTGTTCATTGTGTATCCTTTTTTTGTAGGTCGCTTACGCCGGTTCAGGTACACGGTCATCAAGTCATTAGCTATCGTTTGTAGGTTGGGCTAACGCTTTATCAGCCCAACATTCTGCGCAGAATGTTGGGCTGATAAAGCGTTAGCCCAACCTACGAAGCTACGCAGCCAATTTCGAAATGTCAGCAACGCGGTTAAGTATTTCATGCAGCACCGTAAGTAGTGCAATCCGGTTCTTTCGCAATGCAGGATCTTCCGCCATCACCATTACATCGTTAAAGAACGCATCAACCTGTGGACGAATCGTGGCAAGTACGTGCAAAGCCTCGTTAAAATTTCCAGCCGTATAAGCGCTTTGTACTTTATCTGCGATCTGCTGCATCGCTTTATATAAAGCGCTCTCAGCATCTTCTTGCAATAAAGAGGATTGCACGTCAGTTGAAACTTCCCCGGCCTTTTTCAAAATATTGGTAATACGTTTATTGGCGGCAGCTAATGCAGCTGATTCAGGTAAGGCCGCAAAACTCTGCACCGCGGTTAAGCGCAATAAAATATTGGCGATTGAATCGGGTTGCGGTGCAACGACTGCCTCTACTTCAGCCGGACTAAAACCGCGCTCTTTTAATATGCCGCGCAAGCGATCGTAAATAAAATCACGTAGTGCTAAAGTTGGATCAGTGAATGCCGGATTACTGTTGAACAAGGCGACTGCATTTTTCAGTAATCCGGATAAGGTGAGCGGCAACTGCTTTTCTATCAGCATGCGTAAAACGCCGAGGGCATGACGACGCAACGCAAATGGATCGCGGTCACCTGTCGGTTGCAGACCGATACCCCAAATTCCCACCAACGTTTCTAATTTATCGGCTAAAGCGACGATGGTGCCGGTCAGGGAGGACGGCAATGCATCACCGGCAAAACGCGGTTGATAATGTTCCGTCATGGCTAACGCAACTTGCTCGTCCTCACCATCAATGCGTGCGTAATAACTGCCCATAATTCCCTGGAGCTCGGGGAATTCGCCCACCATATCGGTAAGTAAATCTGCCTTGGCAATTTGCGCAGCACGTTTCGTGATAATGAGATCGGCTTTTAATTGCGTTGCGATGTAGTCCGCTAAAATTTGCACGCGCTCTGTACGCTCTGCCTGGTTACCTAATTTATTGTGATAAACCACATTGGCTAAACCGGCAGCGCGCTCAGCTAAGGTCTTCTTTTGATCCTGTTCAAAGAAAAATTTAGCATCAGCTAAACGCGGTCGCACCACCGTTTCATTGCCGCGAATAATATGTTCTGGCGTGTCAGTTTCGATATTGGAGACAATCAAAAAGCGCGGACGCAGCTTGCCGTTGTTATCTGCGCTTTTACCAACTAAGGCAAAATATTTTTGATTAGTTTGCATCGTCAGAATCAGACATTCTTGCGGCACGCTTAAATATTCTTCTTCAAACTGGCAGGCATACACGACTGGCCATTCCACCAGGGCGGTGACTTCATCTAATAATGTTTCTGGCATCAACACCTGGTCAGTACCAGCCTGAGCCAATAAGTCGGCGCGTATTTTTTCTTTGCGTCCGGTAAAACTGGCGATGACTTTACCTTCTCTTAATAATTTTTCTGCGTAGTCGGTGGCATCTTCTAAAACAATTTTTCCATCCGATAAAAAACGATGTCCTTGCGTAATACGACCTGCTGTTAAACCCAGCACCGAAGTAGCAACTATCTGTTCACCATGCAGGGCAAGCAATTGATGCACAGGTCGGGCAAATTGCACATCGGTGCCATCGGGGCGTTGATATGTCATTAGTTTAGGTACTGGTAATTTGGCGATGCTTTCTTCCAGCGCACTTTGTAAGCCAGTTTGTAGCGATAATCCTGGCGCCGTGTAACTGTAAAAAAAGCTTTCCGCTTTGCCGTCGACTGCACGTTCTAACTGGTCGATACGCACATCCGCAAAACCCATTGCAGCCAGTTTTTTCAACAGTGGTGCCGAAGCATTACCGTTGGCATCTAATGCGACGCTGACTGGCAATACTTTTTCACGACGTTGTTGGTCAGGTGATTTAGCGCGCACGTGCGTGATAAAAACAGCTAAACGACGCGGTGTTGCGTAGCTGGTCACGATCGAATTTTCTTCTAAAAAATCACGTGACTTTAAGCCATTCACGATACCAGCTGTAAACGCTTCGCTCAGTTTGATGAGTGCTTTGGGCGGCAATTCTTCGGTGAGTAATTCGACTAATAGTGGTTGGTTCATGGTGTACTTTAAAAGTATTTGTAGGGTGGGCACGCTTTTGTGCCCACCATCTTTGATCAATTATTTTCTTAAATTGTGTCGTGCTATTTCAACCATGGTGGGCACAAAAGCGTGCCCACTCTACAAGTTCAACATCGGGAAACTAAGTGCTTCACGCGAATTGAAATAACTACTGGCAACACTACGCGATAAATTCCGTATCCGTCCCATATAGGCAGCACGTTCAGTGACCGAAATCGCACCGCGCGCATCCAGCAAGTTAAAGGTATACGCTGCTTTCAACACCATTTCATAAGCAGGCAATGTCAGCGGAATTTCCATTAACCGTTTTGCTTCAGACTCAACATTGGTGAATAAAGAAAAAAGGAATTCCGTATTGGCATGTTCAAAGTTGTAAGTAGATTGCTCCACTTCATTTTGATGAAACACATCGCCGTAAGTTAATTTGCGCGTGACACCATTTTCTTCCCATTCCGTCCACACTAAATCGTAAACATTCTCGACGCCTTGCAAGTACATCGCCAAACGTTCAATACCATAAGTAATTTCACCCAGCACCGGTTTGCAATCTAAACCCCCCACTTGCTGGAAGTAGGTAAATTGCGTGATCTCCATGCCGTTAAGCCAGACTTCCCAACCTAATCCCCATGCACCCAAAGTCGGGTTTTCCCAATCGTCTTCCACAAAGCGCACATCGTTTTGCTGTAAATCTAAACCCACTGCGGCAAGCGATCCTAAATACAAATCCAAAATATTTTCCGGTGCCGGTTTTAACACGACCTGGTATTGATAATAAGCGCCAAGCCGGTTGGGATTTTCGCCATAACGTCCGTCTTTTGGACGACGGGAAGGTTGTACATAAGCAGCGCGCCAGGGCTCCGGCCCGATGGCGCGTAAAAAAGTAGCCGGATGCGAAGTACCTGCGCCCACTTCTAAATCAAGCGGTTGAAGCAACGCACAACCTTGCTTGTTCCAGTAGTCTTGCAGGGTCAGAATAATTTGTTGAAAAGTGAGCATGGCGGGAGAGGTTGCAGATCGTTGAATGAATCCGCGATTTTAACGGGTTTTGGTGCGGATTGGGGAGGAAGAAGAGCCGTAAAACCGGGAGAAACGTTAATGCGTCTCCGGCGTGTATTCAAGGGAAACAGCATTTGAATTACACATGTGCATGCAAACACTTTTGCAAGAAAGAAGAAAGTCGGACGCACCTGAGATCTGATCAAATAAAACAATCCCGGGTGCGTCGTGGCAGTTATTACCTGCCGTTGGAGCTTAAATGATTTGTTGCCTGGTCATTATGATTACGCATGAAGGGCTGGTTATTTATTACCCTTTAACTCAGGTTTGAAACCTGACACCACTTAGACATACCGACAATCAGGACAACATGTTCAAACGTTATTTCACCAATTGGGATTATTGTTTGGCATTCATCAAATCGTTTATATGTTGCTGATACGCCCACACTAATGCCGACCTTTCTGAAAAACCGATGGTAGCCCGCGGCACCTGGTTTAATTCCTGCTGCGCGTTATCAAAGTTTGTGTTCATTTTCACTTGCCAAGTCTTTCTTTGAGCCACTGTCATTGTCTTCATAAGGGTGACCATAGAATCAAATGACGTCAAATAATTATCTACACCGGAAAACGTTGGATTGTTATTGAGGTCAGATACAGAAGTTAATTGTGGAGGTGAAACGGGAGCTGATGGTGCCACTCCATTTAATGTTGGTTGATGCGCTTGATGATGCATTGGTTGATAGTGTTGAGCTGGTTGCGGCTGCCCTTGAACTGGTGCAAATGGCGAATGCGCTTGCTGTTGATTAACCTGAGGTTGCGGGTTCCATGGTTGATTCCCCTGGACTGGTAGAGGTGCTGGCGCTCGCGGTTGATTAACCTGAGGTTTCAGTCCCGGTGGATGCTGTGGTTGAAACCCTGGAGCTGGTGTCCCCGGATTTTTATAAGCACCGTTAGCGAACTCAGTCCAAGAGAAGTAAGACACCAAGGTTAGCAATGTTTTTTCTTTTTTATTACTGCCATCCCCTGTGAAGTTAGTTACGACAAGATTTCCGTCATTTAATTTCAAGTACACGTCGATTAGCTTTCCGTTCATCATTACTTGCAGGTCTGGATGGCCAGGGTTTCCCAAAAATTTTGCAAATGCAAGAGCAATTGATGGGAATAAAATAGCAAATGCATTCTTTACATTCTGATCAGGGTGGACGTAATCCGTGACTATTTGCTCGCAATGGGCTTTAGAAAGAATCTGATTATCTTTAACAACTTTATGTGCATTTGACCATATTGCTCCACGCAATTCTTTGTTAGTTGCCACGGTTCCCAGTGCTTGCTTCAGTGCTGTATTCGGTTCTGCATTCTTGTCTGAGCCGGAGGCGGAGAATATCTGGTTAAACGCATCGGTAATCTTAGACATGTCCATAAATATTTTCTTCTTTCTTTAATTTTAATAAAAACAATTTGAATTATTACGTCGCTTACTGTCTCTGGCGACGAAGCGTGCCGAACGGAATGGTCCGGACAAGGCATTCTCTCGCAACCACCCGTAGGGTGAATATTGTTGTTTTCACGTAGGGGTAAATACGTATACTTCAGCTTATTGAAAATATTTTTTTGCGCTGGAAGGGGGGGCAGCATTAAGCTCCGCTTTATTCTGCGAGCGTGTTAAGAGTAATGCTGTGTGGGATAAAAATGGCGAGGAGGAAACAGGGATGTTTATGGTTTGGGAGTTTGCAATAGAGCGATCCTAATCGCTTCCAATACACTTTCTATCTGCTGCAGAACATCATTATTCCAAAAACGCAAAACCGTATAACCGTGTTCTTGCAACCACTTGTCTCTACGCTGATCATAATCAATATTATCTTGATGCTGCCCACCATCGACTTCAATGATTAAATTATGTTCATAGCAAACAAAATCAGCGATGTAGTTACCGATAGGTTTTTGTCGCTTAAATTTCATTCCCATAAAACGATTTGCTCTCAGCTGATACCAGAGGCGTTGTTCGGCTTCGGTTTGGTTGATTCTGAGAGTTTTTGCCCGGTTTAGTAATTGCATCTTTGTATAGTCGTTAATAATGTTTGGGGAGAAAGGCGGAGCACGAAACGTGAACCGCGCGGTGTTCTCCCTCTCCCACTTGTGGGAGAGGGTTGGGGAGAGGGTGGTAGGGCATGGAGAAACGTCGATAAGTAGTGGATTAAAAATTTCAAACCTGGTGAGATTTTGATTAATCAACGACCCTCTCCCCCGCCCCTCTCCCACAAGTGGGCGAGGAAAGAAAGGCGGAGCGCGAAACGTGAACCGCGCGGTGTTCTCCCTCTCCCACTTGTGGGAGAGGGTTGGGGAGAGGGTGGTAGACCATGGAGAAACGTCGATAAGTAGTGGAATAAAAATTTAAAACCTGGTGAAATTTGGATTGATCAACGACCCTCTCCCCCGCCCCTCTCCCACAAGTGGGCGAGGGGAGAAAGGCGGAGCGCGAAACGTGAACCGCGCGGTGTTCTCCCTCTCCCACTTGTGGGAGAGGGTTGGGGAGAGGGTGGTAGACCATGGAGAAACGTCGATAAGTAGTGGATTAAAAATTTCAAACCTGGTGAGATTTTGATTAATCAACGACCCTCTCCCCCGCCCCTCTCCCACAAGTGGGCGAGGGGAGAAAGGCGGAGCGGGGAGAATTAATGATTTCGCTTACTTACTATGCAACTGCATCGTGGCTTCACTTATTTTTCCCGCAACTAATAACGGAATGATATTCAAACTTTTTTCGATAGCTTCATCAATCAACGTTTGCTCTTCTTTACGCGGACGATGCAATACAAAATCAACCACCGCTTGCTGCGAATTTAAATCACGCGGATGTCCAATGCCGATACGCAAACGCCAGTAATCTTGCGTACCCAACGCGGCGGTGATGTCTTTCAGTCCGTTATGTCCACCTGAAGATCCGCCTTTTTTGAGCTTAACGACGCCAGGATCAAAATCTAATTCATCATGCACGACTAAAATTTCTTCCGGCGCGATTTTATAAAAGCGCGCTAATGCACCGACCGATTGCCCGGAACGATTCATAAATGTTTGCGGTTCCAGCAACCAGATTTCCTGACCATCAATAGCGGCTTTTGCCATTAACGCGTTCATCCGTGCATCACGTTTTAACGAACAATGCGGCAACGAATTGGCGAGATTATCGACTAGCCAGAAACCGGCGTTGTGGCGGGTAAGTTCATATTCCGGCCCGGGGTTTCCGAGGCCGGTGATAAGGCGAATGGACATGGAGGTTGGCGATAAATAGTGATGACAGAGGATGAGAAAAGCCCATTAATGCGATACGTGTTGTCCGGTTAAAAACACCACAATCAATACACCAAGACTAATCAAAATCAGTTGCGTAACTGTTTCACGCACCGTTGCGCGTCGCTGCATTTGCGGCATTAAGTCGCTCACAGCAATGTAGATAAAACCAGAAGAAGCGACGACCAACACGTAGGGAATTAAATTGTTGGCGCTTTCCAGCGTGAAGTAACCCAACACGCCACCAATCACTGCCATTAAGCTGGACAGCAAGTTATAAAAATAAGCGCGGCGGCGGCTGAATCCGGCATTGAGTAACACAATAAAGTCACCAATTTCTTGCGGAATTTCATGGGCGATAATGGCTAAGCCAGTCACAATCCCTAATTGCGGATCAGTTAAAAAAGCAGCGGCAATTAAAATGCCATCAGTGAAATTATGTAAGCCATCACCAACCAAAATCATCCAGCCCGATTTGCCCGCTTCCTGGGCGTCATGGCCGTGTGGGTGATGATGTCCATCTCCTTCATGATGATGTGAGTGCCGCAGAATGGCGAATTTTTCCAACACAAAAAATCCGAACAAACTCCCCAGCAGCAAGGCAAATAACTGATGCGTATCCGCCTGCGATTCAAACGCTTCCGGTAACGCATGTAAAAACGAGGTGGAAAGCATAACGCCCACCGACAAACTCACCATGCGCTCAACGACCTTGGACAGCATCGCAAATGAAAAAATAGCAGCCGCACTAATGCTGATGACACCAGCGATGGTGGTGGTAAATAGAATGGAGAGTAGGGTGGAATGAATTTTGAGCCTCGACAAAAGACAAGAAAAATGCGCATGGCATTAGAACATGATGATGCGGTTAATTGCAAATCAGTGTTGCCAGGTCGATTGCATGAAGAGTGATTCACACCAATCTGCTTCGCTAAAAAACAAAAGCCTTCGCGAACGAAGGCTTTTGTTCAGGGCTGTCCCATCAAAATTTAATTGATATTTTTTCTGAATAGGCAGTTGTAAACTTTCAAATAATCATGTTTACTCTCGTAATTTAAGGCGAGAGATGAAATATATTGAGAGGCCGTTATTAGAC
>Ga0209512_1001200_pt1 | contig 33770 bp, 19 predicted proteins | sample frozenSSSSmetaG_FD_184142 | JGI IMG/M metagenome (GOLD analysis project Ga0209512, IMG submission 184142) | Glacier valley bacterial and archeal communities from Borup Fiord, Nunavut, Canada, to study Microbial Dark Matter (Phase II) -... | ecosystem: Environmental > Aquatic > Freshwater > Ice >...
GCTTATGTGGTTCTGGGATGCGTTGGAAGGAGAAAGGAGCCGCCGCGATTCTGAGTTTGAGAGCATTGGTCTTGACCTCAACGCGTTGGGATCAATTCTGGAACAAACTGAATCAATACGGCTTTTCCGTTGCCCTCTAATAGTATCAAATAGAGGTCGCACCCAGTTGGTCATAGCTCGAGAGTTCATGTTGGACAGAAACCACTTCGGGTATCGGGGATGTGAGCATGAGTTTGAATTGCTGTTGAAGACGAGCGAGCGTGAAGGTGCCTGCTGCAAGCTCCGCTTTCAAGTAGTCAGCCACTGCGACTTCTTGGTCTTGAGTCGCTGCGATGTACAACGCCTCAACGATCCAACGAGCCGCCGTATCGGGATCAGTGCAGCCTTTCATTTGTTGCCAGAGTTCGCGCCAGTCTGAATCGGGCAGCAGGTCTTCTTGCCACTGGCAATATAAGAAAGCTCTGGGTTTGTGGCGCAGGCTTTCGACCACGTGACGATAGTTGATGCAGCGCGCCCGCCTTATCGTGGCACCCCCATGCACCTGCAATCGCGGCAGTTCGACTACTTCGGTGGTGCCGACGAAGCCGACCATCCGGTCATGATAGAGATGCAAGGTAAGTTGTTGCCCAATCAGGCGAGACGGCACACTGTAGAGGATGCAGCGCACACTGAGGGTGCTATGGGCACTGACTCGACTGCTCAGGACTTCATAATCTGCCGTGCGATATCGCGGCAGCGCTTGCAGGGTGGGCTGTTCCAGTGCAAATTTCTGAGCGCATTTGGCATTGAGTTTCGCAATCACCGATTCGATGAACGCTTGATACTGAGCCACGGTCTCGAAATCGAAGCTGCCTCGACGATACAGCGCTTGACACAGGCGACGTTTGAAGTAGCCATGGGACGATTCGATGCTCCCGTTCTCGTGGGCCACGCCCGGATTGTTCCGGGTCGGTTGCAGGCGATAATGGTCACAGATCGCGGCATACATCTGCGGCAGTTGCGGATTGCGTCCTCCAGTATTGCGATAAGCCGCGCTCAGACTATCGGGGCGATGCTGTTGCGGCACGCCCCCACAGGCAAACAAGGCATTCTGCAAGCCCTGAGACAAGCCGACAAAGCTCTCACCCCCCTGAATCACCTGAACGGATTGCCAGCCACTGTAAGCCAATCGATAATGATACAAAATATGCTGAAAGGGTTGCCCTTTGACCGTCACACTCACCCCTTTGAGGGGCGTGAAGTCTGATAATCTCAAGGCTCCAGGGTCATGCTGGATTTTGAACATCACTGCTTTGGGCTTGCCGTGTTTGGCTTTCCAAATCTCGACTCGCCGTTGCACCGTTCTGAGTTTGTCATCGTACTGACCTGGACATAACTCTTGCAGCATCTCAAACAGCGTGGTTGGCTCTAAGCGCGGTTCGCGTTCCAGCATCGGTAATAGGTCTGCTTCCCAGTGTCCATCCAGCGGGTCAGCGCGGGTTTTCCAATCTCTCGGTCGTCCCCGTTTCGGTCGATGGGTGCCGCTGTCAATCCGGCGGGCCGTGCGAGCTGATATCCCGGCTTTCGCAGCAGAGGTTTGTTGAGTGTGACCAGAATTCTTCGCGTTCATGTAGAGTTGGATTTGTTGATATTTAACTGAAGCAGGCACTAGGAGTCTCTCATCGTCTGAGTGGACAAATCTTAGTGTCTTTTCTTTAGCTGTTTCATTCAAGTTGAAATCTGCATTGATTTCCTGTTCGCGAACACTTTGTGCAGCGAAGCTCTCTGATCTACTGACGATTTAGATCGTGATCTCAAAGCAGTGAATTTAGAGGTGGACAATGTAGGGGTCTTCCAAGCTTTTGGTGATCTATGTTCTATAACATCCTTAAAATCGAGAGAACTCGTAGCTGAGGTGGCGTAATTTCAGATTCATCCAACGCACCTGCTGAGTTTCGGTTGCTCAAAATTCTGGATCACCAAAAGCTTGGAAGACCCCTACATAGTCCGCTTTATTGCATCAATTTCCTCCTTCATTCCGCTGCAAAATTGAACTTTGAATCAATGGAATAGGGTAGCTTCGCGGCACGGAGTGTTGGGTGCATCCCACTTTTGCAAATGAGTATAAACACTCAGATGTCAAGCCCTAGCAGATAAGCGCTTTTGAGGAATTGTCTCAAATCGAGACTTACAAGACTGGGATGCACCCCGGAGTGTTCGCATCAACATCGAAGATAAAGATGAGATCGCGACCCCTGAAAACGACAACTAAAATTGCCGTACTACTCAAATGGACTAAAGTTGGACTTAAAGCTGAGTAGTACAGGTATAGAAAGGCAGTAAAAAGCAGCAAACTGGAACCTCAAATGCCAGTTTGGATGGTGAACTTCTGCACCAGGGCGCAGAATGTCAGGAAAAATGAGAGGAGGTCACGGATGTGAATTTAAGTGGCTTGAGTGCGTGAAATGGCGGCTTGTTTGCGAAAACTCTCGGCTTGCATCTCGATAATGGTCGCGTGATGGATTAAGCGATCTATCGCCGCAACCGTCATCATCGAGTCGGTAAAGATGCTATCCCACTGGCTAAACGGCTGATTTGCTGTAATCAGCAGACTGCGACGCTCAGAGCGATGAGCAATCAGTTCAAACAGCACTGAGGTTTCCGCCTCTGATTTTTTGACATACCCCAAGTCATCCACGATGAGGAGATCATAGCGATCTAGTTTGACCAGCATTGCAGGTAATTGCAATTGCAGCTTGGCTTGCTGGAGTTGCTGAACCAGAGTTGTAGCGGGCATGAACTGGACCCACTTGCCCAACTCTATCATCGAGCGCCCCAACGCCGTGCTGACGTGAGTTTTCCCAGTGCCGCTCGGACCAAAGATCAAAATGTTGGCGGCGCTCTGCAACCAGGTCGTCGATTCAGCAACCTGCATGACCACAGCAGGATTCACGCTTGAAACATGGGGGAACTCAAAGTTAGACCAGGATTTTCCGTAAGGCAATTGCGCTTCGGTGAGCGCGCGGGCAATCCGAGCTTGGTCGCGACGGCTCGCTTCCCCTTCTGCCAGTGCCAATAGGAATTGAGCATAGCTCCAGTTCTCTTGAGTGGCCCGGTGTTCTATGGCTTGCCAATCGGACAGGAAGTGATTGAGTTTGAGGCGCTTGAGTACCGTGGTTAGGGTCTGGTACGGACTCGCTGGTGGCTGCGGGCTTGAGGAGTTGGTCATAGCTCGAGAGTTCATGTTGGACAGAAACCACTTCGGGTATCGGGGATGTGAGCATGAGTTTGAATTGCTGTTGAAGACGATTCAGGGTGAACCTGCCTGCAGCAAGCTCCGTTTTCAAGTAGGCAGCGACGGCTGCCTCTTGGTCTTGAGTCGCTGCGATGTACAACGCCTCAACGATCCAACGCGCCGCCGTATCGGGGTCAGTGCAGCCTTTCATCTGCTGCCAGAGGTCGCGCCAGTCTGAATCCGGCAGCAGGTCTTCTTGCCACTGGCAATATAGGAAAGCTCTGGGTTTGTGGCGCAGGCTTTCGACCACGTGACGATAGTTGATGCAGCGCGCCCGCCTTATCGTGGCACCCCCATGCACCTGCAATCGCGGCAGTTCGACTACTTCGGTGGTGCCGACGAAGCCGACCATCCGGTCATGATAGAGATGCAAGGTAAGTTGTTGCCCAATCAGGCGAGACGGCACACTGTAGAGGATGCAGCGCACACTGAGGGTGCTATGGGCACTGACTCGACTGCTCAGGACTTCATAATCTGCCGTGCGATATCGCGGCAGCGCTTGCAGGGTGGGCTGTTCCAGTGCAAATTTCTGAGCGCATTTGGCATTGAGTTTCGCAATCACCGATTCGATGAACGCTTGATACTGAGCCACGGTCTCGAAATCGAAGCTGCCTCGACGATACAGCGCTTGACACAGGCGACGTTTGAAGTAGCCATGGGACGATTCGATGCTCCCGTTCTCGTGGGCCACGCCCGGATTGTTCCGGGTCGGTTGCAGGCGATAATGGTCACAGATCGCGGCATACATCTGCGGCAGTTGCGGATTGCGTCCTCCAGTATTGCGATAAGCCGCGCTCAGACTATCGGGGCGATGCTGTTGCGGCACGCCCCCACAGGCAAACAAGGCATTCTGCAAGCCCTGAGACAAGCCGACAAAGCTCTCACCCCCCTGAATCACCTGAACGGATTGCCAGCCACTGTAAGCCAATCGATAATGATACAAAATATGCTGAAAGGGTTGCCCTTTGACCGTCACACTCACCCCTTTGAGGGGCGTGAAGTCTGATAATCTCAAGGCTCCAGGGTCATGCTGGATTTTGAACATCACTGCTTTGGGCTTGCCGTGTTTGGCTTTCCAAATCTCGACTCGCCGTTGCACCGTTCTGAGTTTGTCATCGTACTGACCTGGACATAACTCTTGCAGCATCTCAAACAGCGTGGTTGGCTCTAAGCGCGGTTCGCGTTCCAGCATCGGTAATAGGTCTGCTTCCCAGTGTCCATCCAGCGGGTCAGCGCGGGTTTTCCAATCTCTCGGTCGTCCCCGTTTCGGTCGATGGGTGCCGCTGTCAATCCGGCGGGCCGTGCGAGCTGATATCCCGGCTTTCGCAGCAGAGGTTTGTTGAGTGTGACCAGAATTCTTCGCGTTCATGTAGAGTTGGATTTGTTGATATTTAACTGAAGCAGGCACTAGGAGTCTCTCATCGTCTGAGTGGACAAATCTTAGTGTCTTTTCTTTAGCTGTTTCATTCAAGTTGAAATCTGCATTGATTTCCTGTTCGCGAACACTTTGTGCAGCGAAGCTCTCTGATCTACTGACGATTTAGATCGTGATCTCAAAGCAGTGAATTTAGAGGTGGACAATGTAGGGGTCTTCCAAGCTTTTGGTGATCTATGTTCTATAACATCCTTAAAATCGAGAGAACTCGTAGCTGAGGTGGCGTAATTTCAGATTCATCCAACGCACCTGCTGAGTTTCGGTTGCTCAAAATTCTGGATCACCAAAAGCTTGGAAGAGCCCTATGTAGTTGTCGTCCGGTCTAATTAATTGTCGCCCCATAGACGGTTTCCCAGCGCCGCGCATCTGTGTAAGTGGGCAGGGGTTTGTCCGGGCAATCATGAGAGTGCGGGCAAACAATACTCTGGCAAAACTCCACCCGCAAACCGCTGGTTGCGAAGCATCTTGGTACAAATGGCAAATGCTGCCGTGCGCTGCAAGGCTTCTTATTTTGCTACGGTTTATCGCCGAATTGCGCCGCGTCGGGGTCACAAACGCGCTGTGGTTGCGGTCGCGCATCGCCTGTTGATTGCGGTCTATCACATCCTTAAACAACACCAACCCTATCGCGACTACCGCACCACGGATACGGGACAACGCACCCAGCACCAACTGATCCAAACCTTGCAGCACCGCGTAGAGCGACTGGGATATCAGGTTCAATTAACGCCCATTGCCACCGCTCAACCACCGAGCTAGTCCTCGATTTTCAAAGCAGGTCTAGTGACTACTCCGTTGAGTTGAACCTGATTGCGACGGGAACACCATCGTGGTCGTGAGCAGAAATTGACTGAGAAGTTGCTGTTTGGGCTCGTTAATTGCGTTCCAGTCATCGAGCAAAATTCCTCCCGTGTCAATGCTATTAGGGTTCCAACTCCAGTAGGCAAAGCTGAGATGATTGCGTTGCAAGAAGTCTACAAGCTGACGCTGCCAGATTCCTTCTTTGGAAATCGCATCTACCTGCCGCCCACCAAACTCACCCATTAGAATTGGCGCAATTTTTTGTCGGGCAATATAGTGAAAGCTAGTTTCCCAGCGATCGGACAGATTTTTAGGAAAGCTCGGCTCGGAAAACCAGGGCTGATCAAACACGCCAGGTCCATACTCATGGGGTGAATAAACAAGCTTGTTATGAATTTTTAGCCGCACCGGAAACCGTCCTACCCCCTCCAGATTCCCCCCCATCCAATGGCGTTTGAGCTTTTGTCTTGGAACATTATTTTCGACACCCTCAACGACGATTAGCCAATCAGGATTGACCTTGAGAATGGCATTTCCCGATCGTTCTGCGGCAAGTCGCCAATCTGTCGCTAGCTGATTTGTACCCCAGCTTGCCCGACCGTGTGGCTCATTCTTCAGATCTGCACCAATGACATTTGGCTGATTTTTGTATCGCTCCGCCAGCATGATCCAGGTGTTAATCCAATCGGCTTCTGTGAAACCGTCTCCATACCAGAGTTCGGGAATGCGATCGTTATTTAGCCGATGGCAATCTAACAAAATTAATAAGCCTTGTCGTCCTGCCTCTTGGACAATTAAATCCATTGCCTCTATCGGCGTTTTCCCCTGTAAATCGTGGTTACTCCCTAACTCAAAATTAACGCCATTGACACTTGTTCCCTGAAGCGCCTTCACAGAGTAGGGCAACCGAATCAGGTTATAACCCAAGCCCTTAATCTGTGCCAGCATCTCTTTATAGTCTCTCAACCATAGCCCATGCGGTATCTGAGATTCGCTCTCCATCCCAAACCAGTTTACGCCTCTGAGCAATATGGGGCGGTTTGCAGCATCAACAATGTCAGCTCTTCGCGTCGAAAGGGGGACTTGAATAGGAGTAAAAGTTTTTGCGGACTCTGCTGGAGTTTGAGTGCAGAAAGACAGCGCAAGCAACACGCCAGCCAGGGCGATCGCGATCACTCCCCGATAAAATTTTTTGATGAATCCCAAAAGCCTTGAAGCAGGAGTTCCATAATCTTCATGGTGCCGAGATTGGTTAGCGTCTACCCTCAGTAAAAGATTTTTGCTAGGCGCTAATTTTCTCAGTTGACTTTTAACTGTCTTTAAAGTTGGAGAATTCATAATGCGCTCTATGTTTTCTAAGTCTTTAGAGAATCACCTTGAGGCAATTTGCCATTTTGTTCGAGACCATAGCAATCTTGATTGAGCCGTGAGATTTTAGTTGAATGGTCACGGTTTTTTCGACTTGTCCATTCTCTACCGCTCACCTTTCTACACTCCATACTCTAGCCAAAAGTGTACGATACTCTCCAGGTGCATTTGTTTTTAATTTCTTATTGCGACACTTAGGGTAGAGATTGTGTTCTCTCTATAAAGATCTAAAAACTCTTCCTGAAAACAACTTAGGTTTAAGTAAGACTGTTGTGTGTCATTCGAGGTTTCGTACACACAACTGCTAGACTCACAGTTTTTAAAAGTTACCAGCATGAACTATCGCAATCCTGATTGAGTTGTGAAATTTTAGTCGGGCAGTCATTGGTCATTGGCTCTTTGCTTAGGACTCAAGACTACATAAAATCAACTTTTGCAAAAGGTCTGTTCAACTCTTATTTAAGGTTGAGTAGTTCTCTGGCATGAGGTTTAGAACCTTTTGAACTCATCACAGATCTAGAACATTCTGATGAAAAATACAACTTCATGGACAATCAGTGACGGTTACCCCTTGGAGGAACTGCAAAGCAACCGTTCAGCCATATCTTGGGGGGGGATACCCCTGCGATCGATCGGCTCTATTTCAACCGCAGCACTCTCTATTTTGTTAATCGAGAGTCTGGCAATTCAACCATCTCAAGCTTATTTGCCCGATCGTGCTCACTCGATCGAGCAGATAGTTGTAGAAGAACAGGTGACTCTTGCCAAATTCTGCGCCCAGGAACATCATTGCTTATCGGTTAAGAATCAAGACCTCGCGCTCAAAAAGTCATTGCAGACAGCAAGTGCTCCACCGTCTAGTCCAGAGATTACTGCTAGTCTTGAACTGGCTGACCCAAAACAGACTTCAAAAGCCATCGTTGCACCAGACAGCCAATCTGTGTCCGCGATCGCAACGACCGTTTTGGAGAATAAAGTCCCTTCTGAGACAGATTTGAAGGCTTCAGCATCCACAAATAATTCTGAAACTGCCAACCGCATAGAATCGCCGCAAACACCTTCCTCTAAGGAAGCGTCTTCTCTACTCGCGCAATCTAGAGACGATCGGGAAGGGTTGTCCCCCCCAAAAACACAGTCAGCCAGCAAAATTCTAGGAACTCCTTCCATTCAGCTACAAGGCGTTTTGCTTAATCAAGGAGATGAATTCTCGGCACGGGCGCGAGTGTCTACTCTCTACCCAATTAGCCCTGATGCTCTGTTTGGCGCTGTTGTCGATCTCACGACTGGCAACGCCTTTTCAGATTCGCGGGTGCCTGGGTTGAGCATTAACGAGTTATATTTTGCCGTGTCTCCTTCAAGTTTGCCAGGTCTGCGCTTTGTGGTGGGGCAGATGGATCTGACCTCATACTTCGATCGCAACAGCTTTGCCAAAGATGGGGCAACTCATTTCTTTAATCCTGTGTTGCAAACGAATCCAGCTTTGAGCGCAACGGGCATTGCTTCCCGTCCGGGAGTGCTAGTCAACTGGGCAATCACAGACAACCTAGAGGCGAAGGCAGCGACCTTTTCTTCGACTCGCGACTTGGGCAACTTTGCTTTAGATGCGTTTGCTGGGGAGATTGCTGTGCGGGCTGGTAATTTCATTCTTCGAGGCACCTATGCGAGCGATCGTGATGCCGGACAGCGCGATAGTTTTCGAGAAGTGTTTCAGATTGCTCGCAGCGATGGAACAACGGGAACTCGTTCTGGAGACCGCGAAGTAGCCTACGGGGTAAACGGAGAATTGTTTATTCCTAGTCTCAAACTCGGACTGTTTGGGCGATATGGTCATTATGACAATCTCGCTTTAGATCGGGGCGGAGATACCTACAGTCTGGGTCTCAATTTTCTAGATTTGTTGATGCCCCACGATCGACTAGGGCTGGGGTATGGACGAGGATTATCTAATGGTGATCTGCGTCGTCAAGATGATGCAAAGGTGCCCGACGTGCTGGAGCTATTTTATGATTTTCAGATTTCGTCCAATCTCCGACTAGGTTTCACAGTGCAAGAGCGCAATCAATTTTCTGAGACTGTTGTTGGCTTCCGACTCAAAACTCAGTTTGATCTCTTTAATGCGAGGAAGTAGCTTTGGCAAAGCGATGGAGGCATTTCGTCGGGACTAGTAGCGTGTTGATCGATCCGTGTTAAATAGGGAATCGTTAGATGAGTCAATCTCTTAAGAGTTGGATGAGTGTTGCTTTGTTAGGGTTGTGTGGCTGCTCACAACTGCCGTTGTTACGATCGCAATCACTCTCTAACGCAGATCTTCAAATTCAAGTGCTGCCGTCGAACACACCGGGGGAGTATGCAATTCAGGGCAACACTGACTTACCTAATCAGAGTCAGATTCGGGTTGCTGCAATTCGCTATTTGTATCCTGCCTCCCAAGCCCTGCATTCTAAGCCTACCTACTCTATCCTGGCATATCAAACTGCAAAGGTGACCCAGGGGAAGTGGCAGGCAACTTTGAATCTATGGCAAGTTGCACCTGATGGTCAGTTTCAGGAAGCTTGGCAAGGGTTGCGATCGGATCTCAACCTGGCGGTCAATCCAGCCTCTGAGGTAGTTTTTCTAGCCACGTTGCCTCCGGGTGACAAGGCGGATCAACTGCGGCAAATTGAGCAGCAACTAGAGAAGCAAGGGAAAGCGCTCAACAGTCAACTAGTGCAAAGCACAACGGACGGCGATCGCTATCTGCAAGCGGCGCAGAAATTAGCGATCGCGCTTCCTACAAGCAAAACGACTCCACCCCCTTCAAAGCCAGAAGATATTAATGGCGGCTGGGGAAACCGTTTCTTGATGCCACCAGAGCCAGAAAATCCATATCAGCTAAAACTGCCTGAAAACCATCGTACCAATGCAAGACCATCCCTATCAGAGTTTTTGAGATGAGCAAAATGCGGCGTTGCTGAATCTGAGTATGAATTGCCCTCACCCTAGTCCTCTCCCGCAGGCTACCGTGTATATGTAAGTCCTTTCGCTTTGTTATGGGCGGCTTGTGCCTCCTAAATCCCCCAAAATTGGGGGACTTTGAAACTGCAAGTCTGGGGTCAAAGTCCCCCAGAATGGGGGATTTAGGGGGCAACCCCCCAGCAATCCGAACTTAAGGCAATTTGTGTATGCATGCTCCCGCAGGAAAGGGCTAGGGTGAGGGCAAATTTATCAACTCATACCCGGCAGCAATGCCCTAAATTCCTTAACAGTTAGTCTAAAACTGCATCCGTTAAATCTGCATCCGTTAAATCTGCATCCGCTAAATCTGCATCCGTTAAATTCGCGCCGGTTAAGTTGGCTCCCCCCAGCTTTGCTTTCGCTAAGTTGGAGTTAGTCAGATCAGCATCACTCAGATTTGCTCCCCAAAGATCAGCTTTCCAAAGGGTCGCTCCTGACAAATCAGCATTGCTCAAATTGGCTCCTGACAGCTTTGCTTCACTCAGGTCTGCACCTCGTAGCGAGGCATCTGGCATGATCAGATAAGCTCCCGACTCTTGGGGAGAAAATTCTTCAGGAAATTGTGTGGTGAGATCGTAGAGTGTGCCTTGTAAGTTGATTCCCTTCAAGCGAGCAGACGAGAGATCTGCGCCAAATAGATTTGCGTTTCTGAGGTCTGCGCCTGTCAGATCTGCATCAGTAAACTTCGCATTTTGGAGGTTTGAGCGACGCAAATCGACCTCACTTAGATCGGCGTAGCTGAGGTTTGCACTACTGAAATCTGTCGATCGCAAATCGGCTGCATTCAACATGGCATTAGATAAATCAGCCTTGATTAGAATTGCCTGTCGCAGGCTCACCCCAAACCCGATCGCGTGTCTGAGATCAGCACCGCTTAAATTTGCTTGCGTTAAGTCTGCGCCACTCAGGTCAGACCGTTGGAGATTTGCGCGTTTTAAGAGGCTGCGAGGTGCAATTCGGTAAGCTCCCGACTGGCTCAGATCATAGGCTTCAGGAAATTGAGTAGTCTCGTCATACAGTGCACCTTGCAAAATTGCGTCGTCTAACTCGGTGCGACTTAAATCGACTGCCCTCAAGTCTGCACCACTCAGATCTGCGGCGCGTAAATCTGCCTGATCCAGATTAACCTGCTGAAGATTGCCCTGTTGCAGATCGGCTTGTCTAAAGTTGGTTTCGCTCAAGTTGGCGTGCCAAAAATCTAATCCTTGTAAAGTCGCTCCCTGCAAGTTAGCTCCCTGCAAGTCGGTGCCTTTAAAGTCTCTTTCACCTGCTGCAAATTGTTTGAGAAAGTCGTTAGCGTTCATGAGATATCGCATTTAGAGGATGTTTGAAAAGTTTCCGTTGATCGCCTAGCCCGCCCTGAACTAAAAGTTCGGGCTAACGGTGCGAAGTCCTCTGAAGAGGACTGGGAGAGAAGTTGGTCGTCTTCAGTCCGTTTCAACGGACTTCGCACCGTTAGCCCCGATTTCAATCCGGGGCGGGACAGCAACGCCGCAAAGAGATTTTCTATACTTTTCAAACGTCCTCTTAGAGTGAATCATTGCTCGTGCCGCTTTAATCAGCATCTACCTTAAACATCTCGACCGAGTTCTGTAATTCCTGTGCCACATCCACCGTCTGGTGCAGTGCTTCAGAAACCCGACGCGAAGAATCTGAGGTGCGGGTAGAAACTTGAGCGATGTTTTTGATCAAACTGGTGACCGATCGCGATGTTTGCGCTTGAGAGACTGTAGCTTGCGAAATTGACTGCACCAGCGTATCAATTTTATGCGAGACATGCACGATTTGAATCAGGCTCTGCTTGGCGTTTCTGACTGAGTGGGCACCTTCTGCGACCTGAACGGCTCCCTGCTTCATGACATCCACGACTGCCCTAGTCTCATGCTGAATTGCCTCCACAATTTGCTCAATCTCGTGGGTAGCTGCGGTCGATCGCGCTGCCAATTCAGCCACTTCTGAGGCGACCACTGCAAATCCACGCCCTTGTTCTCCCGCACGAGACGCTTCAAGACTGGCATTGATCGCCAGCAAATCGGTCTGCACCGCAATCTCACCGATCAACGAAACGGCTCTAGAAATTTGCTGAGACGCGTCGTCTAACTGCTTCACCTTTTTGGTCGCATCCTCGATCGTTTGCCGCAAACTGGTAATCTTTTGCACCGTGACATCCATTGCAAATTCCCCACTCTCTGCGGTATTTGAAGCACTTCGCGCCACCTCTGCGGCTTGGTGAGCATTGTCGGCAACAGTTTGAATCGAGTCAGTCATTTGCTCAACTGAGTCGAGAATGTATGTGGTTTCCTCAGCTTGCTTGAGTGCCTCATCTGCCAGTTCTCGCATTGCCCCTTCATTTTCGCCCAGTAAGTGATTGACCTGAACGGCTGACTGCTTGACCTTGACCACAATTTGGCGCAGATTTTCGACGATCGCATTAAAGAAATCGCTAACCGTGCCAATATCCCCCGCCGTCACCTCAGCCCGCACGGTTAAATCGCCTCTAGAGGCTCCTTCTACTTCGGTCAGCAAGGTAATAATCTGATGCTGAAGCGAACCTTGCAGGGCTTCTGACACTTGCAGGGCATGCTGTTTTTCTTGCAAGAGTTGTGCCTGGTCAAGCGCGTAGCCAATCTGAAGTGCCAGTTGAGTCAGAAAATTGATCTCAGAGCTTTGCCACTGGCGGGGTTGAGAACATTGATGAACGGACAATAAGCCAACTACGCGCTGATTGCTCTGAATCGGTGCAGCGATTTCCGCCTTTACAGTCAGCGAGTTTAAGTGGTTTCGGTGACGATCGTTAATTGTTTCTCTGTCAACGTCACAAATCGTCCAGGCTGATTTAGTTGAGTATTGATCCACCGTCGATAATCCAAGAGGATCTGCAATCACCGTTCTCATGGCATTGGCGCGACCAGAGACGATCGCTTCGGCAACAATCGTGGCGTTGAGTAAATCAGGATTGAAGGAATAGACTAATGCCCGATCAACTTTGAGAACGTCGTAGGCCTCGTCTACCGCAGTTTGCCAAATGCTATCTGTGTTGAGTAAGCGGTGCATTCGGATTGTGACATCGCTCAAGGCTTTCGCTGCTTTGGCTTGTTGTTCTTGACGAGTTGCTGCTGCTGCTAGGACCGTCTCAGACAAGGCAATGCTGTTAGCCATTCGATTAAAGGCGTGGGCAAGTTGTCCGACTTCATCTTGTGAAAATACTTCAGCACGGACTGTGCGATCGTCTTCAAATTCTTGCGTTGCTTGCTCCAACTGCCGGATCGGTCTGACGATCGTTCGCCGGAAAAGAATGCTCCACCCGATGATCACTAGAAGGGATAGAGACAGCACGATCGCCTCTTGCACCAAGCTCGTCATTAACAGACCGTTGAGCGTATTTTCTGGAGTGCCTCGAACCAGAATTGCAGCCGGATCGCTACTGAAAACAGCAGATGATCCATTCGATTTCTCGACAATGCGATTAGGCACAGCTTTGGCTGCAACCGTGTAAGTTTGATCGCCAATCTTGAGCCGTTGAGTGACTGCCTCTCCTTTGGCAACAGCCGCTTTTGTCAGCAGCGACGTGTCTGGAAGGGCTACACGCTGATTTGATTTTTGATCATTCCCCTGATTGAGAGAAGCTGCCAGGGCAAAATCTCCTTTAGGCTGACGCAAATAAATCGCGCTATAACCCCCATCAAAGGCTTTTAATGTGTTCTCGACGATCGGCAGTTTGCCGTTCACGATGTCTCCAAACACTAGCGCTCCCACAACTTCCTGAGTGTCGGGGTTTTTGACAGGAGTCACCACATAGCGAACGATCGCATCCTGCTTGGCAAACCCTTCAGGAAGCGGCGGTGCTTCTTTCACAAGTTCATCCCAGGGCACAACTTCGCTGGCTTTGATTTGCTGCGTGTCTTTGATCGATTGCCTGACCAAATCGGCTAGATTTGTGAATGAAATCGTTTCGCCAGCACGATTCGCATTTGCATTCGCCACAATGCGTAAATCTTTACCGACTAGCGTTGCATACTCCATCTTTCGGGCTTTGACTTCATTTTGCAAAATCTGTTTGACTTGATTCTGCAAATCACCTCCTAAGGGTTCACCTTGCTGATGCGCTCTAGCCGCGTTGATCATTGCCGGATTATCTGACTGACCGCGTGAGCCGAAGCCCATCTGATTTACTTTGATGTTATAGTTTATCTCGGTGACAGCAACTTCTGACTTTGCTTGTGATAATAGCTGTGTGCGTAAACTATTCATTAACACCAATGTTGAACCCACTCCAAATCCTATAATTGGGACGAGTTCACACACCACAAGAGCGATCGCTTGCTTGCGCCCGATCGACAGATCATAAAACCGCTCTAAAAAAGCCCAGTGCGAATAATGGTTACTCATTTTTTTATTAAGCAGATTAGATTGCTGTCGCTAAATGCATCACTTGAGCTAAGGTTTGTAGAAGCACTTGTTCGTTGTAAGGTTTGGTGAAGTAAGCGATCGCTCCCAGGCTCATGGCTAACTGGCGATGCTTGTCGCTACTGCGAGAAGACAACATAGCGATCGGCAAACGGTCTAAGCTTGAAGTTGCCTTGACCTTTGCTAACAAGCCATAGCCATCAAGACGCGGCATTTCAATATCACAAATGACTGCCTGAACGTTTGAACCGCTCTCCAGGCGTTCCCAAGCCTCTTGTCCATCTTTTGCTTGTTCGACTCGATACCCAGCTCTTTCTAAGGTCAGCGCTAAGAAGCGGCGCACATTGATTGAGTCATCCACAATTAAGACCGTTTGGGGTTGACTCGAAGGTAAGGTGGGCGCAATGCGGGAGGTTGAGGGAGCCACTTCGAGAGGGGACGGTGCGGTTGTGGAGCTTGTTTTGACGCTCGATCGCCCACAGCTTATAATCCAGCGCAGTAGTTCTGAAACGTTAACGAGCGGTACGACTCGCCCGTTCCCCATAATGGTGCACTTGTTAAAGCCAGAAGGTAGGGGTAAAGTGCCGTCAACTCGCCGGACTGTAGTTTCTTGCTCACCCCAACAGCGATCGATTTGTATCCCAAAGATTTGACTCTCTTGATTGACAATGATCACGCTGGCAGTCGCGATTGTTGGCTGTGTTTCAAACCCATGCGGTGGAAGAGGACAGTTAAAGGTCAACCAGCGATGCAACCGAACCAACTGGACTGCCTGACTTTGCCAATTGATAATTTCGGCTCCCACTGTTTGAATGACTTGTTCTGGTTTGAGCAAAAACATTTCTTGGATGATATCGGTGGGGAAGGCAAGTAACATGCCGTGACTCTCGACCAGCAAGACTCGCACGGTCGAAAGGGTGAAGGGAATAGAAAGGGTGAATGTCGTCCCAATCCCGGCTTGAGTATTGACGCTGACTTCGCCTCGAATTTGTTTGAGATTACTCTGCACGACATCCATACCCACTCCTCGACCAGACAGGGTAGTCACCTGGTCGCTGGTGCTAAATCCCGGCTCAAAGATCAGAGACAGCAATTCTTCATCACTGGCAGCCGCTAACAGGGTGGCATCTAAGCCCATCTGCTCGGCTCTAGCGCGAATTTTGTGGATTGGAATGCCTTCTCCATCATCCCGTACCGTAATCACAGTCCGGTTGCCTTGCTGAGATGCCCGAATCTCGATCAAACCTTCGGCTGGTTTCCCCTTAGAGATCCGGGTTTCAGGGGGTTCGATGCCATGATCAAATGCGTTGCGGAGCAGGTGCATTAATGGATCATTCAGCATTTCTAGAATGTTGCGATCGGTGAGCGTTCCTTTGCCAAAAACTTTTAGCTGCACCTGTTTGCCATACTGTAGAGAGAGTTCTCGGAGGGCACGAGGAAAGCGATCGACAATATCTGAAAGAGGACGCATCTTTAACCGAGTCAGTCCCGATTGCAGTTGTTTTGCCGTTTTGTTGAGGTTGCGGCTGACTTGTTCAGTATCTTCTAAGCTGAGGTCAATGTCTTCTGTGACTTCTTGAATTTGAACGATCATTTCCATCACTTGTTGCGATAGTAAGTGGAGATCGCTGTAGCAATCCATTTCTAGCGCATCAAATTTAGTGAACTTTGAATCTTTGAAGTGTGATGCGCTAGAGGATTCCTGATTAGAACTTCCTGTAAGCAGCTTCAATCCGCTCCTCAAAGTTGGCGAACCTAGTTCTGAGAGCGTGACTTTATCGTAGACGGTTCGCATTTTGCTATTGGCTTGATCGAGCGCCTGGGCTCGCTCTTGCAATAGTCGAGTCAGGTTGCGAATCCGCTTAATGTAGAGATCTAAGCCATTGCGATCGATGGTCAGCTCGCCAAACAGATCATTTAATTGATTCAGTTGCTTGACCGGAACTCGAACCGTTATATCTGAGTCTTCGTCCAGTGCTGGAGCATCAGGATCAGGCTGAACTTCTAACACTTTGAAGTCAGAAACCGGTGCCTTGCCAACACTCGCTTGTACTGGCTCGACGGTAGGTTGATCGAGATATGCGTCGTCAGTTGAGGGATCTGCGGCAAATGCCACCGACGAAAGCACGGCTTCTTCCCAATCGAGCGGAAGATCGGGTGCCTCGACTGCTTCTTGTTCCCCCGGTTCTCTTTCTGCGCTGCCATGAGTCTGCGCGTTTGCGATCAGCCCAACTGCGGCAGCTTGTAGCGTAATAGTCATCGGAATTTGCTCATACTGTCCGTTGACTGCCAGTATCTGCGCCTGTCGCCAAGTTTGTAGAGCGGCATGGGCGATCGTCACAGCATCATACTCGCCTGCCTCTAAATAGTGAACGACTGACTCACATAAACGACTGAATGCAGGAAGTTGTAGCATTTCTCCTAACCCACCCAACTCTTGGGCAAGAATGGTGAGTTCTTCGTGCAAACAAGGCTGGTCGGGCAATTCCAACACGCCTTCTAGCCGATGCAAACAGCCTTCTACTTCGGTTTCAAACAGCAGAGGAATGATGTCCTGTCCTTCTTCTGGAGACAAGAGAGATGCGGCGCTCTCGTCCTGCGGATCGCCTAACTGTTGATGCAGTTGCTCAAAGAGCGGATCGACTTCTGTGGAAAGCCAATCAGGATCAATTGGGGTGTCGTGGCGATCGCTCTCAATCACCCGATGCAGACAATCTACGGCTGAAAGCAGCAGATTTTCGAGATAGGAGGTGACGACGATCTCTTTGTCTACCTTCAAGACTTTGAAAGAATCTTCTAAGCGATGCGCCAGGTTGCTCAGCACCTGAAACCCCATCATGCCCGCTCCACCCTTAATCGAATGGGCTGCCCGCAGTGCTGCATTAAGTTTTTGAATATCGACCCGATTACCTGCCAGACCCATCAGCGCCGCATCCAGGCTCTGTAGATACTCTTGCGCCTCATCGAGGAACTGGCGGCGAATTTCAAGTTCCTTAGCGTGTGACATAGCTTTAGAGAGTTTTGAGTTTTGAGTTTTGAGTTTTGAGTTTTGAGTTTTGAGCTGAGAAACTTGAGGGGTCAATTAACTCAAAGCTCAAAACTCTTTTGATATGGATTGAGTGACACAGGCAGATTCCCCTGTTTCCGGCATCCCTCTTGTTAACGAGAGCTGAGGAGGGTCGGCTCGATCGCAGGATCTGTCACCTTCTCGATTTCAGCGGGTACGACTTTGAATGTTTCTACCGATTCCTGCAATTCTTTGGCAACCGCTACCGTTTGTCGGAGAGATTGCGAAACCTGGAGCGATGAGTTAGAGGTGCGTCCCGCGACTTGCACAATGTCTTGCATCAGACTAGTGACCGCTTGCGAGGTTTCAACCTGAGAGACGGTTGCATCAGAAATCGATCGCACTAATTGATCGATCTGGTGGGACACGACCAGAATTTGCTCTAAACTTTGCTTGGCGTTTTCGACGAGGCGAGTTTCTTCAATCACTTGAGTAGTGCCCGCTTCCATCGCGCTCACGACCTCACTCGTTTCGCGTTGAATCACTGCCACAATTTGCTCAATTTCTCGCGTGGCGGCGGTCGATCGCGCTGCCAACTCACCGACTTCTTCGGCAACTATTGCAAACCCTTGACTCTCTTCGCCTGCCCGTGCTGCTTCAATGCCAGCATTGATGGCTAAAAAATTAGTTTGCAGGGCAATCTGATTAATCAGCGACACGACTTTAGAAATCTGTTGCGAAGATTCGCCCAGACGCTTGACCTTTTTAGCCGTTTCGCCAATGGTTTCTCGCAGATTCAGAATATTTTGCACCGTTAAATCGATCGCCATTCCTCCAGCTTCGGCAGTAAGCGAGGCAGTGCGAGAGACTTCCGCCGCTTGCCGCGCACTGTCTGAAACTACCTGAATCGATCGCATCATCTCTTCGACTGAGTTTAGGGTGCGACTGGTTTCTTCTGCTTGCTGAACCGCTTCTGCTGACAGTTTGCGAACTGCCTCTTCATCCCCATTTAAGGAGGTGTTGACCTGAACGGCTGCTTGCTTGACCTGTGTGACGATTTGGCGCAGACTCTCTACAATCGAGTTAAAGAAGTCAGCAACGGTGCCAATATCCCCGGCAGTTACATCGGTTCGAACGGTGAGATCGCCTTGCGCTACGCCTTCGACATCTACCAGCAAGTTGAGCAACTGCGCTTGAAATTCTTCTTTTTGTTGTCGTCGTTCTTCGGAGACAGCTTCGGCTTCCTGCCGCGCTTGTTCTGTTTGCTCTAACAGATGCGCCTGGTCTAAGGCGTAGCCGATTTGGATTGCTAGTTGCGCAAAAAAGTCGATTTCTTCTGCTTGCCATTTGCGGGTTCCAGAGCATTGGTGAGCGCAAATCAGAGCAATCAACTCATTGTTTCGCAGAATGGGCGCAACAATGTTGGCTTTCACTTCCAGCCGCTCTAGAATCTCGCAGTGACATCTAGTTAGACCCGCATTCTGAACATCATCAACAGACCAAATTTTTCCGCCCCGGTAGCGATCGACATCCCCCGGTTTGAGCGGATCGTTGATCACTTTTCCCATTCCCCTGATCCAACCCGCTCCTACAGATTCCGCTGTGAGCGTGCCGCTGAGCCAGTCGTCGTTAAATCGATAAATCACCACGCGATCGACTTGGAAAAACTCTCGAACTTCGTCCACCCCAATTTGTAGAATCTTGTCAAAACTGAGCGACTGACGAATGTTGCTAATAACTTGACTAAAAAGCTGCGATCGTTGAGCGCTTTGGGTCTGTCGTTGCAGCGAATCTTGTAGCTGCTCTGCCATCTGGTTAATGTTAGCGCTCAAGACCGCGAATTCATCTCCTCCCTGCACGTCTACACGGGTGTCAAGCTCTCCTCGACCCATTTTCTCTACAGCCTTGGTTGCGCTCAAGATGGGTCGGACGGCTTTTCTCGCGATGATTGTGATTACTGCCGCTACTAACAGTGTGGTAAGCAATGTTCCGAGGGTTAAGGTGGCTAACAACTGTTGTTGGGGGGCAAAGGTAGCGTTGGGGTTTGCAGTTAGAATCACCTCCCAGTTTAGCGATGGCAAACCTGCGAGGTTAATCGGAGGTGTATAGCTCATTAATTGCTGAGACTTGTCTAGCGAGTTAACTGAGAGCAGTGTTCCTACCTTTTTTTCAGCTTGTAGTTGAGCGAGACTCAGAAAACTGGCTCGTGCGTCTTGCCCGACCTGATTCTTTTCTGAAGCAATAAAAATCTTACCTGTAGCATCGCTTAGAAAGTACTTTTTGCCATTCAGTGGATAGTTGCGGACGACCTCCTGTAATTTTTCGAGCGGAATCACGGTGCGAACGATCGCGATCGTTTTTTTCGTCATACTATCTCGAACTGGGGCTGCCATATAAATTGCAGCATCTTTCTCAAGAGTGGATGCCACGCTCCCCTCGATATAGGGACTATCGCTCTTAAGAACAGACTGAAAATAGGGCTGCTCTCTCTGGTTTAGAACCTTTGCCCCTCTAGACTGAAGAATTACTTCTCCATTGAGGTCGAGTACAGCAACGCTTTCCTGGCTGTTGTAAGTCTCTAAGGACTGGTTGAACAAGGCTTGCTGGTCTTCGATCGAAACAGTTCCTCCGTCTTTGACATTCATCAAAATCGGCAAGCGAGCCAGCCCCTGAATGTTTCTATACCGCTCCACCATATAATGGCTGATCAGATCAGATAGCCCAGTCGCACTGGCTTCTTGAGTCGTGATGATTTCTCTTTTAATTGCCTGGTCTGCAAAGTGATAGGCAATCACCCCAGTTCCCAGGATAGGTAAGGTTCCGATCGCCAGTGCAATTATAGTCGCTTTGGTTTTCAGATTCATTGCTTGAAACCTAGAACTCAAATGACGAGACTGATCAGACATTCGGTTTACAGTTTGAGACGATAGCTTTCTCGCTTCTGCCACGGTTTGAGATGAACCCGACGGCAAGGGGGGCAAAGTAGAATTTTGATTGGTTGCACTAATCTGTTCGACCATAGAACTAGGCGCTCAAGCGAGTAATGGGTAGATAAAATAGGATGCACCTCGCCGGATGGATAGATATTGAGACTGATGTCAGTTCGACAGAAATGGTTCGCTCCGGACAGCTTTGCCGAGAAGGCAGTGTGAATTCGGGAAGCCCCCCAAATCCCCCATTTTGGGGGACTTTGAACCGGAACTTTTGGCTTGAGCCGCTGAGAACGAAGCGAAAGAACTCGTCGAACTGAGGTTAAGACTGGAAAGGCTGGTGTCCTTGAAAAACTGCTGACTGCAAAATTGACTCAGCATCTAACACCAACAGAAAGTCTTGAGACTGCAAAACACAGCCTCGCAAATAAGCGATCAGATTCACAGCGATATGACTAGGAGTCGGCTGAATCGTTTCAGGAGGAATCGATAGAATGCCGTCAACTCTCTCAACTGCTATGGCGATCGCCGTTGAAACTGTTCGCAGAATCATTAAGTCATACTGTCGAGGACTGGGATCAAGCGAACCGACTTCTAACAGCTTTGACAGGTCGGCTGCCCACAGCACGCGACTGCGGCGATGCATCAGTCCCAAAATGCAGGCAGGCATATTGGGCATAGCGGTTAGGCGCTGCGGGGGCAACACCAGCACTTCCTGCACCTGGTGCATTGGAATGACTGCCTGAATGCCTTGAGCGATCTCAAATTTCAGATAGGCATCTCCGGGTGCTTTCTGCGGTGCAACAAGGTTGCCGCGAGTTTGATCTGAGTTCAGGGTCAGGGCAGAAGTTTGCACTCGTTTAGCCTCCAACCGATCGCACAGCCCGAATCAATTCCTCTCGCGTAAAAGGCTTGGTGATATACACGTCTGCCCCTTGTCGCATTCCCCACAGTTTGTCGATTTCCTGCCCTTTAGAGGTGCAAATAATAATCGGCACCTTTTCAGTGTTGGGATTCTTTTTGAGATTGCGACATAGTTCAAATCCGCTCATTCCTGGCATGACGACATCGGTGACGACCACATCTGGCTTAAGCTCGATCGCTTTATTGAGAGCCTCTTTTGCACTAATTGCGCTAATCACTGCGTAGCCACTCTCCTGTAAATAGTGACTGAGCAATTCCATTTCAGAAGGCGTGTCTTCTACAACTAAAACTGTCCGCATTAATGTTAAACTCATAAGCCTCTATGCGTTGGCATCATCTAGAAAATTAACTTGCATCTTTAGTCAGTAGACGTAGGTTGCTAAGGGATCATTACATCAGATGCTTGAACATCATCTTCAACAATTCTGGTTGTGTAAATGGTTTTGTTAAGTAACCAGATGCCCCTACAAGTCTGGCTTTTGCGCGATCGATAAAGCCCGTGTGCCCTGTCACCATAATGATCGGGATGCTTTTGAAGCTGGGATGTCTTCGCAGGAGGGAGCATAGCTCATAGCCATCTAGATTAGGCATCCCAACATCTAACAAAACCATATCAGGTCGGTTGCGAATGACTTGCATCAGCGCTTTTACAGGATCGTTAATCATCAAGACCGAAAAGTTGGAGTCATCTAGAAAGGTGTTGATTGCCTGTAGAACCGTGGGGCTATCGTCAATACATACCACTGTATATTGAGCTTTGGCGACAGGCTCAGATGGCTTAGTTCTCAGTTTGTTGGTTGCCCCACCCAACTCATTTTGCCGCCCGACTTGAGTAGATTGGGATGTCTGAGGGTTGTTTTGATAGGCATTGCTTTGATAGGAACGCTCATTCAAAAGATTGCGAATCGAGTCGGAGCTTTGAACCTTGGCAGCAGGTTGGTTTGTCGTCTGCCGCCGTCGTAACTGGCTGTGACAGTGTTCTACGATCGGACGTAGATCAATGTGACATAAGTTGGGATACTTTTCAAAGTTCTGTTTTTCGACCACCTCATACATGCCCTCAGTGACATTGAGAAATGGCTCGATTACCTCTTTCGCAATTTCTTCAATCAATACGGCTGCTTGAGATAGATTGAGATATTGCTGTTCAACTAACCAGTTAATCGCTTGATAGTCAGTGCTGCTCAACGGGTAGCTCCCGGCTGCATGTTCAAATAGCAAGCGCACTTGAACCCGGACAGCACTGGCTGATGCAGGAACTTGGCGATTTAGTTGACGCAAGTGTCGATCGAGCCGCTCAAAGGGATCAACGGAGCTAGTAGCAAAGGTAAGTCTTCCCTGGTCTAAATAAATAAACCAAGAAGTAGACTCGCTGACAACTTGGAGGCAGCCATTTGTTCGACGGCTGGTTAATTGCGCCAATAAACTTAGGGGGTGTAAGCGTTGAAACGGTTGACGGCTAACCATAGAAATTGTGTTCATGATTGAATCTTCTCTGGCTCAGTGCAAGCAGTAATAATGTCTAGCGGAATGAAATTTTGCCGCACAATTCACGCTAGTTTGACGGAGATTAGATGCACCTGAAGCTGTCTCGTCTTTGTAGTAGCCTACCACTTATCGATCAGAACAAGTCATCTTAGTGAAGTTTTTGATAAACAATTACTGATTCTTCACAATACTAAGATGTAGTTAATATTAATGAGCGAATTTACTTGTAGATTCATCAATTAAGAATGCCTCGTGTATCAGTTAAGCGAATACTTAACTAAGGAGTATAGAACCTTGAAAACAGCGCCCAGCTTCTTAAAGCAACCTCAACGTTTACGTTTGACTCTCCAAAATGTTCAGTTTTTAAAGAGTTAGTTAAGCAATTCTATTTTGACCGGATAGTCGCTCACTCTTTGCTCTAAGTGATTTAAGACTCGTTTCAAATCTACTAGAAAAATAGTTGCCGTAACTTTACTCCTGAGAGATGACAGCCACATGACTGGCAATCTTGAGAAGGTTAAATTCCCCTGGCAGTGGTCGCATCATCTGGAGTGGAAACTCCATCACATTAGGCAGGGCTGTTCTATTGAAAAAAGAAAAAGAGGAGACGGATGTCGAAATCTCCCAAGGCTCGATACCCGAAACAATCGCTCATTATCCCCATGATCACCAGCAACAACACCGTCCACAGCAGATAGCGCGGTTGAGTGCGGAAATCAGGGATTTGTTTGAGATGCTCAATCAGACTCATCGCAAAAGGCGCAACTAGGGAACTCTCCTACCTTAAATTTCCTACCATCAGTCAAACAGCCCTGCTTCAGAATTGGGGGGTTAGGGAGGCGTTCCTGGACTGGCAATCGTTGCGAGAAATCTCATCGAATTCACGTCAAATTAATTAAAAGCTTTTATGATTAAGCGGTTGGTTCCACGATCGCTTCTGGTTCCCAGGTCCACACAGCATAGCCTTGCTTAATGGCGGTGATGATCGGTCGATCGTCCTTTTGGGCAAGCAGCGTTGCTACTTTTAATGCCTGATCCTTCGTCTTTTCTGCTTTGACAAAGCGGTAATATCTATCTTCAAATAAGCATGCAAAACGAACTTGTTGCGAATACGGCACCTTAATTCGACAGGTTTGAGTCTGTCGATGTAAGTCTAAAACCGGGAACGCAAGCTGCTCTTGAACGGCAGACTGATGGAGAATTTGGGGAGCTTCAGAGTGATCTGCGTCATTTAACAATGGTTGCTCAAGCACAGGCGCTATAGCCGAATTTGCTAATTTTTGAAGCTGAAAATCTTCTCTGACCAAAAACTGTATGTCAGTCTCTTTCGAGCTTTCAGCCTCTACACTTGCAAAAGCTTCTGGGGTCAGCGATCGCTCTGGTCTATCTGAAAATTGAACAGAGGCATAACTCATCGCTGACTCTAGTTCTAGCGGCGCGAGTTCAAAATCTTCTTGTAAAATTCGCTCCAAGCCAAACTGTTCCGCTTTATCTTGAGGAGATTCCCAAAAATAACGCCATTTTCTTAACCCTTCTATCGTAGCAAAGCCCACTCCTACGCTGACAATCACAGAAAAGCCGGCATACCGAATCAGGGTATCTTTGCGTTCTTTAGGTGAGAGGTACTGAGTCCCTCCCGTTTCTGAAATTGATTCGTCGATCGCCTTGGGTCGAGGTTGATGAGCTATAAACGTGGTTAGTAGTACAGAAAAGACGGTACCAGACACTAAGACAGCGGGTAGTAGAATGTTCCTAAAAGGAGAACTGCTCATGGGTAGGCTTTGTAGAGTGAGGGGTGAGGGTGGAAGCTTCGCAGGTTAATAGATCCACATTTCTAAGTTTTTCTACCGGATAACACCCTCTTCATACTTGAGTATCTTCATACTTAGACAGAGAGAACCGGACATTCTATTAAGACTTATGCACGAATTCTACAAACTCTTGGTCATTAGACCTCCTGCATGAATCAGCCCTCACCCTAAATCCCTTTCCCAAACTTGGGAGAGGGACTTTGAAACTGGCGCCCTTCTCCCAAGTTTGGGAGAAGGGCTGGGGGATGAGGGCGTTCTAGCATTCGCGCAGGAGGTCTATTGGTCGTCAGTGCTTTGACTAATAACGAGTCTGCAACCTCTTGCAAACGGTTTAGGGTTGCTGTAAGAGATTCACGTATGGCGATCGTTTTTTTAATTGAGATAAGATGCTACCGATAGCCTTCAGATCGAGCGATAAAACAGATGGTGCGAGTATTTCTTCTGGTAATGGCGCTGATTAGTGCATCAACCTTAACAGCATTTTGGCTAAAACAATCGCTAGAACCACCCTTAGTGAGGGAACTTGCAAGAGGCGCTTCTGTCGCTCAAGCATCCTCTGTGGTTTCTAGAGACTTGAATATGAAGCAGCTTTTGCAAACTAAAAAGTGCATTGGCTGCGACCTGAGTGGTGCTGATTTGAGCCGCATGGATTTGAGCAAAGCAAACTTAAGACAGGCAAATCTTTCGGGTGCTAATCTCAGCCACAGCAAATTGATCAATGCCATTCTGATTGGTGCCAAGCTAAAAGGAACTGATCTGCAAAATGTGAATGCACAAGGAGCTGATTTTCGAGAAGTTGATCTGAGCAATGCTAACTTAAATTACACGCAATTGCTGAATCTCAACTTGATGAACGCAACTATCAGCCACGCGACATTCGTTCAAGCAGAGCTACGAGACGCAAATTTCAAGTCCGCCAAGATTGACAACACTAACTTAGAGAACGCCAGCCTATACGGAACGATTTTGACTCAGGCAAAGTTGGTCAACGTTAATTTCAGCGAATCTGACCTCCGATACGCAAACCTCCATCAAGCCAAGTTGAGCAAAACAGATTTGAGCAACTGTAGACTCGACTGGGCAATTATGCCCGATGGCAGCACCTATCAAGGCACTACGCCTTATTAATTAAAAGCGAACAGCGGAAAGATCAGGTCAAAATCAGGCGTTGCTGAATCAAGGGTTGAATACGCCCAAAATCACAGTCATAATCACAACAGAATCAAAATTGATTATCTGGCTTACCTGAGATCTTGCACCCACTCAATCAGCCCCGTTCGATCGGGTCGTTTTTGGCTCAGACCCGCCCGTGATTGAAAATCACGGTCTAACGGTGCGAAGTCCCCTGAAGGGACTGCAAGAGGGTTTGAGGGATTCAGTCCGTTTCAACGGACTTCGCAAGGCTAGCCCGGAATTCCATTCACGGGCGGGACGAAAACGCAGCAAAAAGGCAGGTGCAAGATCTAAGTTACAGCAAAAACTTGATGATTTGTTTATCAAACTTTCATCGATTTTATCCCTGAAGCGCCAAATCGCGCTGTAGTGTGTTGTACGGACGACCTTATAGTCAACCAGTTGGGATGGCATCACGAATTGGGCTAGACGTAACGCGATTAATCAGGGCATCTCTGTAACGTTGCACCCACCCATTCATTAATGAGACATGAGTTTTAAGACTAGCAGTTCTGCTCAATCTGTAGACATGCCTTCACCTACGTCTCTACAGCTCCACACTTTGCCCGATACTTTTCGCATTCTGTACACACTAACTCTGCTGAGTTTGACCAGTGGGTTGATGTTGACGATCGCAACGTTTACTCAACCCGTACAGGCTCAGACTACCTCAAGCAGTCAGGGCTATTTGTTGCTCAAAAAAGGTTGGGTTAATGACGCGATCGCCACCTTTCGACAGACTCTACAGCGCAATCCTCAATCCTTAGAGGCAAAACTGGGATTGGCGATCGCTTATCAACAAGCAGGGCAAAATAGTAACGCTTGGAATGCTTATAGACAAGTTCTAAATCAAGATCCTCAAAATCGGACAGCACTAGAAGCAGTCGGTTTATTAGGAGGGTATCAACCAGAATGGCAGCGAGAAGGAATCACAGCCCTGGGTACGCTATTGAAATTGACTCCAACCAATCAGTCTGCCCGCAGCCAGCGAGCCTTGCTCTACGGCTATCAAGGGCGATTTTCTGAAGCGTTGGCAGACTACCAGATTGTTTTGCAAGCCAATCCCAAACCAGAGATCTTGTTAGGGGCAGCCCAAATCTATGCCTATAGCGGTGATTATCCACAGGGATTGGCGTTATTCGATCGCTACCAGGCAACAGGACAACCCATTCCCGATCAGGCAGTGACTGCCTATGCGCTGGCGCTGCGGGAAATGGGACAGTCACAAAAGGCAGTCCAGATTTTGGAGTCGCGCCTGAAACAAAAATCCGCGATCGAACTCCGAACAGCATTAGCGATCGCCTATCAAGCCAACAATCAACCAGAAGCAGCGTCTGCACTGTTAGAGTCTCTGAGCGGCAACCCAAGCGCAACTTTGCCTCTAGCCAGGGCGTTGAGTACGATCGCTCGTCAATCTGGCGATCAACAACGCGCTCAAGCAGCCATTGCTCTCTACCGTCAGGCACTCAAACAAGCGCCCCCTTCTTTGGGTCTAGTGAACGAATTTGCGGATGTCTTGAGTGAGGTGCTTACAACGAGAGTAGAATCGCTGCAACTTTACCAAATAGCGATTCAACAGTCGCCCGGAGATCGCAGTTTGCGAGTGAAGCAACTAGTTGTAGCCCGGCAACTAGGGCAAATTAGCCAACTTCAACAGAGCCAGGAACTACAGAAAGTTTTGCAACCGCTTCCTGATGCTTTGAGCGATCGACGATTGTTGGCTCAGGCGCTCTTGAAAGTCGATCCGGCTGATCCACAGTTTTTGCCTGTTTATCAATCATTGCTCGACTCTGGGGTAGAGGTGCCTTTTCTAAACTTCCGGATTGCTCAAATGCAAGTGCAGAAGGGCGATTTGACCGCCGCGAAACAATCGTTAGCGACTTATCAAGCCACATTAGTGGGTTCTCAAGATTTAGCAACCGAACTGCTTTTTGCAGACCTCGATCGCCGCGAAAACAAGCTAGAGGCGAGTGCCCAACGGTATGAATCTCTGATTGCCCGAAACCCTAAACAAGAGGTGCTGAACAGTGCGATCAAGGGCTTAGTGGCAATTCGGCAAACTCAGGGACGGTTAGACGAGGCTTTGGCGGTTTATGACCAGCTATTAAGTCGCGATCCTCAGAATGCAGCCGTTCAACTCGGTCGAGCGAGTTTGGCATATCAGGCAAAACGCCTGTCTGCATCTGAAGCGGAAACTGTTCTCGATCGCTGGTTGCAGCAATCGACCTCTGACGCGCCGCCCGAACTATTGAGTCTGGTTGGGGCACTTCCGCCTGCTGCTGGGCGAGAGCAACTTTATAACCGATTGTTGCAGGTTGAGCCAGACAATCTACCCATTCAGCGGCGATCGCTGCAAGTGTTGGCAAAACGAGATCCAGACCAGGCACGATCACGGCTCAAGGCGATCGTCAGCCGCAATCGGGACACTGTTGACGCTTACTTCGTTCAGGGAGAACTGGCTAGCAGTTTGGGTGAACTGCAACTTGCAAGTACGGCATATCAGGAGATTCTGCAACGTCAACCCAACAATGTAGACGCACTGTCGGCTTTGGGCGGTATTCGGTTTGAGCAAAAACGCTATCCCGAAGCCACACAACTCTATCGGCAAGTGTTAGCCCTCAGACCCAACGATTGGGACATGCATCGCATTCTTGCAGAACTCAGCCTTGCCCAAGATCAGCCTTTTGCAGGGTTGCGGCAACTTCAGCAAGTCCAAACGCTGCAAGGCGTTACGAATCCCGTCATTGTCGATCTAATTCAACAAATCAAAGTCGATCGCCTTAAACGCCGAGGATTTCAGCCCTCCTGGGAGCGCTACTAAACCATTGGCGTAACCATCAGCAACGACACTCTGAACATCTGTTCAGTTAACTCTCACTTTTTGCTTCTCGCTCTCTACCTCTCATCCCGGCGATGAGCTTCCCATGAAATATCGTCATTTTCCCCCGGTTGCTCCGCTCCTGGCGATCGGATTACTTGGTTTGGGTGCAGCGATCGCTCACGCTCAGAGTAATCCTGATGACTCCAACAAAGCTTCGTCGGTTGAGACCTCGATCGTGCAAACTGTCGAATCGCAGGCAGAGCCGAAAGACCCCGCAGCCCCGCTCCCTGATGGTTTCGTCAAACCGCTGACACCCGGTCAGTATGTGCTGGAGTTTAATCGCAGTCCGATCGTTGGTCATCGGCTGCGCTTGCAGGGCATTTATGATGAAGCGCGACTGCAATTCACCCGTCCGCGCAACTGGGCTACCAAGTCTGCCAAGGTGATGTTGCGCTATCGTCATTCTCCGGCGCTTTACGCAACGCGATCGAACTTGACTGTACTAATCAACGGCACTAGCGTCGGCAGCTTACCGCTCAATCGTAAGCAAGGTGAAATTGGAACTGCCGTCTATGACATTCCTCCCGGAGTGCTTCAAGACTATAACGAAGTCATGGTGGCAGCTCTCCAAAACAACTCGCCCACCTGCACCCAAGACCCCTTCGATCCCTCACTGTGGACTGAGATTCTGCCCGATTCTAAACTGGTGTTTGAGGTTCAGCCAGAGCCGATCGCCCTTGACTTTGGTCGCTATCCCTATCCTGTTTTTGACAATCTCAGCCTAGAGCCAAATCGCACTGCTTACTTATTACCCGAACAAATCGATGAAGCCTGGTTGACCCCAGCCGCACGGTTGCAGACCGCACTGGGACAACTTGCTCAACACCGTGCCCTAGAAACTCGCTTGCTGAAACCTTCAGAGGCACTGCAACCCAGTGAGCGACTGATCGTGATTGGCACTCTCAAAAGCCAGCCTGCTTTAACCACTTTAAAGCTGCCGTTATCGCTCAGAGACGGTCAGATTCTAGACGAGAAGCAGAAAGTTTTGCCTCCCGATGTTGGGGTATTGACGCTGACGACCACCGCAGATGAAAAGAATCTCGTCCTGGTTGCGACAGGAAACGGAGCAGAAGGAGTCGCCAAAGCTGTGCAATTTCTGGCACAGGCACACGATCGCCAGATTGGAACCGGGCGCACCATCATCGTTAACCAAGTCGGTGAAATTCCGACACCTCCGTTGAGAGAATGGTCGGCTTACCTACCCACAACCGATTCTTTTCAACTCAAAGATCTGCGGAACTATACCAATCAGCCCTTCTCGGATGTTACGGTACGAGGGGCTGATGCCCCACTGATCGACTTCGACTTTCGATCGTTGCCCGACGATCAGTTTGACCCCGGCAACGAGATGACGCTGCGCTACAGCTACAGTCCGCAGGTAAACCCCCTCACGTCGATGATTGAGGTGCAACTTGATGGAGTGCCTATCACTGGCAAACGGTTAAGCTCAGAAGCGGGAGCCGTTCGCGATACGCTGCAACTGACCCTGCCGCCTGAGCGCATCAAGCCCGACTCCAAGATTCAGGTGCGGTTTCAACTTGACCCACGAGAACGGCGATCGTGCAACCGCGCGACAGATCAACAACTCTGGGGCACAGTCCATGCCGACACTAGTTTTGAGTTGAAGCGGCATAGTTTTGCTCAAGTACCTGATTTGCAATTGCTGAAATACGGTTATCCGCTAGCAGCCCCTCAAGATTTGTCTAGAACTGCGATCGTGGTTCCCGACGCTCCGACTTCTGGCGATATCCGATTGATGCTGGAGTTTTCAGAACGGTTGGGGCGGTTGAGTCGTGCAGGTTCTGTGAAGTTAGAGGTGTATCGAGCCAAGCAACTCCCAGAGAACGTGCGAAAAGAGCGTCATTTAGTCGCGATCGGCACTCAATCCAAATTTCCTTTACCCCAAGCCTTTCAAACCGAAGGATTTACGCTTGAGAATTTATTTGGGCGCAAGCGAGATCAAAGTCAGATCCAGACTTTACCCGATGGTCAGGGCGTGATGAAAGAAATCGTGTCGCCGTGGAATCGCGATCGCGTCCTGCTTGCCCTCAGCGCTCAAACAGAACAGGGTTTAGATCAAGTGCGCGATTTGCTCAGTCGGGATGATTTGTTTTCCCAGATCAAAGAAGACACCGTTTTGGTGAAAGCGAATGTGCCGAATCCCTCACCCTACGACCCACAGGCTTATACGCTGGAGTTTTTGCAACGCGCTGAGCAGAAACGACAAATCACCGCACTGACTGCTCTAGAGCAATTCTTACGGTTCATTCGAGTCAATGTGTTTGTGATGATTCCGACGACTGTGATTGCAGCGATCGTGATCTATGGAGTCTTTCAGTCGTATTTGAAGCGGTTTAGCCAAAAGCAATAAAGCACTCAGGAAAAGCCAGCCAACACTCAACAGCAACCTTAAATCTATGATTCGGGAAATCGCAAACTTTTGGGGGAATCGATCGCACCCCAACAAATCTACCAGGCTTCAAGACTACTCAATCACTTGGCTCGTCGATCGCATTCCTCAACTGTTTGATTGGCTTTTGCAGTCGCTAGGGCGATTCCAGTTGCTCGTCTTACTAGGAGCATTGCTCTGTCTCTGTCTGCCTCTGATCACGTTTCAACTTCCGATTTTAGAACAATCGATCGTGGGGATTGGGTTAACGATTGTTGGATTAAGCATCATCCGTTTAGAGGAAAGGCAGTCGAACCCCCGTGTTAGTGAGCATCTACATCTGCTTTTGGTTGCCTTAAGTGTGCTGACCACTTTGCGCTATTTCTACTACCGCACCGTCTACACCCTCAACCTGGATAGTTGGTTAGATGGATTGTTCTCACTGTTGCTGTATTTGGCAGAAGTCTATGCGATCGTCACTCTGTTTTTGGCATATTTTCAGACAATCAAACTGAGGGATCGTCAGTCTGTTGATATCTCAAACATTCCTCAAGCGCAATGGTCAACAGTGGATATTTATATTCCTACCTATAATGAAGAGGTTGAGCTTGTGCGAAAGACTGTATTGGGTGCGTTAGCGATCGCCTATCCTACTGAAAAGAAGCACGTTTACATTCTCGATGATGGTCGCGCTGAAAAATATCAAAGCCGTCGAGAAGCGCTACAGCAAATGTGTGATGACTTAGACTGCACATTGCTGACGCGAGACAACAACGATCACGCCAAAGCCGGAAATATCAACACTGCCCTGCCCAGAACTCAAGGAGATCTAGTTCTCATTCTCGACTGCGATCACATTCCAGCGCGCGATTTTCTGCAAGATACGGTGGGCTTCTTCTTAAACCCCAAAGTTGCGCTCGTTCAGACCCCTCACTGGTTCTATAATCCCGACCCCTTCGAGCGCAACCTGTTAACTGGGGGACATGTTCCGGTCGGCAACGAACTGTTCTACAAAGTTTTACAGAAGGGAAACGACTATTGGAACGCGACATTCTTTTGTGGTTCTGCTGCCGTAGTTCGGCGAGACTACGTACTGCAAATCGGCGGCATTGCCACCGAAACCGTGACCGAGGATTGTCACACCTCGCTGCGACTGCATTCCCTGGGCTATGAAACCGTTTACTACGACAAAATCATGGTAGCGGGTCTAGCGCCAGAGAAGTTTTCGTCTTATGTGGGGCAGCAAGTTCGATGGGCGCGCGGCATGGCACAAATTCTTCGCTTAGAGAACCCTCTCTTCAACCGTAAACTTAAGCTCAGTCTGTCTCAGCGCATCTGCTACCTCAGCGCTACGTCTCATTTCTTTTTTGGCTTTCCCCGGTTAATGTATCTACTGGCTCCTATGCTGTACTTGCTGCTGGGCATCAACTCGGTCAAAGGTCTGGGCTTAGAAACCTTGTTCTATGCACTGCCGCACATTCTTTTATCGATGCAAACCAACCACATTCCTTATAAGAGAGTGCGGTTTTCTTTCTGGAATGAGATTTACGAGTTTGCCATGTCATTTCAAGCCGGGATGGTCACGCTGCTGGCATTGATCAACCCTAAATTAGGCGCATTCAACGTCACAGACAAAGGCTTGACGGTCACCAAGCGCAACTTCGATTTAGAAAGTGTGCGTTATCTACTGATTTTGGGAGTTTTGACCGCAACGGCTCTGCTGGTTGTTCCTTTTTGGCTACTGCTGGACTCGCAAGCTTGGCAAGCAGCACTGATCAATGCGTTGTGGTGTGTGTTTAACTTAATTTTGGTGATTGCAGCTTGTCTCGTTGCCTTCGAGCAACCTCAATTGAGACAGTCTCATCGTCTACCCCGTAAGCTGACTGCAATTATTCACAGCAATAACCAAAGCTGGAAGGGTAAAACCGTTAATGTGAGCGAAACTGGGGCACAAATTCTGCTAGATGTTTGGCCTAACATTCCCGACGAGGTTCAGATAGAACTGGTGGGTGACTATGGTGCGGGGGTATTGCTGAATGCTCAGATCGTTCGCGCGATCGCCACAAACCAACTTCAAACATCGCTATCGGTCAACTTCATCAATCCCAGCCGCACTCAGCAAGACGATTTAATTGTGGTGCTTTATTCAGATGTCAAGGAGTGGCATTCACAAAACCGGGCAGAATGCGACAACCCCATCACCTCACTCCGCTTTATTTCCACTAGTCTCCGACGGGTCTTCCAAGAGTTTCAACCAGAAGTTGGCGTGAAGGTTCGCAAACAGGTGCAAGCCGTCACGCAACTCTACTGGGAAGGTTGGGCAGGGCACTCTTACACAGCAACTATAACGGAAGTGGGTGTGCAAGATTTGCGATTAGAGATAGACCATATGCTAGTGCTCGATCGAGAAATGGTGCAGCAGACAAAACCTTTGATCAGTCTCTTGGTCGCGGGGGAAGACCATGCCCCTCAAAGTCTGCTGGCTCAAGTTCAAGCGGTTGAGATACTATTCAATTCCTCTGTGACTCGCTCAACATTGTCCAAAGAAGCAACCCAACGATTTGCGATCGAGCTAACGTTTCCAGAATCTTTGCATCGGCAACAGCAAGGCAAGATCAAACAACTATTGAGGTCGATGAATCCTCCACTTTAATGCAACAGTTCTACTACACGCATATCCTACTGGCGTGACTGAAGAAGCCCCGCAACACAACGCTACCGTGTATACATAAGTCCTTTCGCTTCGTTATGAGCGGCTTCTGCTCCCCAAATCCCCTAGAATTGGGCGACTTTGACTCCAGAATGGCAGGGCTAATTTATTGTCAGTGAAGAAAGACTAGGCTGGCAGTGATGCGTGTATGAACTGGAAATGACCGTCAGTTTAATTG
>Ga0209512_1001205_pt1 | contig 33598 bp, 19 predicted proteins | sample frozenSSSSmetaG_FD_184142 | JGI IMG/M metagenome (GOLD analysis project Ga0209512, IMG submission 184142) | Glacier valley bacterial and archeal communities from Borup Fiord, Nunavut, Canada, to study Microbial Dark Matter (Phase II) -... | ecosystem: Environmental > Aquatic > Freshwater > Ice >...
GACAGTAGACAGTAGACAGTAGACAGTAGACAGTAGACAGTAGACAGTAGACAGTAGACAGTAGACAGTAGACAGTAGACAGTAGACTAAATAAAAAAAACGGGTTCGTTATTTTATATAACGAACCCGTTTTTTTTATTTAAATTTTAAGACAATACTCTAATAATTATTACTCTGCCCATTGCTTACTGTCTACTGTCTACTTTATAACAGGTGCTGCAGCTTCTTCCCCTTTAAACAACTTTTTCATGTCATTGAAGATTAAGAACACTTGCACACCATTGTTATGAAAAGCATTGGTCACAGAGGATGTAGGTGTCGAAGCATCGTACATTTGTACTTGTTGCAAATAGCCAATCTCAAAACGCACATCTCTTGCCATTCTATAACCTAAACCAATGTTGATACGGTTTTGATCAAACGTTTGGTTAGAAGAAACATTCTTGCCAAAAGCAATGAAGATTTCATCGTATACGTTCACATAGAAAGTACCTTTTTCAATGCTATTGTTGTTAATAGGAATTAACGCTCTTAGCATGTACCTGAACCTGAAACGCTCTTTAGAAGCATCGTAGGTATAAGCATCTCCGTCGAACATTTGACCCGCACTGTTGGTCGATGCGATCGCTTTACCCGACATCCTGTACTCAAAACGATCTCTGTGTGTAATGGCAACACGACCGTATTTTTTATCGAATTGTAACTGAGCAGTGAAACGGTATTCCATGTTAAACTTAGGATCAATAGACCTTGTATTTGACCATGTAGGTGAAATAGATGGCGCTATGCTAAATTTTACACCTTCGGTTATATTATAGCCAAAAAATGGACGGAACTGCATTTGCATCATGTTATCGAAGGGATTTTTATAATCACCATTTGGCTTATTATTGCCATCACTACCGGTTCGATATTGAAAATCTACTTGATAAAAGAATTTCTCACTGAGATGTCCTTTAAAATTGGCTTCATTCCACCAAATGGTAGAATAATAGTTAATCCTCACCTGCTGTGCGAACGCACCAGTAGATAGGAGGCATAGCAATACAGCTAAGCATCTGTTCTTGATTCCCATAAAATTTATTTTGTACCTTTTGTTTTTGTTACCACAAAACTGCCCATCCTGTGTTAAGGAATTGTTAAGCTAATGTTACCATAAGGTAATATGAATAGTGGCTAATGCGCTTTATACTACGAAAAGAAGGTTTGCTTTATTGACTTAATAGTGACACACTGAAGAAGACTAAACAAAAAAAGGTCGAACCCTAAAGCTCGACCTTATCAATAACAACAACACAAAATTTATACCAATTCCACTTATAAAATAGTCTACTATTTTATGTATACCTATAAATTGGTAATACCGAAACGAATCATTGATTGGACTAATTCATCCCGTCCCGAAACTTCGGGATCGAATATTCGGTATTATCGCTTGATCAAATGCTGTATCAAGTCTCCTTCGTTGGTCGTTACTTTCACCAAGTAAGAACCTTGAGGATAAGAAGAAGCGTCTAGGCTTAAGCCAGTAGACAAGACCGAAGCATCAACAGTTGTAGTATCAATTTCTTGACCCAACATGTTAAATACTTTTACCAATGCAACTCCAGTAAATTCTTCATTCGAAGTTAAAGTAATGACAAACTGTCCATTTGTAGGGTTAGGATATAATACCATCGTGTTCAAACTACCAAATGCTTGGTCTGCCTTTACGACCTTACTCTGCGTACTTTGTCCATTATAATCGTATTGAACAACTCTATAATAAAGCGTTCCTTTTTCAGCAGTATAATCAGCAAATTCATATTCAGCATAAGCACTGTATGTTCCTTTACCCGGCACAATGCCTACCGTTGTAAAGTTAATACCATCTAAAGAGCGTTGTACTTCATAACGTTCGTTATTCAATTCAGATGCAACAGACCATTTCACAACGACATGTGAAGCGGCACGCTGAGCCGTAATACCTAACCATTCTACAGGAAGTGTACAGGCTTTATTTACAGCGGTACGCGTAGCACAACCTGTTGTTACTGTAAAATTCTTAGACGTAAAATTCAAATTACCCATGATGGTATAGTTTGATGTCGGCCCTGTATTCGATGCTACATTGGCTACTGTAACAGGGAATCCATTAAATATTTGAAACCAAGAACTAGCGTTCGAAGTAAAACCAGCTAGACTAATAGTATAACCGTTACCTCTTGGCAAATCAGCACCAACTGGAATTGTAATTGGACTGCCACATGAATAAGTTCCTGCAGGAGCAACATAAGGCAAAGAATATATTAATACACTAGAAGAATTACGTATTTCTATTGTAAACGAAAGACTTATAAAAGCTGGACATGCAACAGGCCATGGCCTTGGCTCAATCACAAATGAATTCAATTTCCCTTGATCAGATAACACATTAAATTGCGTACTGTACACATAACTTGAACCATTTAACCATGAAGGTGCTGGACCGACAATGACATTGGTTCCTGTAGTTGCTGAACTAACAGAAGTTCCTGGAATAACCCAAACTGTAGAAGGGCTAGTACCGTTTGAACCATAATTTAAAGTTACGGGTGATCCAACACCTAAAATATTACCACCCACTGCAGCATCGTACCATATGGCATTAGGATCAGGAGAAGTCAATACAATTGAACTCGGTTGACTACATGTAATGGTACCTGTAGTAGTACTTACATTTACAATGGTGTAAGTTCTAGTTGCCGTATAAGGTCTTCCACATGCATCAGTAAATGATAAGGTTACCGTTTTAATACCTGTGGTTGTAAATGTAATGGATGGACTTAAATTCGTTGACGTTGCTCCGCCCGGTGAAAAACTACCACCAGTTCCTGTATGTGTCCAAGTTACTCCACTTGCGTTAATGGATCCTCCAAACGTGAAAGTTAGCGGTATAACAGTATTTACACAATAGGTAGCATCTGCAGGACTAATAATAGGATTTGATACCACTAATGATTTAGGAAATGTTGGCAAACCTCTATATGAAAAGCTATTACCAATACCACATGTATTAGGAATAGCAACGCTTAAAGAGTTTGTGACATAACTTGCACCAGCGGTATTAGGGGCGTTAATAACTCCTAAAAAACTAGCAACAGGTGTAGCTGTAATTACAGCATCGCTTTCTGCACAATATATTAAACCATTTGGAGCAGTTTGTAATTGACCTGCTTCTTGTGGTGATGAGGAACCTATAATACTAAGAGTATTTGTTGAGAGTACATATTGATATACATTTCCACTATTTAAACTCGTAGCGTAAAGATACAAGTCATTTGAAGAAAATTCTATACCATAACTTTGAGATACAACACTAAAAGCAACTGCATCTGCTAAAACTTGACCAGTTGCAGCATTAAAACCTACCACATCTACTCTATCTTTGAAATAGGTAAAAGCCAATTTATTCTGACATGTATTTGATTTAATGGTTCCAAGTATTTGATCATTATTAGTATTGGTAAAACCAGAAGGACCTGACATTATACTTACTACAGGGGTATTAGGAGTAGCTATTAAACCGGTAGCACCTACTTCCCATGCGCTAACTTGTCCCGTACTTCCTTGATTCCTACCAATAATCCAAAAACCACCTGTGGCAGAATTACCTATAACAAAAACACCTTCACCATAAGAACCTCCAGTTAATGCTGTACCAGCACTAACAGTAAAAGGTCCTGCAGTTGCAGAAGTTCCTGTTACTATATAATAATTCTTTGCCCCAGATGTACTAGAAGTAATTATGATCCATTGGTTAGCAATGCTTGGACGAGGCATAATAATTGCAGATTGAGTAGAAGAAGATGCACCTCCTAAGCCTGTACCTCCCGTAAGAACAGCATTAGTAGCACCATCCCAAACCGTTACACCATCTGTGTAAAACAGAGGATTTCCACTTGCATCACTAATAGACGAGCTACCTTCTTCTGTTCTCAGCGGAATACATGTAGTAACTACTGGAGTTCCACTTGTCCAGTTGATTCGAATTCCAGTATTAACATTTCCACCTGCAGAACCAAAATACCAATTTCCAGTTTGTTGCGCCTTAAGCATGCTAAAAGACAGCAATACCATAACGAATACAAGAACTAAACGAGAGTAAATATTAACCATATTATTATTGTTTTTAAATGATCTCAACACAAATATAAAATCTAAAATACACTATTTAAACTAAATACCTTTATTCTTTCATCAAGCGCTCTACCCACTCTCCTTGACTCGTTAACACTTTAACTACGTATGTTCCGTGTGCTAAGTTCGAAAAATCTACTGAAATACCAGAAGATAATTCCGTAGCGTCAATAATTTGACTATATACTTCTTGCCCTAAGGTATTATAGACGCTAACGGATCCATTACCACCAAGCTCCTGGTCATTTAAAGCAATCGATACGATTCCGTTTGTTGGATTGGGAAATACAGTTAATGAAATATTTGCTTCAATTGAAAGGGCTATCACATTTGAAAAACTTTCTGCACCGTCAATATCAACTTGTCGTAAACGATAGTACACGACGGATTGAGAGCTATAGTGATCTGTATAGCTATATTTCAATGTAGTGTTTGATTCTTCCGCACCATTGACTTTTCCAATTGCAGAAAAGTTTTTCCCATCTTCACTTCGTTCAATGATAAATGCAGCATTATCTTTTTCATAGGTCGTAGCCCAAAACAATACATTCTCATTTGTTAAACGCTTTCCGTTAAAATACAAAAGCTTTATAGGCAAAGAACACGTTTGACAATCAGAAAATCTTGAAGTAGGAAAAAAAGGAGCAGATCCCACTGTATTGGTAGCCGTTACAGAAACATTTCCCGTTACCCCAGTTGCAGACCAAGCTGTACCAGCAGCGAATACTGTTTGTTGGTAATTTTGAGCTTCTCCTCTCAAGACATTTGGACACGTCTTACATGCAGGAGTTCCGAAAACTTCTACCGTAGAATTGGTACCCGGCGAAACCCCTGAAGCATTACCGCTTCCTGCAGTTCCTCCTCCTGGACAACCTGCAAGTATAAGCGTAGGGCCTGTGGTCATACTCGTATTACCTACTCCTTTAGCACCAACAGTATTAGGGTCACCTACGACATTTAAACTTATACCCATGGAAGTGTTACAGCTAATAATATTCCTTGTCATTTGAACATTATTTGCCCCATCGAAAACAAATATACCGTGTGTACCATTAGCAATGATGTTATTAGGCTGTGACGCCCCCGTTCCTCCAATCATCACTTGTCCTCCTTGTTGCACGACTACACCATGATTACTGAGCGAATAAGATCCACCAGAGTTTGTATTACTGAATATATTATTATTTTGAAGATATCCATTCGTAGATGCAAATATCATTACACCACCGCATGCTTCAGCTTCACCAGGATTTCTTCTACCCTTGTTATAAGCAACCTGATTACTTGAAAAAGTAAAATTAGAAGTAGTATTAAGTTCAATACCATTAGCCGAATTTCCGATATTTTGTCCACCAGTACCTACTCCGATATAATTACTCGTAACCGTAAATGCAGATGAATTATATACTGCAATACCGTGTGAATTTAAAACAGCCAATGCTGGAGTCTCTCCATTATCACCTGTAACATTACCTGTAATCTGAACATTGGCTTTAACGCCTCCACTCATGTTCCCTACATTAAACAAATAAATGCCGGTGAATGTATTTCCTGCCAAATTGAATGAACGATCTATACCAACATAATTATTTGAAATTGTCACAGTAGCAGCAGCAGGAACAGAACCACCCGTTATGATAATGCCCACCGTTTCATCTTGATAACTCGGTGACGCACTTCTCCAACCAGATTTACACACCGTATTATTATTGATCAAAATATTAGAAGTAGATGCTCCCTTTATAACTATCCCTCCAAAACCGTTACCATAATTTTGCGCACCTTGAATACCGCTTCCGGGAAGACCTATAATATTATTCATGATCACATAGCCCGTATTTGCAATCGTAACATAAATACCTGCCTGACCATTAGAAGAAATCACATTATCCGTAATTTGAGCATTGGCAGCGGATCCTCCTGAAAACATAATACCATGCCCTTTATTTCCTTGATTAGTCGTTATAACACCACCAGTCATGTAAGTACCCACAGAATTGATTCCTATTTTATTATTTCGGATCAATAAACTTGCATTGGCACCACTAAATATTTCAATGCCTGCTTTGTCAATCACACTCCCGCCAATGACATTACTATCCACTCTATTGGAAGTACCACCTTTTAAAATTAACGCAGAAGCTGCAAAATAAGCTGATAATGTAGTACCGTCTGAAGTACAACCAAAAAAGTTTCCTGCAACAGAAACACTATTCGATGTTGTAATACTTAAAGGACTGTTTATAGAACCATGTCCTGCAAAGACATTACGATATCCATTCGTTGCAAAACCAATGACTGAGTTATGTGCACTCTGCAAATCAAAAAACCATCCTCCTGTTCCTACACCACCAGCTACTGCTCCAGCAGCATCTAAACCAACCCAACAATCAAACATTTTAAACCCTGTACCTGTAACGACAAAGGTTTGATCATAAACACCCAAACCTCTAAAAGTAACTCCTGATGCAGCAATAGGAAATGTATTATAGCCCGGTCCATCTAGAAAGATCTTTGGAGAACCTGCTACATAACCGGGAACAGCTGTATAACCATCGAGTATTACCCCACCCGTTACTGTAGCATTAATATAATAGTTGGCTGGATTACCCATAGGTATCGTACCTGCTACTTGAAATATAATTTTATGAGGTCCAGCACCTCCAGCATGCAAATCTAAAATAGCCTGAGCAAATGAACCCGCTGGCTGAGGAGCTGTCCAGTTATCGGTCGTTAAATTGGTTACTAAAAAATTCGTTGCTGAAGCATTTACAGCCAACACAACAACTAAAACAATAGTAGATAGGATTTTTTTCATGTATTTCTGGAATAAACCTTTGGTGGTTTATCCCAAATTTACACACATGGTAAGTCACTTAAAGTCCAATTGTAATGTAATACATATTATTAAGTTATTTAAACGCAAAATATATAAACATAAATTTACATATACATTTGATTATCAAATACATTAAAAATTACTTAACCGTAAAAATATCAACCAAAACAATTATCAAAGGCTAAAAAAATGATGTAATTAAACCCTAAAATAACAATATTCTGAACATTTAGAATGTGACTTATAAGCATGTTTAACAACTTCTTCTTGCTTAATACAACACACTACAAAGCCTCTTTTCAAAACTACATTACAACTTATCCTTCGCTTAAATCTCTAATAAAGAACACTTCATTTGCTCCTTCTTGTGTAATTCATCCCTAGAAATAAGAAATCGCCCTCTTCTTCACGAAGAAGCAGCGGCTTATTTTTTAGATTACCATAAAAAAAGGGCTATGCGCTTATTCAGCACATAACCCTTTTAAAGGAATATTTAATATGAATATTACTTCAATGTATCGACTACAGCTTTGAAAGCTTGTGGATCATTCATCGCCAAATCAGCCAATACCTTACGGTTCAACTCTACACCTGACTTGTTTAATTTTCCAATAAATTGAGAGTAAGACATACCGTGCAAACGCGCTGCTGCATTGATACGTTGAATCCATAAAGCACGGAAATCTCTTTTCTTTTGTTTACGATCTCTGTAAGCGTAAACTAGACCTTTTTCTACTGCATTTTTAGCAACGGTCCATACATTTTTTCTTCTTCCCCAATAGCCTTTGGCTAATTTTAGGATTTTCCTTCTTCTTTCTCTAGAAGCTACGGAAGGTACTGATCTTGGCATTTCTTCTTCGTTTTTGGTTTTTGGTGGCTGTATCGCTCTTGATACCAAAGACCAGATGGAACATTAAACCTCCCGTCGACGACGGGATTAATCTATCTCGCTAAATACGAATTAGATTTTAAGCATCGCTCTTACATTGTTCATGTCGGCTTTGCTTACAAGGGTAACGTGCGTAAGACCTCTCTTACGTTTAGTCGCTTTTTTTGTCAAGATATGGCTTTTGAAAGCGTGTTTACGCTTAATTTTACCAGTACCTGTCAATTTGAAGCGCTTTTTTGCCCCTGACTTTACTTTAAGTTTTGGCATGACTACTTTTTTATTTATTAATAAACCTAGGTTACAGAACTTAAAAAGGCGAACTATTTCGCTTTCCCTTTTGGAGAGAGCATCAAGAACATCCTTTTACCAATTAAGCTTGGCATCTCTTCAACTTTACCAACTTCTTCTAATGCAGTAGCAAAACGAAGCAACAACATCTCTCCTCTATCTTTATAAACAATACTACGACCTACAAAGTGAACATAAGATTTAACTTTATGTCCGTCCTTTAAGAAGCCAATAGCATGCTTCACTTTAAATTCAAAATCGTGCTCATCAGTATTAGGTCCAAACCTAATTTCTTTTACCACAACTTTGTGCGTCTTAGATTTAAGCTCTTTTTGTTTTTTTCTATGTTCGTACTTGAACTTAGAATAATCAATGATCTTACATACTGGAGGCTCTGCATTAGGCGATATCTCAACCAGATCTAGTCCTTCTTTCTTCGCTAAATCAATCGCTTCCCTCACAGTCATAATGAGTGCTTCGCCTTCGCTTGACACCACCCTTACTTTAGGCGCTTTAATCAATTCATTGATTCTATGCTCGTCTTTTTTTTGTACCCTTGGGGTAAACTGCCTTAATGCCATTCAGTATTTTCTCTCTTACTACATTAAAATGAGTTGCGAATATCGCAAAAAATCAATTCATTATATAATTATCTGAGTTTTATTTTAAGCAATTGGCTTCAAAGCTTGCGCTATTTCCTGCTTAAATTGACTTATAAACTCATTGATCGATATACTTCCTTGATCTCCTTCTCCGTGCTTACGTATAGAAACCTTATTTTCAGCAACTTCCTTCTCTCCAATCACCAGCATATAAGGAATCTTGGTCACTTCTGCATCCCTTATCTTTTTGCCAATTTTCTCATCACGGTGGTCGATATATCCTCGAATGTCTTCAGCCATCAACTCTTGATACACCTGTTCGGCATAATCCGCAAACTTTTCAGATATAGGCAATATCACAATTTGCTCGGGAGACAACCATAAAGGGAAGTTCCCTCCACAATGTTCGATCAAAATGGCTACAAATCGTTCGATAGACCCAAAAGGAGCACGGTGAATCATGACAGGTCGATGTTTCTGATTGTCAGAACCTACATACTCCAATTGAAAACGCTCCGGTAATTGATAATCAACTTGTATGGTACCCAATTGCCACTGACGTCCCAATACGTCTTTCACCATGAAATCTAGTTTAGGGCCATAAAAGGCAGCCTCCCCTAATTCCGTAACGGTATTTAATCCTTTCTCAGCAGCAGATTCTATAATGGCTGCTTCTGCTTTATCCCACTGCTCATCGGTACCGATGTACTTGGTCTTGTTTTCAGGATCTCGCAACGAAATCTGAGCTTTGAAATCTTTAAAGCCAAATACGTTGAAGACATACAAAACCAAATCCATGACCTTCAAGAATTCTTCTTTCACTTGATCCGGACGACAAAAGATATGTGCATCGTCTTGCGTAAATCCTCTCACCCTGGTCAAGCCATGCAACTCTCCACTTTGTTCGTAACGGTACACCGTTCCAAACTCCGCCAAACGCAAAGGTAATTCTTTATACGAACGAGGTCTTGTTTTGTATATCTCACAATGGTGAGGACAATTCATCGGCTTCAAGAAAAACTCTTCGCCTTCATTGGGAGTGCGAATGGGTTGAAAAGCATCAGCTCCATATTTTTCGTAATGCCCTGACGTAATGTATAATTCTTTATTGGCGATATGTGGCGTGACTACAGGAGAATAGCCTGCTTTCAATTGTGCCTTCTTTAAGAAATTCTCTAAACGCTCACGAAGCATGGCTCCTTTCGGCAACCATAGCGGTAAGCCAGCTCCTACTTTTTCAGAAAAGGCAAACAACTCTAGTTCCTTGCCCAACTTACGATGGTCGCGTTTTTTAGCCTCTTCCAGTAAGGTCAAGTAATCGGTAAGTTCTTTTTGTTTTGGAAAAGTAATGGCATAAATGCGCGTCAGCTGTTTGTTTTTCTCATCCCCTCTCCAATATGCACCAGCCACATTCATCAGCTTCACCGCTTTAATAAAGCCTGTATCGGGAATGTGTGGACCTCTACACAAGTCAACAAAATTACCTTGCGTGTAAAAGGTGATTTTGCCTTCTTCTAAACCTTCAAGCAGGTCTAATTTATAAGGGTCATTTTTTTCTTTGAAATAAGCAATGGCATCTGACTTAGAAACGGCTTTGCGCACAAAGGCATTTTTCTGCTTCGCCAATTCTAGCATCTTACTTTCAATGGCTTCGAACTCGTGTTGAGAAAAATCTTTCCCATTAAAATCAACATCGTAGTAAAATCCATTTTCCACGGCTGGCCCTATCCCTAGCTTTACGCCTGGATACAAAAACTCTAAAGCTTCTGCCATAAGGTGAGCAGAAGAATGCCAAAATGTAGCTTTACCTTCAGGTGAATCCCACGTCAACAAACGTAAAGTCACATCGCGTTCCAATGGACGTGATGCATCCCATACTTCTCCATCAATAACGGCCGACAATACATTTCTTGCCAAACCTTCACTGATACTTTTGGCCACATCCAACGATGTAGATCCTTTTGCATAGTCCCTAATAGAACCATCGGGTAACGTTACTTTGATCATGATTGCTGTGTAAAAAACAGGTTGCTAAAGTAACCTATATTAACCACAATAAAAAATATTACAATCCACTGACGGTATGAATAAAAGTCGATCCTTCTTTGATATTGACCTTAATCGGAGTCGACGAAATTCCGTTGCTTCCCTTGCGGTTAAACTGAAGTACCTGCTCTCCAGAGGACAGACTGAACCTCGCATATTGAATATCATGCGGCAAGGTTTGCCAATTTCTCGTATCGGCTTGCTCCGATATGGCATTAAATATACCCAATGCCAAACCGGCTTCCTGGCTTTGTTTTCTCAACTCCATTTCTGCAACCTTCTTCAAAGCCAACCGCAATAAAGCTTTACCTAAATCTCTCAAGAAACGATCGTCGAGAGATTTGAAAGCGATCGCATTGATATTTTCAACCATATCTAACGTATGATCAACATCATCTGCTGTCGTAACAGAAGCACTCGAATACAAGGCTGGTCGCTCTACAAACTGAGGTAAAGCCATGCGTATGATTTGCAAGTCTTTAATCTGGGCCGATTGTTTATGATCATTGCCAATGTATACTGGAATAACAATGCCTAAATTTAAGTTCACAAAATTCAAATACCCGCCCCCCACTTCTATAATTGCAAAGTCAATACTCCACTCTTTCTTTACAGGTCCTAAACCATTATGCCATAAAATTAGAGCTTCTCCCCTGCCTTTAGACTTTGAAACATGCTGGTATTTCATCTTAAATTTTTCTTCATAAAACCTAAGGTCATCCATAAAACCGACGAGGTAAGTTGTACGAAGAATGTCTTTTTTTAATTGTTCAGGAACAGGCGTGTTGAACTTTGTGACATAATCTGATTCATATATTTCAAGTGCATTTCGGTAGGCTATAAATGCATTATTATAATCTCCGTTGATGTCATAAATTACGCCCATGAGCAAATGAATAAAAGCATCTTTCTTGTATTTTGAATCGGCAGAAAACTTATCCGACAGCTTGTTAAGTCTAATGTTCATGCGCTTGCACTCCACTAAAGCCTCTTCGTATTTCCCCATCTTCAAGTAATTAAGGGCTTTGTAATAATTTACCATCAGCACCTCAAAAGTTTCACCTCTATATTCTATGACTTTAGGATTAAGTAAAAAAGACAAACTTAAATCTACCGCATTTACAGCCTGAACCTCTGATATATTATAAGCTTGTTCAAAAAAATCATTGCTTGCTTCGTAATTCCCCATATAGGAATTAACAACGCCCCTATTCAAATAATAAAGCAGATGCGACTTACTCGTCGGTCCTTTTTTATCGGTAGCCAACACCGCATCTGCTCCTTCTAAATCACCTTGTTCGAAACGTGTATTAAACTTTTCATACTTCGCATAATACGAAATACAAGAAAATAACAGTATCGAAAAAATACCAACAGCACCTACACTTCGAATCGACATGGTATTGATCGTATTTATAAACGAGACTAATTAGTAATGTATTTTTTAATTTTCTTCTCGCCAATCCACACCAACTCGTTTGTTTCCATATCGGCCAACTCCAAATTGACTTGGTAATAAGTCACTTGTTTTTTGTTGTAAGTATCTACAATCGAATTGATCGTACCGAACAACATATAATCAGCCCCCATTTCTTTACCCCATTTCTTTGTTGTTTCTGGAGAAGAAAATTGTTGTTGATCCGCTCTTTCTGTTCTCATCTTCTCTCTTAATTCAGAGTTCTGAACAACTCTTACCAAACCCGTATTCACACATTCTCTTTCAATATTCTTAATGAAAGTTTCTGCCTCAATGTGCTCATGACTTTTATTGGTAATTACACCAACAATAAAAACAGGTTTTTTGCCTTTCGATTTTTCAAAATCACTCCTCCAAGGTCTGTTCAACATATCTTTAGCCATTTCTTCTGCTACCAATCTTGAATCGGTATCATTCCATCGACCACTCAAGTCAATTTGCTTGTCCGCATCTACTCTTGTAACGGTACGTGTACAAGCTAAAGCAATGGTCACAAAGAAGGTTGTTGCCAAAGCTGATTTTACAATGTTATTCATATTTTATATAATTAAGTTTGAAAAAATTTAAGAGATTATGTACGACTAGACAAATTTAATACCAAAAAACCATACCTAGTACCTCGCAGTTATTTTTAAATTTAAAAACCTGCTAGACAAAGTATTAGGTATTGCATATTGAAACCCTGTATTGTCTTTTATCCAATCATAAGAAATCGTATTCGAAACGCCCAATAAATTTAAAACCTCAAAAGCAATCCAAATCGATTCGAAGAATTTCTTTTTTTCGATGCTCTTATCCGATTGCGTCAATAATTTTGAAAATCCTATGTCTACCCTTTTATAAGAAGGCGAAACAAATGACGCTCTCAAGGCTTCATTCTTGGGTGGGCCAAAAGGAAATCCTGACAAGTACGACAAGGTCAAATAAACTTGTAAACTAGGATTATTGGGTATATGATCTCTGAAAAAAATAGACGCATTTAACAGTTGATCAGTAGGTCTTCTGATATAACCGCGATCATCGCCATCAACGTCTTCTTGGGTTTGTAAAAAACCAAGACTAAACCAAGACTCCGAGCCTTTAATGAACTCTCCACTTAATCTAAAATCAATACCCGTAGCATAAGCCCTTGCATTATTATTGGCATAATAGCGTATACGAATATTCTCTACATCATAGGGTACTACATGCTCAATGTATTTATAATAAGCTTCTGTAATAAATTTAAACGGCCTATTCCAAATGCGAAGATTATAATCTAAGCCACCGATAAAATGATAAGAACATTGTGCTTTTAAATCTTCATTCAATTTCCCTTGTTGATTTCTAAGTTCTCTATAGGAAGGGGGTTGCTGGTATACTCCTGCCGATAATCGCATGACCACATCTCTTTCCCATCGAGGCTTGAAAGCATAATTCAACCTTGGACTCACGAGCAATTGATGATTGAGTGACCAGTAATTTAAACGCAGGCCATAGGTTATAAAATGAATGGAATCGTTAGAATGAAATGAGTTTTGTAAATAATATTCTAAACGATAGGATTTCAAATTCCCTTTGGCAGAAACAAAATCTACATTCGTGATGTAATCCGCTGAGTCTTGTATCGCATAGTTGTATAACTTATCAGCAACGTGTTCTGAAGTAACGATTATACCCGTTTCTATGCGGTTATTACTATTCCATTCAACATAAGCTCGTTCTCCAATAGAGCCAATGGTTGTTTCTAATTTATTTCTAGAATAGGTATAATCACTGCCAGCACCCGTTACAAACAAACACTGATTAAACGATTGATTATTGGGATCAGGATCGGTATCGCATAACCTGTACTGAGCCATTACGTCTTGGTATTCTCGTTCAACAGATTTAACAAGATAGCCTGTCATTTCTAATCGAACCCTTGGATGAATTCTTATGCCGTGCATTAATCCCAGCTGTCCTGTAGTGTATTGCATCTTTTCACTGCCATCATAAACGACACTAAATGTTTTCGGTTGAGAAAGTGTTCCAAATTTAGTTTCTCTTGTTGCGGGTTCGAAGCGGTAATCATTGTATGCCCATGAATAAATAAAACTGATGTAATGATTACTTATACCATCATTATCTTTCGTTGCCAAGAAATTATAATTGACAATGCCTTGCACATCATAAAACCTCGGCCTGTACTCTCCTTTCGTAGGCAAAGTATTTAATAAATACCCTGACTTTTTATGCCTTGCGCCAATAGCATAACTCAATCGTTTATTTTTACTAGCATTTTCAGCATGTATTGTCCCCCCTAGCAAACTAATACTCGCAGAGGCTTTAAACTTTGTAGGTCTTTTGTATTTCACATCCAATACTGATGAAAGTTTATCTCCGTGACGTGCTTGCCACCCTCCTGCATAAAACGATACTTTTTCTACCAAATCAGGATTCACAAAACTCAAACCTTCTTGTTGACCAGTCTTTGCTAAAAATGGCCTGTAGATTTGCATGTTATTTACATACACCAAATTCTCATCGTAATTACCTCCACGAACGCTATAGCCGCTAGAGAGTTCGTTATTAGAACTCACACCCATTCCAATAGAAGATATTACTTTATTAAAATCACCAAAAGGACTGATAAAGTTTTGTGCTATTTTAGGATCAAGGTATAATCCTCCGGCATTTAAACGTTCTTGCTCTCCTTTATCTATAGTACCTTTCACGATAACTGTAAAATTACTTTCCTTACTTGCTTTTAAGGTAGCTTGAATAGGTCTTGATGTTTCATTTTTTGGTATTGAAATTTCTTGATCTTGATAACCCAATGCTTTTACAACAATCAAAAACACTTCCTCAGAAGACAACACCTCTAACTTGAAATGACCCATTGAATCTGAATTTGTAACAACACCCGCATGATTTTTCCATGCTACATGAGCATCGACAACAGGCAAACCATCCATATCCTTCAACTTACCACTAAGCTGAAAAGACTGAGCTTGAAGGGAGCTATGACTTACAAAAAATAAAAAAAAGAAGGATACTACTATTCGCACATCAAGAAAACGACAGAATGAACCATTTAGTGCTTTTATAAAGCTTTCAGTTGTTGAATTGTTTCTGTTGGATTACTAGACTTAAATACAAAATTTCCAGCCACTAAAACATCTGCTCCAGCGTCTAAGAGAGCTTTTGCATTGCCAGCATTTACTCCTCCATCTATTTCAATCAATGCTTTAGACTGAGCAGCAACAATCATTTTCTTTAGTTTAGCTACTTTAGCATAAGTATTTTCTATGAATGACTGTCCTCCAAATCCTGGATTAACAGACATGACACAAACCACATCGATATCTGCTATCACTTCACTCAAAGACTCCACAGGAGTATGAGGGTTCAAGGCAACTCCCGCTTTAGCTCCCGTATCTTTAATTTGTCCGATCACCCTATGCAAATGAACACAGGCTTCTTGATGCACTGTAATAACATCTGCACCAATGGCTCTGAATTTTTCAATGTATTTTTCAGGTTCTACAATCATCAAATGCACATCAAACACTTTGTTGGTATGTTTGCGTATAGGTTCTATAACAGAAAAACCAAAGGAAATATTGGGCACAAATACACCATCCATGACATCGATATGAATCCAATCGGCTTGACTGGCATCTAACATTTTTATATCTCTTTCTAAATTAGAAAAGTCTGCTGACAGAATAGACGGTGCGATTAAAGCTTTTGTTCCCATAGAAACAAAGTTAAAAAAAATGTAAGCAAGAATGCCTCAAATCTGCTATTTAATTACCTTGAAAACCTGAAAAGTCCCTTCTATTGACACTTTTAGAAAATAAACACCAGATGACAAACCGCTTGAATCTGACCATAAAGAAACAGCCATAGTGCTTATGACTTGCTGCGCAGTTGCTACCTTTTCACCTGCTGCTGAATAAAGATTCCAATCCAATAACTTACCTACATCAGAAGCAGGCACTTTTAGATTCAAGTCAGCCCCAAACGGATTGGGATATACATACGCCGATTCATTATCTTCTAACAATTTAGCATAGTTAGATGCCTTTGCATAATTAGGAATACCATATCCATAGAGAGAATCAGGGCTTGTATAGCGATCTGAAGACTGTTTTATAGCAAACAAGATTTCTTTGTGAGAGAGCGTAGGATGAGCCTCTAATAAGCCTGCCACTAAACCACTCATTAAAGGCGAAGCAAAAGATGTTCCTCCTCCAGATTTCAATATACCATCCGTACCGATGTAAACAACACCAGCTCCCATGGCCATTACGTCTGGTTTTATCCTTCCATCGTATGAATTCCCCACCGACGAAAAGGAAGTTCTTTGTTCATCATAATCTACAGCACCTACAGATAATACACCATCAACATCAGCAGGACATAAGATCTTCCTCCACGGCGATGCGCCTTCATTACCTGCACTGGCAACTACAATCAAACCCTTGGCATAAGCAATTGAAGCCCCTTTAGAAATATAACTCGTTTGTCCATCAAGATCTGACCAAGTATGATTTAAGGAAGCATCGTCAAAGGTACTGTAACCCAAAGATACTTGTATAATGTCTACACCTGCACTATCCGCAATCTCTGCAGCTCTTACCCAATTCAATTCTTCCAAAGGCGACTCAGAGGCTACATCTTCTGTACGAAATAACATAAATTCAGCACTAACAGCGGGACCTGAAAATTGGCCTGTTAATGTTCCTGCAAGTATAGAGAAAACTTCCGCTCCATGTCCACCACCTTGCGCATACACACTGTTATCTAAATCGATTAAATCGTGCGTGCTTAAAATTTGTCCATTTTGAAACAAGCTCGTAAAGCCCGCATTTGAATTGACATTAAGAAAACCATCGTCTGTAATAGCAATACGAATGCCCTTTCCGCTATAGCCATCTCGATTCATCTGAACATTGCCTAACATGTCATTTTGGTGAAAGGCACTTCCAAAATCACTCAACATATTTGTCTCACAAACCAAAGATTGTGTTGCATCTGTATTCGCTTTTCTAAATACGACACTCACATCAACCGACGAAACAAAACTTAAAGCAGCCAATTGATTCTTCACCGTAACATCGGATAGAACCACTACTCCATTAAACCATTTTAGAGGATAAATACATTGTGCTCCCGCAAGGACTAGTTGATCTATGTAGCTTTGAACAACGGGTAAATCTTTTTCATCTACGGAAACCAAACACTTTTCTCTCCTTGCCAATGCTCGACTAGAAAGAAAATTTTGTGGATGATCTACAGAAAAACCAGATGCGTTTTTATCCTTGAATTGAACAAAATATGTTTGTTGTTGTCCATAAGAAACATAGACACCAAAAAAATGTAATGCTATATACAGGCTAGTTTTGCCCATGCTCTGTCATTAAAAAAACTTTACGGTATCCATAATCAATCGTATAAGTACCTAAAGAAGCTTGATCATAAGCGTAAACAGTATAATCTTTTTTAATAGGCCCTATTCCTCTAGCATAAATCTCATACCGAAAATCTTTATTGATAATACTTTCCGATTTATTAATTTCAACCATTAATGTCTGACTATAATTAAAACCTAAGACATTGTATACTTGGTCAACTTTTTTCATCGTATAAGTATGCGCATCATAAACATTTCGCGCATTTCCATTCCATGTCAAGCCTTCTTTAACAGGAAAAGATAACTTAATAAAGGAGATATTGTTTTCAGTGCGTATTAACTGATTTGAAGAGTTGACCAGCGTCCATACAGAATCGGGTTGATCAGGCCAAGCAACATCTGTTGTTTTTTTAAAATATTGGTACAATACATACTTCGTATCTTCTCCTTCTTGAAACGAAGAAAAAATTAATTCTTTCAATTGATATAATGTATCGATGCGCGTAGACCCTGCATAGCTTGTATCATACACATCATAAATAATATAAGATCCAATCGTTAAGGGATAGTAGTCATATCCCACATACGAGCCACTAGGCTCTTCCTTCTTCACTTTACATGAATACAATCCTACTAAGAGTACCAGTATGAATCCTAAAAAAACAAGTTGATTAATAAACCTTTTCATCGTCGTTTTGATTAAAACTTGACTTAATCCAACCTCCACCTATGACATCGTTTCCTTCATAAAATACAGCGGCTTGACCAGGAGCAATGGCTTTCACTTTCTCCTGAAATAAAACCCTCATCTCATCACCTATTTGTTCTATGATTGCTGGCGAACCATCATCATTATAACGAACTTTAGTGATGGTTTCTTTTTTTGAACCGATTATCGATGCATATTTTTGCATATGAAGTTGATCTACCCACATGGCATCTTTCGACAAACCTTCTACTTGACCCAATACCACCCTGTTCGTGTCTTTTTGAATTTCTGTTACAAAAATCGGATAACCCAAAGTAATACCCAGTCCTTTTCTCTGACCAATGGTATAAAAAGGATATCCTTCATGATGTCCAACAACAGTACCATCTTCCAATATAAACTCACCACCTTTTACTTTTTCTTCCAAACCTTCGACTCTTCGTTTCAAAAAACCACGGTAATCGTTATCGGGCACAAAACAGATTTCATACGATTCCGATTTTGTCACTAAATCTACAAAGCCTTTTTCCATCGCCAATGCCTTAATTTCTGTTTTACGCAAATCGCCTAAAGGTAAAATCGTACGGCTTAAACTTTGCTGAGAAACTCCCCATAATGCATAAGATTGGTCTTTACTTTCATCTATGCCTTTAGAAATAAAATACCGATCATTTTCATGCTTCACTTTAGCATAATGTCCCGTAGCAATAAACTCGCAACCTAACTTATCGGCTCTTCTCAATAACGCGTCCCACTTGATGTGTGTATTGCATAACACACATGGATTAGGCGTTCTTCCATCTAAGTATTCATTAGTGAAGTGATCGATTACATAATCACCAAACTCTTCCCTGATGTCTAATATATAATGCGGAAAGCCCAAGCTTACAGCAATGCTTCTTGCATCATTGATGGAATCCAAACTACAACATCCTGTTTCTTTTTTAGACGCTCCAGAAGACGCGTAATCCCATGTCTTCATGGTCATTCCAATGACTTCATAACCTTGCTCGTGAAGCATAACTGCTGCTAAAGAACTATCGATCCCTCCACTCATTGCCATTAAGACCCTGCCCATTTTACTCATATTATTTCTATATCCTTTAAAAGGGTTATTAGTAAACGAAGCACAAATTTACAAATAATAAGCCCTTAATTTGAAATCTGTAACATCTTTACATATTTTTTATTAATTTGATCTCCAGAACATCTACTATGGCCCTTAAAACAAAAGTATACATCAGCAATGTAACAAACCTGACAGAGGCGCGCTATTATGCAGGCATGGAAGTATCGATTATTGGCTTTAATGCCACTCCTGATGCTACTTCATTCACTACTTCAACACAATTCGATGCCATCACTTCATGGCTATCGGGTGCAAAAATTGCATGGCAATGGCATTTACCTATTTCTCAAACATTCATTGATCTATGCTCAGAAAGTAAACATGACTTCATCGAAATCACATTAATACCTGAAATACAAACACTTAATAAAATCAACAAACCAATTTTATTAAGAACAAAAGATCTTCAAGAAGTATCCAGAATTACACCTGATATTGAAAAATATTTGGAAGCCATCGTCTGGGAAGGAGATCTTGAAACTCTTCCTTCACTAAAGAATATTCCAATTTACATTCAATCTCCTTCGTCATTAAATGCAGAAGAGTTTGCACTGACAAACCCTGAAATTGGCATTGCCTTAGATGGAATTCCTGAATCTAGGCCAGGTTGGAATAATTTTGATCAAATGGCTGACCTACTTGAATCACTTGAAATTAGTTAATCAATGAAACACATTTATACCCTCACTCTCAGTCCTGCTCTAGATAAAAGTACATTTGTAGAGCGCGTTGTACCAGAACATAAATTACGTTGCGAAGACCCCGTTTTTGAACCCGGAGGTGGAGGCGTTAACATCTCTAGAGCCCTGAAAAAACTAGGAGGTGAATCTACTACGGTGTACCCTCAAGGTGGACCTACAGGAGAACACATGCATCTTTTATTAGAAAAAGAAGGCATTAAACAACATACGGTACCTTCTCAAAGCTGGAACAGAGAAAACTTTATCGTTGTAGAAAGTTCTACGAATAGACAGTTTCGATTTGGCATGCCTGGACCTGCCTTATTAAAAAATGAAGTTGATGGACTACTTGACTATTTCAGAAATCTAACACAAATAGATTATTTAGTCGTGAGCGGAAGCACACCCGATGGAGTTCCTGAAGACTTCTACAAATCAATTGCTCAAATTGTAAATAAAAAGAAAGGAAAACTCATTCTCGATACATCGGGCAAAGCATTAGAAGAAGCCTTAAAAGAAGGGGTATATTTATGCAAGCCTAACATTTCCGAACTGAGTCAATTGGTAGGAGAAGAACTCGATACCATTCCAAAACAAGAAGCTGCTGCCCATAAAATTTTAAACGATTACAACGTGGAAATTTTAGTGGTTTCATTGGGAGCTTTTGGAGCTTTCTTAGCTACCAAAAACAACATTTACCACGTAGCCGCTCCTTCTGTGACGAAGAAAAGTACTGTTGGCGCAGGAGATAGCATGTTAGCAGGGATGGTGATGCAACTGGCCAAAGGCAGTAATTTATTTGAAGTTATAAAATACGGTGTAGCTACAGGGACTGCTGCAACATTAAACTCAGGAACAGAGCTGTGTAAAAAAAGCGATGTAGAGGAACTGTACAAATGGATTACAGAACACCACTTAGAAAGTGGCAAGCACTATTAATAGACACATTACTCTTAATGAAAAAGCACGAAATATAAAACTTCGTGCTTTTTTTATACTTCCAAATCCTCTCCTTAAAAAATGCAAAAGACATTTATTATCATAGCCAGTCTTTTATACTTCTTTACCATTCGATGGATTGGCTTAGACCACTTGTCTTTCTTTGATTACGATGCAGTCAAAAATTATTTGATTGCTCAAGAGATTTCTACTGGTAACTTCTCCTTACTTTTTCATCATGGAGCTCCTTTAATGCATTTGTTTCATGCACTAGAATATATAATAGTCAAAGATTACATACTCTTTATTCCAGCCATTTTTGAAAGTATTGGCATTATTCTAATCATCTTCACCTTGCATTCAACGCTAAAAGCTAGCAATACTTTCTTCCTTATATTCTCATTACTGATAGCAGGATCTTCCTTTTTAATGGTCAATGTTGGCCGGTATTTTTCACTCGAACCTTATAGTTTGTTTTTCTTTGCCCTTTGGTTTGTCGCTTATGTAAAAAGAGATAAAGAATCAAGTACTCATTTATGGATATTAGGCTTACTGATACTGATCAATTACAAAATGTGCATACTCTTACCCTTCTGTATACTCCATGATTTCATAACAGATAAAAAAACATTTTCTTTTAAAACCACTTATACATATCTCATTCCAGCATGGATCATACCCTTTACAATGACATTGGCTTACTTTGCTAGCTTACCTGTTTTTAGTTATTTAAAAACGATAATAGCCATGTTTTTCTTAAGAAGTGAAACAAGCTTAAATACAAATACATTATTTACATTTTCCGTTAGTTTTTACACTCAATACCTCATTCAATTTGAACATCCATTAGTATTCATCGGTTTACTCAGTGCTCTTTTTCGTTTATTCTTATGGATAAACGAAAAAAAAGTCGATACTAAATACTTAATCCATTATAGTCTTCCTGTTTTTGTATTCTTTATCATGGCATTACTTCCTCCTGCACCTAGAGGAATAATGGTAATCATTCCATTTTCAGCAGTATTCAGTTCTCTTCTTCTATATGAATTCACCATTCGTTTTTCGGAATACAAATACCTTATCTATATCTCATTAATACTCTCCCTTAGCTATCCTATATATATACTCGTAGAAAATACGTATACAAAATCATCTTCTGGATATTCTGAAGTAACAGACTACATAAACCTTAACAAAGTCGATACGCTCTATACCACATCAAGTATAGGCATTCAACCTTATCTATCTAAAACAATAGTTACTCCTATTGTTTTAGAAAAAGATTACGCTAGCATCCCAGATAGTTCATTTGTTTTAGTAGATGCAGAAGCGTTGGCCAACGGATGGAAGTCACTACCTGAAGGTAATTGCTTAATATCAAAAAGCAACCCCACTGCATCTCAAGTAATGCTCGCATTAGAGAATGCAGAATATGCTGGATTAAATTTTAGTGAAGCCCTTAAAGCAAATAAAAAAATAAGCTATTTAAAAAACCTCCAACTTTGCATTATAAAAAAAGGAGACTAAAGCCTCCTTTTTTTTATAATGCTATTTACTTACATCTATTGCCTAATCCTTACTATCATATTCCTGCGAAGCAAATACCCTTCTAAGTGATTCCACGACCTTAAGGTTTCTACTGAAACTTTAAAATCCATTGCCAATTTTTCTAAGGTATCTCCTTGTTTAATGTAGTATTCGTTGGGTGCTAATTTACGTGTCTGCGTTTTCACTTTAATGTATTGCCCCACATAGATCGTATCATTTTTCAATCCATTCATAGTAAAAATATCATCCACATTCATACCGTATAACTTAGCAATGGTATAAAGAGTATTATTAGGTTGTGTGATATAAATATCTTCTCCTTCTTTTACATTTAGATTTTCAAGCCTATTCTTTTCAGCCGTTTGAACCCTGACATCATTTTTCTTTTGAATAGAATCGTTTTGCACTTTTATTTCCTTATTGGCAAGTTCTATAGAAGCAGTAATGCCTTGTTCTTTTTTAGCTTTCTCGGCATAATAACGTTTGTTCTTTTTTACTTCATTTGTAAAAGAGTGCGCCATTGAAGCCTGAGCAATGACATCATCATCACCAATCTGTCTTCTAACCCTTAAAGGAGTATAAGGAATTAGCTTATCCGTTTCTAAATCGTTCAGAGACTTTAATTCATCCACCGACATCTCATAACGTTTAGCAATATCATAGATGTTTTCCTGAGGCTCTATCACATAAGTCATGACTTTTGTTTCATAACCAGGTCCGCCTACAATATAAAACTCAACCCTACGATTTAACAATCGGCCAATTTGATTCATGTTTGGCGCTAATGGATGCCCTTTGCCTAATGAATTAACAACCATGGCAGACTTATCTAGGCCTGATCCAACTAAGTAAGTCCTTGCAGCTGCGCCACGCTGTTCTGAAAGTCTCTTATTGTAATCTACAGAGCCTATACTGTCTGTATTAGCATTCATTTCAATTTGAACTTCGGGATGTTGTTTAGAATAGACCACTAATTCATTCAATGCTTTTTTAGCTTCTGGTCTTAAATCATGTTTATCAAAATCAAAATAAACGTTTTCAAATAATTTTCTAATCGCAACTTTATCTGATCCCCTCACTTCCATTCCCTCCACAAGGTATTCTATGCGTTGTGTTAGTTTAGCATCTGCTTCTATTAAAATAACTTTATAAGTTTTACCAGCAGGAAGGTTATCGAACCTAAATTTACCTTCATCGTTTGTTGTCGTTGTTTTTAACTGAACACTGTTTTCATCGGTTAAAGCTACAGGAATATCGGCAACAGGCAATTTAGACGTTTCATCGACAAGTGTTCCTACCACAGAGATGCTTTTAACGTCTTCTATTATAGAATCCTTTTCTATAAGTGCTAATAACGTTTCTTTGCTTTTTATAGAAAAGGTGTAGATATCATCATTACCTTGACCTTCTTGCCTGTTTGACGCAACGTACCCTTTCTTCTCTCCCAATACAAAATAAAAATCATCCCTGTGAGAATTAAATGGCATACCCACATTTTTAGTTTCGGTAAACTCTGTTTCTTCCCGAGACATGTAAATATCCAAACCTCCTATACCTTCTCTACCGTTGGAAGAGAAAAACAATAATTTTTCAGCCGCATAATATTTTGGAGAGATGTCGATAAAGATAGAATTAATACCTTCACCCATGTTATTGGCTGCACCCCATTTGTCATCACCATTACAAGTCGAATACCATATATCATGTAAGCCAAATCCACCAGGCCGCTTAGAAACAAAAAACAACACCTTACCATCAGGAGAGACGGAAGGTTGAGCATTCCATTGCCCTTTCATGTTGACATTTTCATTTAAGCGAACAGCCTCGCCCCACTTCCCTTCATCGGAAGCTTTTGAAACGTAAATGACACAATTCAATTCTTCGTAAGAGCCAATTTTAATTTTTTCATCACATCGTGTAAAATAATACTTCTTTTTATCCTCTGTAAAAGAACCTGCACTTTCATTAAAGGTCGTATTCGTGATGTCAAAATTATCGGCATTATTCTTTGCTACCCACCCTTGCGGTGTCTCTTCAAACCGAAACATATCACTGTATGACCCACCCAACATCGTAAATTCACTGTGCCCTTTTGATTCTTTTCTAGAAGACGTTATGATGATTGAAGAATCATGTTCTGCAATAACAGGTGAGTATTCTGAAAATTCAGTATTAACAGGAACAGGGATATTTTTAAACTCATAATCCCGTTTCGGTTTTTGCATTTCTGCAATCGCAAAATTACAACCTCGAATACCTTGATTAGCCTTCTCTTTATATTCTTCGGCCTCTAACGTAGTCAAAGTATATTCTGCAATAAAAGTCTCAAACGTTTTTTTAGCAGATTCATACCTTCCATTATCAAGCTCCATGTACCCATACCAAAAACGAGCCAATGGAAAAAGAGCTAAGGCTTCATCAATTGTTTTTTTATAATACGTTTCTGCTGTTACATAATCGAAATATTCACGACTAGCTTCTGCATAGCGATATACAGCATAATAATTTTGAGGATTTTTATCGATGGCTTTTTTATATTCACCACCCGCTGTAAAAAATTCAAAGTTCTCAAAATATTGATCCCCCATCATGACATTGGGATCTTTCTTCATCTTTATGATCGGATCCTTTCCTTTTTTTGCAGGTTTTGCTTTCTGAGCATACGATTGACTTACTGAAGCCAATAGCACAGCAAATATGATGAGGTTTAATTTTAACAAAGAATAAATACTCATGCTTTTTTATAAAATTAAATTCTTGGGGTATAATTTCTGCGTGTTTTTACGACACGAGGCTTCGTTATTCTTAATGAAATTTCATAGGCTCCTTTTCCTTGTGTATATCCACGAAGAGAAGAATTATTGATATCGTAACTAAATCCTAAGGTATAAGTATCACAACCTAGCCCAGCTGAAAAGATATACGCATCACCTAATCTATACCATGCACCTAAAATAAGGTCTGAAGGAATCAAAACCGAAGTTGGATTACCAAAGCCATAATTTACATACATACCTGCATTAATTTGATTCACATTGTTTTGCTGAGCAATTAATACATTGGGTGATAAATTAATTTTTGACGTAATCGAATAATCAAAGCCTCCATGAAACTTATTCAGCATCGGTAAACGGCTAGCTTGTCCTGCGACAAGAGATTCATTAGGCCTATTGATATGATAAGAAGAAACACCAACATAAAAACTCATTCCTTTTTCTCTGATGTCTCGCCCTTGTTTATAATAGTACAATACACCAGCACCGATGTCGGCATAGGTTTTACTTGGGACTATATTATTCTCTTCCCCAGGGAAACTGCTGTTAAATCCATTAAACTTATCATATTGACTACCCCACTGTAGCGAAGAATAATCGATTTTCTTTTGAATTATTCCTCCTTGAATACCAAACAAGAAATGACTAGCTGTTGACGCCCTTAATACATAACTCACATTGACATTAACTCCTGTAGCAGAAAGTTTACCAGAACCAGCCTTATCATTGTACAAAGACAAACCGACCCCACCAAAATTATTTTGTTTGTCAATTTTTCTATAAAAGGGTACAATCACTGACAATTGATTGGTTTGATAAGGCTCTGTAACGCTTTTCCATTGCGTACGAGAATTTAAGCCTACCGTTAACGAAGGCTCAGTTCCTGCATAAGCGGGATTCAAATACAAGTAGGAAGAATAGTATTGAGAAAACGTAGCATCTTGAGCTTCAATTCTTCCTGCGTACAGAAAGAAAAAAAGAAGCCCTAAAAATAATCTCTTTACGTTATATGTAGTCAAATTCACAAATTACAATTCAATGGTTTTAATCTTTAATTTATTCATTAGAGAATCTAAACCTGATGTTATTCAATAAGTTTAACGTCGTAACACATAATTTCGTTATAACACACCACTTATTAGAGACCAATTTATTACAAAATAAGCTTATATTTAAGCTTTCGTTTAATTTTTATTAAACAAAGTAATCCAATTTACGTAATAACATTTATTCCATTTATATAGAAATTATGGAAAAGCAAGGAAAAAGTCACCCGTGCACCCTCCGTAACTTAAGTAAAGTTACAGTTACCGCTGTGTTTTTTTTAGCGGTATTATTTAATAAGACCGTCGCTATTGCTGAAGGAACGAAGGAATTGGCCCCTACATTGGCTGAATTCAATAAATCCGACATGCATATTTTCGATGTCAGTGGAGGTGCTAGCCGTACGTTCATGACCTATATAGCTCCTGTTGACAATAGGCTCAACTTTGAAATCTGTAATCCTGGAGAAGAAGTATATTTTGGCTTCAACTTTACAGCAGCAGACGTTACCGGTTGCAATACATTATGGTATAGAATCAAAGACCCTCTTGGCAACATTGTATTTGGACCTCAACAAGTTACCAATGCAGGTGCTGGATCCATCGGTTCCTATGCTCAAGCCGTTATTGGGCCTAATAATTTAATCGGCGGAGCTGGAGGATATACTCCTCTTACCTTTACGCCTTTTATGGCTGGCTCGTATTACATAGAATTTAACAATAATAACCCCAATGTATTTGTAGCAGGAGGTGCCGCATGTACAGGTAGCGTGAGAATGGTCAGAATCCCATTGTTTGACATCACCGTTGCGGATGCTCCAAATGGGAACAGAATACCTGGAAGATTATGGTCAAAAGCATGGGACTTACTCACAGGCAGTTTCACTAATCCTTTTAAAGGAACCATGTATGTTTACGCCGACGATGGCATTGTGACTAATATAAATTTCAACTCCATACAACCTTATGGATTTATCATTTCATCGAACAGAACAGGGGTTACAAATTCAGGAAACTTTTTTAACGATAGAAAATCAGTTATAGGAAATCAAACTTATCCTCAGTATAAAATATTCTTAAATGATCCAGATGTGAATTGTTTTCCAACAGGATCATTTGGGAGTTTAACAGGTGCTGTAACCGTTACAGGTTGTGATCAAAATAACCGATGCATAAACGTACCCGTCGACAAACCTGGAGAAAGTCAAATTATTTTAGACCTCAACGGAGTCCCTGGTTATCAACCGGGAACGAGTGACCGATTAATTACGGCTACACTCGCCGTAGGAAATAACTGTATCCCATGGGACAGTAGAGATGGCTTAGGGAATTTGGTGCCCACAGGTACGAATATTCCTATTCAGGTCGATTATTTCAACGGGCTAACCAATCTTCCAATGTACGACGTTGAAAACCATCCCAATGGTTATATCGTTAACCTCATTCGTCCAGCAGGTCCTCAACCTCGACTCTTTTTCGATGATTCTAATATACCCGGTGGTACCGTAAACTTAACAGGTTGCATACCTGGTGTTCCTCCTCTAGGTTGTCACCGATGGAATGTAGGCACATCGCCTGATGGAGCAACACCAGTAGCTCCACCTTTCAGTACTCTTAATCAATGGGGAGATGGTAGAACCATTAATACATGGTGGTATGCCAACATACTCACAGCCAATGCATCTTATAATGTAGCTTCTATTTTAGTGGATGCTGACGCAACGAATGGAGCAGGTGTTGCAAACGATAAAGCAATATGTTCAAACCAAGCAAGTCTTACCTTAACAGGAAGTGTCAGTGGATCCACAACTACAGGTACGTGGAGTAAAGTTACAGGAGCTGGAGTTATTACCAATGCTAATTCTCCGAATGGTGCAGTATATACTTTTGGTGCAGCTGATTTACCTGTTAGTACAGTAAAATTAATACTTACTTCTAGTGGTAACGGTGCTTGTCCAGCTGTCGTTGACACATTAACAGTGAGAGTCCAAGCAGGCCCTACGGTCAATGCCGGAGGTCCCGTTTCTCGTTGTGCTAACAACGCCGTCATTGCAAACTTAGGCGGTAGCTTTACCGTGGCAACAGGAATACAATGGACAGGTGGTACTGCAGCAAATTATACCCCAAATACCACCACTGCTACAGCACAATACACGCCTACTCCAGCTGAAATCGCAGCAGGTACTCTTGTTTTAACACTCACCACTACAGGTAATGGAATATGTCCTGCTGCTGTAGATACAAAAACAATTACTTTCTCTGCTGCTCCTACTTTGGTCATGGGGCCAAACCAATCTGTGTGTGCCAATAGTCCAGTGGCAAACATTACAGCAACGCCTACCAACGCTACTACTCTACTCTGGACGGGTGGTGCAATCGGTAGTTCATTCGGAAACTCTGGTCTTGCAACCACCACATACACCCCTGCTCCTTCTGAAACAACTGCAGCGCCTACTTCTGTTACGCTCACGCTCACCGCTTCGAAAGCCGGTTGTACCAATGTCGCTGGAACACTCAACGTGGCCATAACTCCTACGCCTATTGTCAGCGCAGGACCTAACAGAACCATTTGTGCCAACGATGTGATCAACTTGGTCGGATCTCTTTCTAATGCACCTACTGCAACTTGGACTTCGCCTACAGGAGGAACATTCACTCCTTCAGCTACATCACTCAACACTTCTTACAAACCTAGTGCTGCTGATATTGCAAGCGGATCTGTCATTCTTTCACTTACTTCTTCTGGGAATAATTGTACTCCTGTGGTAAGCACCATGACATTGACCGTTACTCCTGCTCCTACCATCAATGCGGGTGTTGATAAAATCGTCTGTGCAAACAGTCCTTCTACATCCCTTACCGCTACCCCTACAAACGCTGCTGGCATATTATGGTACTCGGGCTTGGGTTCATACGCTCCTTCTGCAAACAATCCTACCATCACCTACACTCTTGATCCTTCTGAAGTAACTGGTGGAATTGCTGGACTTGTGGCTAGAACTACCGGTACTTGTCCTCCCGTAACGGATACGGTATTCATCTTCGTGGTACAACCACCAACGGTAGATGCAGGCCCACCTCTTACTTCTTGTGTAAACAGTCCTAATGCAAACATCACTGGAGCTACTACTTCGGGTTCTAACATCGCTTGGACGAGTGCTGGTGTTGGTTCTTTCTCTGGTGGTGGCGTTATCATTAACCCTGCTTTCTCTCCTTCCGCTACTGAAATCTCTAACGGTACAGCTACTCTTACACTTACCGTAACGGTCGCTGGTTGTGCTCCTGTTTCTGACAATACAATACTTACCATTACTCCAACTCCTATTGTCAGCGCTGGTCCTGACAGATCCGTATGTTCTAATAATGCGGTGGTCACTTTCAATGGATCTGTGACCAATGCTACAAGTCTTACCTGGACTTCTAGCGGAGATGGTACATTCACCGCTCCTGGAACTGGACTTACGCCTACCTATACTCCTGGGCCAACAGACTTAACAGGGGTAACTGTGACCATTACCGCCAGAAGCACAGGAAACGGAACCTGTACTCAAGTCTCTGATATTGCTTTACTCACTGTGTACGCTGCTCCTACCCTCAATGCTGGAACTGCTGGACCTGTATGTGCTAACAACAGCACGATTTCTCTCAGCGGAACGGCTACCAATGCTACTACAACCACCTGGTCTGGTGGTGCGGGTGGTGCTTTTAGTGCTGTAAACAACCTTGTTTCAACCTATACCCCTACACTTGCTGAAAGTGTCCCTGGAAACATCACCTTCACACTCACTGCTACACGTGCAGGATGTAACAACGTAACAAGTACCGTAACGGCAAACATTACTCCTGCTCCAACAGTAGGGGCAGGACTAGACAGAACCGTATGTGCTAACAACCCAGCTCTTATTCTTGCGGGTACTAGAACAGTAGCATCGGGTACCGTATGGACTGGTGGTTCTGGAACATTTACATTAGCAAACAACACTACCCTGAATGCAACATACACCCCTTCTGCTGCTGAAATCGCTACAGGTACACTCAACTTAACCATTACCTCTACTGGAAACGGTAATTGCGTTGCCGTAAATGATGTAATGACCATCACCATTAATCCTGCTCCTACCGTAAATGCAGGTGCGGATAGAACAGTCTGCGGTATAAATCCTGCCGTAGCCATCGCTGGAACAATCACAAACGTTGCATCGGCAACGTGGTCAATCGTATCTGGAGGTGGAACATTTGCCAATGCCAACAGCCTTGCTACAACATACAACGCCACTGCCACTGACATTGCTAATGGATTTGTCGACCTTAGATTAACAACTACTGCTGGATTATGTACTAGCGTATTTGATGATGTGCGCATCAACTTTGCCCCTGCTCCTTCTGCTAATGCTGGGCCTAATCAAACAGCTTGTACAACGGAATTCCCAGTACAACTCAGCGGTGCTGGATCCCCTGGTACATGGTCGGCTGCCGGTGGTGGAACATTCTCCAATGCCAATGCCCTCAACAGTACCTTCACCCCTACAGCTGCTCAAATTGCAGCCCTTACAGCTACTTTAACCTATTCCACTACTGCTACTGCATTCTGTCCTGTGGTCACTAGCCAAATGACCATCACCATTGTGAATGGCCCAATCGTCAGTGCTGGTGCACCTGCTACCATTTGTGGAACGCAAACAACCATACCCCTTGCTGGAACTGTATCGAATGCGACAGGAGGAATCTGGTCTACGACAAACGGAACAGGCAGTTTCAACAGTACTGTTGCTCTAAACGCCATATACACCCCTTCACCTGCTGACGTAACAAGAGGTTTTGTAACCTTGACATTAACCAGTTCTGGTAACTTACAATGTAATCCTGTTTCGAGTACCGTCATATACACCCTACTTCCTGCCATCGCTGCTAATGCAGGGCCTGATCAAAGCTTATGTGCTGATCTTACTGGAATACAACTCAACGGTGCCGTCACCACGGCAACGGGGGGAACATGGTCGGTCGTTACTGGTGCGGGTACGTTCAATAATGCCAATGCCCTAAACGCAATCTTTACCCCTACTCCTGTCGCGGCTGGAACAATAACCTTACGCCTTACCACAACTGGAAATGGCACGTGTCCTGCTCAAACGGATGACATCACCTATACCTTAACTACTGCCCCTACCGTAAGTGCGGGAGCTCCTGTTACCATTTGCGGTGACAGTGCTTTTGTCGTCCTTAACGGTTCTTTTACCATCGCTACCGGTATTCAATGGTCAATCATTTCTGGATCGGGTAGCTTCGCACCTGATGCCGTATCCACTAACAGTCGATACATTCCTTCTGCTGCCGATAGAGCCGCTGGAACAGTTACCCTGCGTGCTACAACAACAGGTAACGGAACCTGTAATCCTGTATTCAGTAACGTAGTGATCACCATTACGCCTCCTGTGACTATCAGTGCAGGTATAGATCAAACCAAATGTGCAAACAACGCCGTAACAACGCTAGCTGCTTCGGTTTCCGGGGGGGCTACAACGGGTACTTGGACTTCTTCTTCGGGTAATGCTGCTGGATTTGGCAGTGTTACTAATCCTACCACAACATACACTCCTTCTGCTACAGACATCTCTAATACCATTGTTACCCTCACTTGGACAGCAACTGGTATTGGTACTTGTAAGCCTGCTTCTGATCAAATGATCATTCGCATCACGCCTGCTCCTATTGTAAATGCAGGTTCTGATTTGAATGCCTGTGCCAATGCAATAACTACAGGTGGTGTAGCTTTAAACGGATCTGTATCAGCGGGTGCAACTACAGGAATATGGTCTGCTTCCTCTGTGGGTGGGTCGTTCACAGCCAGTGCAACAGTACTCAATGCTCGCTACATTCCTAATGCATCAGATACTACATCTAAAACTGTAACACTAACCCTTACATCTACCGCTAATGGTACTTGTAATGCCGTAACAGATCAAGTTATTGTTACCTTTACGCCAATGCCTGTTGTCAATGCGGGAACAGATGTCACCATTTGTGCTGATCAATTCTCTGTCCCTTTAACAGGGCTTGTAGCCAACGAACCTGCAGGTGGAATCTGGACTTCATCCAGTGTCTCCGCTTCTTTCTTACCTTCTACTATTACACTAAACGGCAACTTTGTACCTTCCGCTTCCGATAGAACAAGCGGTGCAACCGTAACACTTACCCTGACCTCTAGCCCGACGGGACCTTGTCCAGCAGTCAGCGATAACATGATCGTTACCATCAACAAAGCTCCTACCGTAAATGCCGGTCCTGACATTACTGTCTGTGCTAACAATGCGCTGGTTAACTTAAACGGTTCCTTCACCATCGCTACAGGCGTACAATGGGTATCCAACGGAACAACACCCATTCCTGGAAACACATTAACCTCAACATCCTTCACTCCTAATGCACTAGACATATCCGCTAGTCCTTTAACCATTACACTCACAAGTACAGGTAACGGTTTATGTCAACCTGTGACGGATCAAATGACCATCACCATCACGCCTGCCCCAATCGTAAACGCTGGAGCGGATCAAAGCATTTGTGCTGACTTACTCGGCACTCCGCTAAACGGTGTCGTATCAGCGGGCAGCACTACGGGTACCTGGACTGCTTCTCCTGCAGGAGGAACATTCGGTCCTAATGCCAATACCTTAAACGCTACCTTCTTCCCTTCTGCTGCCAATAAAACAGCAGGATCGGTAACCCTTACACTCACCTCTACTGGAAATGGGCTCTGTAATGTCGTTACAGATCAAATGATCATCACCATTAACCCTGCTCCTACCGTGAACGCTGGGCCTGATGCATTCATTTGTGCTGATGGAGCAGCTACCCTTGCTGGTTCTTCTACCTTATCAACAGGAATTACCTGGTCTACAGCGGGAGACGGTACCTTCTCACCGAATGCATTCACTCCTGGTGCAATCTACACTCCTGGTGTAGCCGATACCACAGCACAATCTGTCATCTTAACAATCACCGCCATCAACAGCGGCAATACCTGTAATCCCGTTACAGATCAAATGACCGTCAACATTGCCCCTGTACCCATCGTCAATGTTGGTGCCGACAGAGTC
>Ga0209512_1001206_pt1 | contig 33591 bp, 31 predicted proteins | sample frozenSSSSmetaG_FD_184142 | JGI IMG/M metagenome (GOLD analysis project Ga0209512, IMG submission 184142) | Glacier valley bacterial and archeal communities from Borup Fiord, Nunavut, Canada, to study Microbial Dark Matter (Phase II) -... | ecosystem: Environmental > Aquatic > Freshwater > Ice >...
ACGACTTGCGTATGAATCGGGACATTCTTTAGCGGTCGTCCCGAACGGGTAGCCGTCACAACAATCGCATTTAAATCAATTACCGCCTGTTCAAGCACAAAATCGAGGTTGTTGATCTGACCTTCAACGATTGAAACTTGTTTTTCATTGGTTTTGTATCCCGAATAACTTACCCGAATCGTTTGCAATCCGGTTAGTTTACCTTTCAATTGAAACTTACCGTTTCGATCGGTGAGGGAGGTTATACCTTTGGCAGGTATGGAAACATACGAATCCTCCAACGGATTTCCGTCAACACCTGTTACGCTTCCTTCAATTATAATGGCTTGCGCAAAACCTTGAATCACAAAACAATTCACAATTAATAATACGACAAGAAATCTCTTCATTTTAAAGAATTTATACCGAGATAAAACATTACACCAAATTTACTTTAAATAATATACTACAATTTGTGTCGGTTTTTAGTTTTTGAATAAACCGAAATTTCTATCTTTAAGCCAAAAATAGATGAAAAAATTAATGATACTACTATTTGCAGGATTCTCGGCCTGTACCGGTCCAACACCAAAAGAAGCGAAGCCAGCCGCTGAATTCAAGATTCCGGAAACAATTATTAACCAAGTAATTGACAGTTTAAAATTGAAACCGGAAATTACGAATGCTTTTAGACTTGAAAAAGGAGTCAGACATGCTGCATCGCTATGGCGTTCAGAAGATGGTACATCAGCTGATTTCACGATTTTTTGTAAGACAAACTACGTCTCGAACGAGGCCGAAAGGGAGTTGCTTTTTGATAAAGTGAGCAAAAATCTGGAATCGATTTATGGTCATTTCAATAAGATGTCGCTCGATCTACGAGAGAATGTTGATTTGAACAATGGACCAATGCTCGAAATCGATAAGGAGTTCAGTGGTTATTCGATTGGAGCCCATTTCCTTTCAGATCTTTATGCCAACAAAATCGCTTTTAACATTGCGCTTAACTTTCCTTATTATACCCTCGAAGAGAAAGAAAAATTCAATCAATCGGTGACGCGAAAAGACTGGGCGATGGCCCGACTGGGTGACATCTTCGTTTCGCGGGTGCCTGCAGAGCTGCAACAGGCTGCTGCCAAGGCCGGAGCCGATGCCGACATCTATATCTCGGAATACAATATCGAGATGGGAAAGTTGCGCACCGACTCAGGAAAACAACTCTTTCCCGATGAGATGGTACTCCTCTCCCACTGGAATCTTCGTGACGAGATCAAGGCAAACTATGCAAACAAAGAAATGGGCAAAGAAAAGCAGGAGATGATTTATAAAGTCATGGAACGAATTATAAATCAAGATATCCCCGAAAAGGTAATTAACAATCCAAACCTGCAATGGGCACCTTATAGCAACAAGGTATTCGAAAATAGCAAAGAGATTTCGTGTCCGGCTGAACCAGATAGCCGTTATCAGCAAACTCTCAATAATTTCAAAACAGAGAAAGCAATTGATGCCTACAGTCCTGAAATGAATACATTTATTCTGAGGAAGTTCTCGGGCGAGATGGAGATTCCGCAGGAAGAAGTTGAAACGCTCTTCGACACTTACCTTCGTTCGCCGCAACTGGCAAAAATTGCTGCAATTATCGAGAAGCGCCTGGGCAGAAGCCTACGTCCATACGATATTTGGTACGATGGTTTTAAGGCGCGCAGTGTTATTCCACAGGAAGAGCTAAATTCCAAAACCACTTCACGTTATCCTAATCCAAAAGCTTTTGAGGCCGATATGCCAAATTTGCTTGCCAAATTGGGATGGTCAAAAGAAAGAGCGCAGTATCTTTCGGACAAAATAGCAGTCGATCCGGCACGTGGTTCAGGCCATGCGTGGGGAGCTCAGATGAAAGGAGAAAAGGCTCATTTGCGTACACGAATTCCCGAAAACGGAATGGATTACAAGGGATATAATATTGCTGTCCATGAATTTGGCCACAATGTTGAGCAGACAATTTCGCTCTACGATATCGACCATTACCTTCTAAATGGCGTTCCTAACACAGCATTCACAGAAGCCCTTGCCTTTATTTTCCAAAGTCGCGATTTGCAATTGCTCGGAATTAAAAACCCAAACCCCGATCAGGAACAGTTGAATGCGTTGGATACAGGATGGTCTTTGATGGAGATTATGGGCGTTGGAATGGTTGATATGAAAATATGGAAATGGCTTTATGCCCATCCTGAGGCAACAGCTGCCGATTTAAAAGTTGCTGTTCTGACAATTACAAAAGAGGTTTGGAACACCTATTTTTCACCTGTATTCGGAATAAAAGATGAACCGATTTTAGGCATCTATTCACACATGATCTCGAACCCCTTGTATCTTGCAGCCTATTCTTACGGGCAAATCATTGAATTTCAACTAGAAGAACATCTGAACGGTAAAAGTTTTCCGAACGAAATCGACCGGATTTTCAAACAAGGTAGACTGATTCCACAACGCTGGATGGAAGGCGCCGTAGGTTCTAAAATCTCGGTAAAACCAATTGCCAATAAATTGGACAAAGCAATCCAAAAATGATAATTGTGGTTTTAAAAAAAATCCGGAATAGTGATAATTTATCACCGTTCCGGATTTCCTGATTAAAAAGGGTTTGGCTTAATTCAAATAATACACGAAGCCAATCGTACCCGAAATCATTTCAATTGGGATATCAGAACTTCCGCTTCCAAGCTTTTCGGTCGTATCTATTGATGTTCCTTTAGTTACCCTGATCTGCTCGTATTGAACCTTGGCATTTGAACGGTAGTAATCAACGGCTACTTTTAAATTAAGCCGGTCAGTAACCGGAAAACGAACAGCGGTACCAGCCATAAGTCCGTACGAAACATTGATGGTTGATGTGTTTCTGTCGAGATAAAACCAATTGTTGGCTGTTTTCTCGTACAAAAGTTTTTGCTGTGGCAGGTAGGCAACATTCATCCCGCCAAGCGCCTGGAAATCCAAGTAGATGCGGTCGAAACTGATTGTAAAAACAGGTCCTGCAAGCAATGCATTCCACATCCATGAATTCGCTCTTAAAGAAAGAAACGGACGATCTGCTTCATCAATAACCGGATAAAAAGCTTTCATCCTTGTTTCCAGCTTCGTTCCCAACCAATTACGGTCCACCGGATTGGTATTCATCATCGCCATTCCTTTAAATCCCCAATGCTTGCTTACGGGATAGGTCGCATCTAACAAAACAGCAAAACCTTTTTTTGCAAACCCCGATTCATTATTATCAATATCGGTTTTTAAAAAAGTTCCCGTTGGCCACGATCCACCCATCGAAAAAGAGAAGTACCAGTTGTCGGATTGAGAAAAAGCACTGATTGACAATGCGATAAACATTAATAATGCAACTATTTTTTTCATTCTTTAGATTATTAACCTATTTCAAACGCCAAATTTACAGAAGGAAACATGATGTTTTACAAAAAAGATGGTTTTAATATTAAAAGAGTTGCAGAAAAGGGAGAATCGCTCCCTGAATAATTTTTCCGGTTTCGGGATTCAGCTGACTTCCAAACAGACTGTGGGGAATTGAGAAAATTATAATTGTGACAGCCCAGGCTATAACTACCCAGAAAGCGGCTTGTTTTTTTTTGATCATCTCGAGTGCCATTAACCAAACCATGATGGCTATCAATGTTTTATTATCTGTCAGGTCCCAGCCAAATGGGATACCGGACCACCACTCATTAAATGCATACTTTTGAACAATAGGACCAAAAACGAGACCACCGGTAAATAAGATTGCGAAGGTGATAAAGGTGAAAAATTTATAGGAACGGATTCCGAACAACGCCAACATACCTGTGGCATTACTAAAAAACATCGCTAAAAACATCAGCAAAATATGAACGATCAATATTACTTTAGGAACATCACCCGTGAAGCGGATCAATACCGGAATACCTTTATTAATTACGAGCGGAGTTCCATTCTTTTCAAGATCAAGCCGGTACTCCAGCTTACCGGCAGGTGGCTGATTCGGAAGGAACGCCGTCAGCTTATCTCCTTCCCGCTTCAACTCAACTTTTGTCATTTCATCCTTGCCCGGGTATTTTCTGAAAAGCAAAGCACCTTTAACCGTAATGTCACTCATTTGAAGAACAACAGGGCAATCAGTTATACCGGAATGCGACCGCTGAAATACAACAGGGAATCTTTGAATTCCAGTATTTACCTCTGTTTTAAAAGGTTGGGTTGGACCAGTTACTCTTTGATAAATTCCAGCTGCCAAAGTAATCAATCCGGCTAAAATCCATATGAAACTTTTCATTAATGAATAATTTGGTTTATAATAATTTCCACATGTGCAGGTGAAGTCATCTTATGAATTGAGTAGCATTCTAATTCAATATTATTTAGCCGTGAAAATAACAATAAATTACTATTTTTACGAATTCAACCATCTTTAAAACTAAATTAATTATGCGGTTACAAACGATTGCGATCATACTGATAATTGCGATTTCTTCCTATTCGGCAAATGCAAAAGCGAAAAAAGAGGCAGAACTGAAAATCGGGTTTGTTGTCAAAGAAGCTGATAAAAAAGTAGATGTAATGATTGGCGGAAAGCTGTTTACCTCCTACATCTGGCCCGACAATGTAATGAAACCGGTACTCTATCCGGTAATGACTTCCCAAGGTACCGAAATAACTCGTGGCTACCCGTTGAAATCAAGAGCAGGCGAAAGAGTCGATCATCCTCACCATATTGGCATCTGGTTTAATTACGGCGATGTTGACGGTTTCGATTTTTGGAACAATTCCGAAGCCATCCCTGCCGATAAGAAAAGCGGATATGGTACCGTGAAGCATATGAAGATTAATCAACTAAAAGAAGGCAACGGTGACGCGATGATGGTGACAACCGAAAGCTGGATTGATCCTTCAGGAAAAGAACTGATTTCGGAGAAGACTGAATACCATTTCATTGCCAAAGGGAAAACCCGCATTATCGACCGTGTTTCGACGTTAACAGCAACGGGAAAAACAGTTTCAATGAAAGATAACAAGGAAGGGATGATTGCGATCCGTGTTGCACGTCAACTTGAACTTCCTTCGAAAGATGAAGTGATTATGACTGATGCACAGGGTAACCCCACCACCGTGAAGAAAATGAGTAACGATGGTGTTTCAGGAAGTTACAGAAGCAGCGAAGGAATTAAAGACGATGCCGTTTGGAGCACACGCGCTAAATGGATGGATCTGAATGGCATAATCGGTAACGAAAAGATTGCTGTTGTAATTTGCGATCATCCTAAGAACCAGAGCTATCCGACCTACTGGCATTCAAGAGGCTACGGTCTTTTTGCCGCCAATCCGCTGGGCTGGAGCGTTTTTACAAAAGGAAAAGAGACATTGAATTATTCCATTCCTGCCGGAAAATCATCCACTTTCAGGTATCGGTTTATCATCCAATCCGGTGCAGACCTTACAGACGATGAAATCAATGGTTATGCCGACGAATTTGCCAGAAAATATTAATAAAAAAAATAGTTCTATTCATAATCCGGGTTCATCCCCGGATTTTTTTATTTTTACGCAGTGTTACTGATTTTTTAAACCAGCATCCGCGTCCTATAAAACCTTTTTTTCATGGCCCTTAATTACATCTGGATATTCTTCTTTTTAATAGCCTTTGTAATCGGGCTTGTAAAATTGATTTTCTTTGGCGATTTTGAAGTATTCCCGTCGATGGTGAATTCGACTTTCGAAATGGCAAAAACAGGATTCGAGATTTCGCTGGGTCTCACAGGAGTACTCACCTTTTGGTCGGGAATCATGAAAATCGGCGAAAAAGGAGGCATTGTTAATATTATTTCACGATTGATCGGACCATTTTTCAATAAACTCTTTCCTGAACTTGGAAGAAATCATCCGGCTTACGGTCCTATAATGCTGAATTTTGCCGCTAACATGCTCGGCCTCGACAATGCTGCCACACCAATGGGATTACAGGCAATGAACGAAATGCAAAAAGCCAATCCTATTAAAGATACGGCTTCGAATGCACAGATCATGTTCATTGTTTTAAATGCTTCGGGTCTCACAATTATACCCATCTCCATCATGGTTTACCGGGCGCAGCTCGGTGCAGCCGATCCTTCCGACGTTTTTATCCCCATCCTTCTTTCCACTTTTGTCTCTTCGATAACAGGACTGATTATGGTATCTATTTACCAGCGCATCAATTTATGGGACCGCACAATTATTTCCTATCTGGCAGGTATTTTGGTGTTTGTTGCCGGCTTGATTTACTGGACCAGTACACTTTCGCAGGTAAATCTCTCGCTCTTCTCGAAAGTATTCAGCAATGTAATTCTATTCTCGATTATCATCGCTTTCCTACTGTTGGGTCTTCGTAAAAAGATCAATGCCTATGAAGCATTTATCGACGGAGCCAAGGAGGGTTTCACAACTGCAGTGAAGATCATCCCTTATCTCGTTGCTATCCTCGTCGGAATTGGCGTTTTCCGTGCTTCAGGTGCTATGGAATACATGATTACGGGCATCAGGTGGTGCGTCGAAGCGGTTGGCATCAACAGCGATTTTGTTGGATCACTGCCTACCGCACTGATGAAACCACTTAGCGGAAGCGGCTCGCGTGGCATGATGGTTGATGCAATGAAAGTCTTTGGTGCCGATTCGTTTGTTGGCCGGTTATCGTGTGTTGTGCAGGCAGGCGCCGATACAACATTCTTTATCCTGGCAGTTTACTTTGGCTCGGTAGGAATCAAGAAGACCCGACACGCCCTTGTTTGCGCATTGACGGCCGAGTTTGTCGGTATTATTGCATCTATTTTTCTGGGCTACCTGTTTTTCCACTAAAAAAATCCCCGGTAAGAACGCTGTCCTACCGGGGAAATATTTATAATTCAAATTTCAGAAATTTAATTGACCTTTTTCGAATCTTTCAATTCTGAAGTAGTTGCTTCGGCTTTGGCCTTACAGCAGCCAGCAGGCTTATCTGTGCTTGCAGTACTTGCGCCTTTATTGGCACACGCTGCAGCTGCCTCTTTACTGCAAGTTTTTCCGTCAGCCATTTTCTCGCCGCTCTTGCTGCAAGTTGAAGCCTCTTTTTTAACAGGAGCTGTAGTGCTTTTAGCATCCTGAGCATTTACATTTACTGATGCAAGCGTCATCCCGACGATCATCAAAAACAAATAGGTTGCTTTCTTCATATTTATCAATTTTAAATTAATACTATTTAGTTCTTAACAGATATGGGCGTTAATGATAATCTGGAACGCTCCGGTACCAAATTTTAAACAATAAACCTCAGAACTAAGTTTCAAATAAAGTGATTTTTTTCCGATATATGCAACAGAATATCCAATTTTTAACATTCCGATCTCATTTTTTTTTCAGACGAAATATCCGATGGACACTTATCTGTATTTTTTAAATCGCAAACCGCACATTTTTCTGGTCCTTCATTGGTATCACTTCCGTAACCTAAGCACGAACCACGGGGAAACTCACTTCCCGGACGGCTCAAAATCTTTATCATTAACCCGGCAAATGCAAGAGCAAGTAAAACAATAGAAATAAGAATTATCTTAAAATCCATATATTCAACATTTAATTCCAATTAATTAATGACCAATCAATAAACAGATTAGTAGCTGAAATTATCTGCATCTATTCACCCGATCGTTCACCTATGTAATAAAGGATTGCCTGCCTTCTTTTGTTCATTCATAACAAAAGGGACTTTTCAATGAGTATTATGGACTTCGACAATGATCTTACCGATTGAATGCTTATTATTGTGAAGGAAAAAAATAAATTACAGAATAATAGTTTTTGAACTAATTTTTCACCCTTATGGCTTTCGACAAAATTGCAATAGCTGTTGAAGAGGTTTTCAAAGAGTTGGATGATCATATCGATCGGATGACCTCAAAAACGGGAATGAAATGCATCCATCTTTGTGGTGCATGTTGTCGGAAAACTGATATCGAAGCAAGTCCGATTGAATTTATCCCGTTGGCTAAATGGCTTTACCAAAACGGGAAAGTGGACGAGTTTCTGACAAAGCTCGATCAAAGCGACAAAACCGGTTATTGCGTTCTTTTTTCACCCGATGCCTGGAAAGATGGGAATTGGGGCTGCACAAATTACGAGAAAAGGGGATTGATATGCAGACTGTTCGGTTTTGGTTACCGCCTCAACCGCGAAGGTATACCAGAGCTTGTTACCTGTAAGTTACTGAAAGAAAGCTGTCCCGAAGCTGTTGCCAAAGCCCGTCAATCGGGGATCGAAACACCCGAAGAAGTTCCACTTTTCCGAAACTACTCCATGCAACTTTACAGCATCGATCCCGATCTGGCAATTAATCGTTTGCCGATCAATCAGGCCATTCGTTTAGCCATCGAAAAGCTCTATTTCCAGTATGCTCCCGGATTGGAACATGATCTGGAAGATGATTAACGTTGATCTCGAAGGTTCTAAACGAGGCCATTAATTTTCATGTAGCTTTCAATACGTGCCGCATGGTTTTTATCTTCACCGTTTAGTTTTTGAAAGATTCTCACCACGGGAGAATCTGGTGCTGAAGTCATAAAGTATTCAAAATGTGATTCGCCGATGGAGTTTTCGAACTCAAAACCATTTTTGAACGCTTCCAGTCGTGTCGGGGGAACCAATTTGTATTGCTCAATTCGTTCTTTTACAACAAGATTTATTTTCCGAAGATCTTCTGTTTGCTTTTCTACCGATTCAAAAGGTAAAAGGTCAGTCCAAAAAATATCATTGATAGATTCGATCAGCGCAGCGTGGTTCATCTCTTCGATCGAAATTTTCCACCAAAAGTCATAATCCTCGGGAAATTTAACGCTGAACAGTTGGTAAAGATCTCCAATATTGAGTTCCAATTCTACCGACTCTTTCAGAAATAGTCTAATTGCATGATCCATAGTTAACTCAGATTAAATCCATTGCTCAGGATAATTAGTTTAAAAGTATTCCAATTTCTGACACATCTTCCCTGATTTCGAAATTTATTATTGTTTAAATCGTTTGACACGTTTTTTTGAAGGATGCAATTAAGATGCTGATGTAAAGTTATCGTTTTAATTATCTTTGCGATTGCACGTATGATCTGCGATTTGTCATCCATCAATTCACTGCGTTTACAGCGGTTTAACTAAAATACAGTTTATGCTCAAATCATTATTGATTGCAGGAACAGGGGGATTTATTGGGACCGTCTTAAGATTTTTGGTTTCGCGTTACTTTCAGGAAAATACCTTTTCGCTTTTTCCATGGGGAACATTCACTGTGAATATTATAGGAAGTCTATTGATAGGAATCTTTTATGGGATGTCGGAACGCGGAAATCTGCTAAGTCCTGAAATACGGATTTTTCTTACCGTTGGAATCTGTGGCGGATTTACTACTTTCTCATCACTCACCAACGATGCATTCATGCTGCTTCAGGAAAAAGAATGGCTTAAAGTCAGTCTTTATGCCTCTTTGAGCTTTTTTCTTGGATTAGTTGCTGTCTATCTTGGTCGTACCCTAATAAAATCAATCTAAAATGAAAACCAACGCTCCAACCGCCTTGCTCCGGATATTTATCAGTTCAACTGACCATATCAAGCAGGATCTGCTGTCTGAATCAATTGTATTTTCGGCTAAGAAGGAAGGACTTGCAGGGGCCACTATATTGAAAGGAATACTTGGATATGGCGCCAGCTCTGTCATACATTCCTATAAATTCTGGGAAGTCACCGATAAGTTGCCGATTGTTATTGAAATTATCGACGAAGATTTAAAAGTCCGGAATTTTTACGAAACCATCCGACCTCAATTGGAATCAATGCGTTATGGCTGTCTGGTAACCATCGAAAATGTGGAGGTTTTACTTTTTAAATCTGGGAAAAGTAAAAAGGAGTAATAAAAAGTGGATCTGTGACGGATCATGTGGGTAAATTTTGTTTCCGCTTTCAAATAGGTTACGCAATGAGCAACTGGCTTTTGGCAGCTGGCAGCTGGCATGACAGTGCTAACTATCTGACTTTATACCTTTAAGAATTATGAAAATCCTTGATTTAATTAAACGAGTCTGCCAGTTGCCAGAAACTAATAGCCAGGAGCGAGCATTGCGAAATACAATTGCTCACACCAAACGTCACAGAGCCATTATATGTAATGATCAGTTCAATTGACTTTATTTTCCAAATACATATTTCATCCATGCTTCAGCCATTAGCTGTGCCCCGGCGACAGAAGGATGAACGCCATCAGCAGTCCAGTAAGTTGGAGGTGCAACCTTGGAAGCTTTGGCAAAAATATCGTGGTACGGGATAAAAATAGTATTAAACTCACTGGCCAGCTTTCGGGCAGCAAAACGATACTTATCGAATTCAGGGAACCATGTTCCATCGACAGCCTTACAACCCAAAACGGCAAAAGGTTCGCAAATAACTATTTTCGTATCCGGAAGTGCTTCTTTCGTTCTATTCAACAATACCGTGAAATCCTTTTCGTAAACCTCGACCGTTCCGTCGTAGTTACCGTTGTGTTTATGCCAGTAATCGTTCACGCCTATTAAAATACTTAAAACGGCAGGTTTGAGATCGAGACAATCGTTCTGCCAACGCTCAGCCAACTGAAAAACCTTATTTCCGCTAATCCCCTTATTATAAACCTTTAGATTCTTTGCTGGAAATGTATTTAAAAGATTGGCAGCGGCCAGAAAAGCGTATCCGCCACCAAGGGCAGCCTGATTATGCGGGTCTTTGGCTTCCCGGTTTCGCCCGGCATCGGTAATTGAGTCTCCCTGAAAAAGAATCACATTGCTGTTTTTCAGAGAATTGATATTGATCCTTGGCGAAGGTGAAGCCATATCCAATTCGTTTGCGGATAAAACAACCGGGAAAGCTGCCAGGCCAGCCGTTCCAATAAAAGCATTTTTTAAGAAATTCCTGCGATCTGAAATTTTCATAATTTATTAATATATAGGTTTATAACGATTTCAAAATAAATTCAATTCTTTCGTCTGGTGAAACAAAAGGCAAATTAATCAATTCATAACCACTGTCCAGATATGCTTCAACGATAAAATGATGAATCTTTTCAGCCTCTTCAAAGGTTTCTGTTCTGATCGTATCATTTCGAAAGATATGTCGCCAGGGTGGTGTCAAAAATACCTTTTTTGCATAATAATTCGCAGTTATTGCTTCTTTTAATTGCGATGAAACTGCTTTCCCTTTGTACCTCGAAAAAGCGGCCTGATCGGGCAATCCCCGGTCACTAAATGCGACTATTTCATTATCAATGCTTTTAAGAAATTCTATTCGTTCAGTCATGACTCGTTTTTCGAAACCCAACGCATCTTTCCATGGAAGCAACTCTCCCCCATCGGCAATTTGTTGTTCGATAATTTGCCGCGCAATTTCACCTCCTGCCGGGTAACCGAGTTCATGAAGTTTTTGGATCAGAACACTCTTTCCAAACCCAGGGCCGCCGGTAATCACATACACCATAACATCAGGATTCTATTTAAAGCTAAAAATAGCAATTCATTTGCTGGCAACAGCTGTTTATTTGTTCCCAATAATGGTAAATATTAATTTTACATTAAATCATTGAGCCCTACAATAGGCATTCACCTGGCAAATAAACACATAGCAGACTCCGTACTATTTGAAAATAATTAGCCACGAAAATATATCTATTTTTGTTGAATTCCGTGTGCGAACACGGATTGTTTTTCACAAAAATTCTCAGAGCAGAGAAGTATCAAACAATAAGAAAAAACAATGTTAAAACTTAACAGAAGTACAGTTCCAAATTTACCGGTTTACGCTGAAAGAATTCTTCAATTTGGGGAAGGAAATTTTCTGAGAGCGTTTGTAGATTGGATGGTTACAAAAATGAATCAAAACGCTGATTTCAAAACTGGTGTTGTGGTTGTGCAACCCATTGAACGAGGTATGGTTGACATGATCAATGTGCAGGATGGTCTTTATCACGTTTATCTGAAAGGGATCAAAAATGGCCAGCCCATCAAAGAGTTTACATTGGTTGATTGTATCACACGCGGATTAAATCCATATACTCAGTTAAATGAATATAAGAATGTTATAGACAAACCTGAATTAAGGTTTATCATTTCGAATACTACCGAGGCAGGAATTGCCTGGGATGAAAACGATCGTTTGGAGATGGATCTGCAAAATTCATTTCCGGGTAAGATGACTGCTTTACTTTACCAGCGCTATAAAACCTTTAACGGCGATCCAACCAAAGGTATGATTATAATTTGCTGTGAATTAATCGATCGTAATGCCGATTTTCTGAAGAAATATGTTCTCAAACATAGTGCAAACTGGAAACTGGAACCCGAATTTGTTCAGTGGCTCAATAAATCATGCGCATTTTGCAACTCATTGGTCGACAGGATTGTCCCTGGTTTTCCAAAAGACGAGATTGATGCCATTCAAAAGGAATTGGGGTACGAAGATAATCTTGTGGTTGTTGGGGAGTATTTTCATCTTTGGGTAATCGAAGGTCCGGATTGGGTGCAGAAAGAGTTTCCCGCTGAAAAAGCTGGTTTGGAAGTTAAATTCGTTAAAGACATGAAGCGGTTTCGTGAACAGAAAGTACAGGTCCTTAATGGATGTCATACCGGAAGTTACGCGGTATCATACTTGAGTGGAATGGAAACGGTCCGCGAAGCTTTCGAAAATCTGGAGGTTGGACATTTTATGCAGGAAATGGTCTACGATGAAGTTTTACCGGTACTCGATGGAACAGAGAAAGAGCTTAAATCGTTTGCAAATAAGATTCTTGAGCGATTCAGAAATCCATATATCCGGCATCTTTGGCAGAGTATTGCGCTAAATGCCATGTCGAAATGGGAAACCCGAAACCTTCCGACTTTGTTGAATTATTACGAATCGCACAAAATGCTTCCTCAGAAAATTGTTTTTTCGCTGGCAGCAATGATCGCCTATTTCAAGGGAGAATCGAATGGTGTGAGCTATAAAGTTCAGGACGATAAATGGATACTCGATTTTTACAAGGAAGCCTGGGCGGAATGCGACGGTCGGCCGGTTTCAATTGAAGCACTTGTCAAAAAAGTACTGAAACTGGATAAAGTATGGAAACAGGATCTTAACGATGTTCCAAACTTGACGATTTCGGTAACATGCTACTTGTTTTTGATTGAACAGGTTGGAATGAAAAAGGCAGTAAAGGCGGTTCTGAATGAGAAAAATCCATTAATGAAAATTGGACTGGAATCGTAAGTTATGTCCGTATTTACAAAAATCAATAATGAACACATTTAAACGCCGTAAATAGATTGCGAATGGACAAATATATTCAAATCAATCCGCGCGACAACGTCGCAGTCTGTCTGGAACCGATGTTAAAGGGCGAGAAAATTACGATCAGTGGCCAGGAGATCCTTCTGAATGAAGAAATTCCTGCAGGTCATAAAATCGCTTTATTTCCGATTGCCGAAGGTGAAAACGTTGTCAAATATGGTGAACCGATCGGACATGCAACCTGCTCTATCGAAACAGGTTCGCATCTCCATTCGCATAATTTAAAAACAAACCTGTCGGGTAACCTCCAATATCCGTTCATCCAAAAACTCCGTAAACTCACTTCATCTATTGAAGAACAAAGTTTTAAGGGTTATCTTCGAAAAAACGGTGAGGTTGGAATCCGCAATGAACTCTGGATTGTACCGACTGTTGGCTGTGTAAATGGTCAGGCGCAGCAAATCATTGACCGTTTTAAAAGTCTGATCCATCCCAAAGAGATTGATGCGGTTGAAGTTTTCAAACACAATTACGGCTGCTCACAACTTGGCGATGATCATATCAATACAAGAACGGCACTTGCTGATCTTGTGAAGCATCCAAATGCCGGCGGTGTTCTGGTGCTTAGTCTGGGATGCGAAAACCTTCAAATGGAGGAATTTCGTGAATCTTTGGGCGAATACGATAAACAACGCATCCGCTTTTTGAAAGCACAGGATGTTTCGGACGAAATCGCCGAAGGTGTAACAATCCTTCGCGAAATCTATGAGGTGATGCGAAATGATAAAAGAACCACCTTACCACTTTCGAAGCTTCGGATCGGGTTAAAATGTGGCGGTTCTGATGGATTTTCAGGCATAACGGCAAACCCATTGCTTGGTGCTTTTTCGGACTACCTGGTTGCACAAGGCGGAACTACTGTATTAACGGAGGTTCCTGAAATGTTTGGCGCTGAAACAATACTGATGGCACGAGCTGAAGACGAAATTGTTTTCGATAAAACAGTGAGCCTGATCAACGATTTTAAAGATTATTTCTCAGCTCACAATCAACCGGTTTACGAAAACCCGTCACCCGGTAATAAGGCCGGCGGAATCACAACATTGGAAGAAAAATCGCTGGGTTGCACGCAGAAATGTGGCAATGCGACGGTGGTTGATGTATTAAAATACGGGGAGAGAATTCATAAAAACGGGCTTAATCTTCTTTCTGCTCCCGGAAACGACCTTGTGGCCACTTCAGCGCTTGGTTTTAGCGGATGCCAGATGGTTTTGTTCACAACCGGCCGCGGAACCCCGTTTGGCAGTTTTATTCCGACGATGAAAATTTCGACAAATACAGCAATCTACCTGAAAAAACGGAACTGGATCGATTTTAATGCAGGTGAATTGCTTAACGGAAAATTGATGAGTGGGTTACTCCAAGATTTACTAAATTACATCATCAAAGTTGCAGAAGGAGAACAACTCAATCACGAGAAAACAGGATTCAAAGAGATCGCAATATTTAAGAAAGGGGTAACTCTTTAATTTTCAATTTAAAGAAAAAAAGGGACTTGTTGAATTCAACAGGTCCCTTTCTATTATTTCAGGATGAAACTTATTTTACATATTCTGCTTTAGCAAGATAGTCAAAGCTTTGTTTCACACTTGCAAAAGGATCGTTATTGGTATACTGCTCAACTTCAACATAATACTCTTTCAATCCTTTCGAATAAGCTGCATCGAAAATTGGTTTGAAATCCATTTTCCCGCTCACACCAATTTCTTTTTCATCCTTGATATGCAGAACAGGGAAACGACCATCGTATTTTTTGATATATTCTGCAGGTGATTGGCCGCCTTCCTGTAGCCAATAAACATCCATTTCGAAGAATACATGGTTCGGGCTGGTGTTTTCAAGCATATAATCGTAAATCAGTTTATCGCCAATCTTACGGAATTCGAAGCTATGATTGTGATAACCAAAAGCAATTCCACCGGAAGCCGCAGTTTCGAAACCGACACTATTGAAATAATCACAGTACATTTTGATATCTTCAATTGTTGTCTGGTCATTTACAGGCATAAAAGGCTGAACCATATATTTCACACCAAGGGCAGCATGAGCTCCGCAGGCTTTTTTCCACCACTCCATCACTTCAACTTCCTTCTCTTTCGAGTAAGTTTGTCCAAGATGAGCGCTTGTTACCTTCATTCCCAAACCTTCAACAATTTTTTTGAATTCAAGGGGAGCCAACCCGTAGATTAAGCCATCATTGTAACCAGCAGTTTCGACAGTAGAATAACCCATATCTGCCACTTTTTTCAAAGTTCCCTTAACATCCTCTTTCATTGCATCACGCAAAGAATAAAGCTGAAGTCCTACTTTCTTTTTAGGTGCCGGAGCAGTACATGAAGTGATTAATTGATTTGCGACTAAACCACCAACAACGACCGCCGCCGTTGATCTAAGAAAATTACGTCTGTTTACCATATTTATTAAGAATTACATTTTGGATAAAACGGTTGATTTTATTTTTGTTAAAAGTATTTCAATTAATCTAAAATGCAAAATAAACGCCACTAAAAATCAGAAATTGAAGGTTGCTGACTTTTATAAAAAAAGGAATCCCCGCCGGATTTCCGTGTAAGGTGTGCGAAAGATTTATTGAACGGCAGGGATTCCAAAATATTTTAATAACCAGTTATTTTTTCCCGAAAATCAACCGATCGAGACCAACGAGGTGAGATGTCGGAAACAAAACGAACAACAGGAACAGGAAAAAAAGAATAAATAACTCATTCACGATAAGATAACTGCCTTGTACGATCGAAGTATAATTCAGACCAAAAAATGGAGGATGCGACAGGTAACCAATTAAAACAAAGACCAACCCTGCAAGTGAGAAAAATCGTGAAAACAAACCAAATATCAATCCCATCCCTATCAATATCAATCCCCAATCATTGATGATATCAAAAGCGTACATCAGACTCGAATGAGTTGTCAGCGATTTAAAATACCCGGCGAAAAACCCTTGAACCAGACAAATAGCCAGACAATGACCAACTTGAATTCATTGCTCTTCCAATCCCTTCATAAAGTAAAATCCAGCCTATTGCCACCCTTAGAATAACCATTACACTCAACTGCAGACCGGTCAATGAACTTCTCGACTTCGCCATTATAAGGAATTAATAGGTTAAAAACCTGATTTATATTACTTCTACTCAACCAACATTGCCTTCCGGAGCTGTATTGCGCTCTCCTCTCCTTTCAGAATTCTGACTATTTCAAGAGAAAACTGAAGCGCAGCACCCACTCCACGACCTGTTATAATATTACTGTCAACGATATAAGGGTTACTCCGGACATCTGCTCCGACCAAATGAGACTCATATCCCGGATAACAAACGGCTTTCTTTCCTTCCAGTATTCCGAGATTTCCAAATACAATTGGCGCTGCACAAATAGCAGCAAGATACTTTCCACGCTCCTGATAGTCAAGAATCTGTTTTCTTAATCCTTCATGTTCATTCAAATTCTTCGATCCGGGCATACCTCCCGGAAGGATAATCATTTCCCCTGTTGTAAAATCAACTTCCTCAAACAGAATATCTGCTTTTATCTCAATATTATGAGATCCTTTTACCATCCGGTTTCCGGTAACGGAGACTGAAAATACACTCAGCCCGGCACGACGTAAAACATCGATAATTGTGACGGCTTCAGTTTCTTCAAATCCTTCCGCCAACTGGATATATAAATTTTTCATAAATATCAATTATTAAAGTATAAAAGTATTCAGGAAACAAAATCAATTCCCGGCCTAAGGGTTAACGACTCCCGAATCAATTTTTTGAAGTTCACCCTTCGGATAACTCTCATTTGGTTTTAATGTCATCGCTTTTTGATAATAAAAGCGGGCAATTGAGTTATTTTTCTGTTTGACAGCATCGTCACCTTTTTTGATAAAATCTGCATAAGAAGCATCAATTTTTTTCGCTTCAGATCCATTTACAATTGATTCAATCTCTTTCAGACGCGACGCAACATGGTCACTTTGACTTATTTCAATCGCCTTATTATAATAGAAACGGGCAACCGGGTATTCCTGCCGATTAAATGCTTCGTCAGCTTTGCTCTGATTTTCTGCAAACAGCTTCTGATCCGATTCATTTAATTTTTCGGCAACAAGTCTGTCAATCTCTTTTAATTGATCCTTTGGATAGGCTTCCCACTTTAGAATGTCGGAAGCGCTACGGTAATAAAATCTCGCAGAACTATAATTCTTTGCTTTCATTTCGGCATCAGCCCTCAAGATTTTATTTTTGTAATCCTGCATCTTTTCATCGGTGATTCCCGAATCAATCATCTTATCACAGGCATCCACCTTGTCGAGTGAATAGTTATCAGCCTGTTTGATTTTCAACGCCTCAATGTAGTAGAAGCGAGCAACAGACCATTGCGATTTCTTATAGTTTTCATCTGCGATTTTAATCTTCTCCAAATAGGATTTCTCGTTAATGTTCAGATTTTTATCAGATGCAAATTTTTGATCTTCAAGTGCCTTTGCAGCTAAGCCATCAATAATCAGCTGAATCTCATTGATTTTTTGAGGAGGCAGTGTTTCGGAAGGTTTGATTTTCTGAGCCTCCTTAAAAGCTGAAATTGCATCAGAATACAGCTTTGCCGTAAAATAGGTTCCTCCCCTGCTCATTGCATCGTTATAAAGCCTCCCTTTAGCAGTTTCCTGATCATTCGCAAATGACTCAGCCTGCATCTGAGCCACAATTTTATCGATATCGCGAATCCGTTCAGTTGGATAAACTGGTACCGGGTCAATGGATAATGCCTGTTGATAAAATTGTTTGGATTCAGGGAAGTTCTTCGCGTTGAAAAGCTGATTTGCTTTGTCAATTGCTTCCTTGTATTTCTGCTGTTTCAAAGCGATAGCCTGGCTTTCAGATTCCTTACGAGCACGTTCAGCTTCAGCAAGCTGCAGAAGTCGTTCTGTTTCTGCAATTTTAGCGACAACCACCTCATTGCTTTTTAATTTCAAAGCACTTTTGTAGAAAGTAAGTGCCTCCGCATATTTTGACAGACCAACATTGGCATCTCCGGTAGCAACCAAGCGGTTAAACTCAGCTTCTTGCTTTGCTTTATCACCTGCCAAAGCAATCTGTTTTTCAGCATTTGCTATTCGCGCAAGAACAACAGCATCATTTGGTTTAATGCTAAGTGCTGACTTAAAATTGAATATTGCATCCGCATATTTTGATTGACCAACATTAACATCTCCTGCAGCAATCAGACGATTAAATTCGGCTTCTTGCTTTGCTTTATCACCAGCAAGTGCAAGTTGTTTTTCGGCATTTGCAATTCGGGTCAGGGCAATTGAATCATTTGGTTTAACGCTAAGTGCTGACTTAAAATTGATAATCGCTTCACTATATTTTGATTGACCGACATTGGCATCTCCGGAAGCAATTAGACGATTAAACTCAGCTTCCTGCTTCGCTTTATCACCTGCTAAAGCAAGTTGTTTCTCAGCATTTGCTATTCGCGCAAGAACAACCGAGTCATTTGGCTTAATGCCAAGTGCTGATTTAAAATTGAGAATCGCTTCCGCATTTTTTGATTGACCGACATTGGCATCCCCGGCAGCGACCAGACGGTTAAATTCAGTTTCCTGCTTCGCTTTATCACCTGCCAAAGCAATCTGTTTTTCAGCATTTGCTATTCGCGCAAGAACAACAGCATCATTTGGTTTAATGCTAAGTGCTGACTTAAAATTGAGAATTGCTTCCGAATATTTTGATTGACCGACATTGGCATCCCCGGCAGCAATCTGGCGGTTAAATTCAGCATCTTTCTTCGCCTTATCACCTGCCAGAGCAAGTTGCCTTTCAGCATCTGCAATGCGCGCCAAAGCAATTGAATCACCAGGTCGGATATCCAGCGCCTGTTTAAAACTAAGAATTGCTTCCGCATATTTTGACTGATTCACATTTGCATCACCAGTTGTAATAAGACGATTAAATTCAGCATCTTTCTTTGCTTTTTCACCAGCCAAAGCAAGTAGTTTTTCGGCATCGGCAATCTTTGAAACAGCCACCGCATCATTTGGTTTTACCTTTAATGCACCCTTATAGTATTGAATGGCATCGGCATACTTCAGGCTGTTCACATTGGCATCACCCAATGCCATAAGGCGGTCGTACTCAGCCTGAATTTTAGCTTCATTTCCAAGATTTTTCAGATCGGAGGCCAACTCTTTAAGTTTCTCCTTTACAAATTTATCGGATGGTTTTATTTTTGAGGCAACACTATAGAGGCTGTAAGCAGCAGACAAATCACTTTTTTTCTCAGCCTCAAGTGCTTCAGCCATTTTTTGATTAAAATCTTTGTCGTCAATATTTTTAAGGGCGGTCTCAATCTCATCCTGAATGGCCTGATCATCAATTAAAACATTCGAATCAAAATTATCAAGCGTTCCATTCGGAGAATAGGATACATTGCCAATTGACTTGCCTTCGAAGCTTAATTTAGCACCCGGCACCTTTTTATACAACGTAACAACAATATAAAACGGTGGAAATATGCTGTCCTTTTCCCAAACATCACGAGGAATTACTGTAGATATATTTATCTCTTTATCGTAGTAGCCCTCTTTGGAAATAGCGATTTTATATTCTTTAAAAAAGGTAAGCTCAAGGTCAAATTTACCGGAAGATGGAATTGCCTGACTTTTTTCAATTTGTTTCGAGTCAAGGTCAATAAGTCTAACCACCGCCCCCGACGGGTCACCTTTATCAAGTTTTACCCTGCCCGGAATTTGAAAATATTTTAATTTTGATGCGCCGGCAGGTACACGCGAGGATTGTCCTTCAACTTGAATGACAATTAAAAACATTGAAAAAACAAGAAAAACCTGGAATAAACGACGAACCATATACCAATGAGTTGAGAAATCAATGAAAAATATTCTTGCAGCAGATACTATTAAGCAAAAATATCATTTTTTGAAGATATAAATCCATCATTCCCGTTAAATAGACTTAATTTGATTATTCAAATATGGAAATCCACCAAATTGTACTACCTTAACATTGTGATATTTAGCACTGTATTCAAACCCCATAGCAATTTTGAACACTTGTCAATAGAATGAAAATTAGGCTATTTACCTATCTGCGGATCAACCAGATCGGGATGATTTAAATGGCTTTTACGCGAACCATAGCTAAAATAAAGTATCAGACCAATCACAAGCCAGATTCCAAAACGCATCCAGTTTGTAATCCCTAACTCACTCATAAGATATAAATTAGTCAAAAGTCCGAGAACCGGTATTAATGACCATTTCAGCCGGATCGCATAAAACGATACAACCGTTGATACAAGGATAAATACGGTATATGGAATCAAATGAAACGAATCTAAAAATTCAGTGAGAATACCACCAAATACATCATTCCCAGGAGTATTTCCAATCCCTGAAAATGATAAAATCAAGATGATAAACAGCCAGATCGGCATTAAGAAGTACCTACTGTTCAGGTAGGGCACCTTAAAACCTTTTTCACTGTTCCCTCTTTTTCCCAGGGGATTTAAAACAAGAATTCCACCTGAGACCAGGATAAATGCGAACAGTGTTCCGATACTGGTGAGATCAGTCACTTCCGTCAAATTCATAAAAAGAGCAGGGACTGCTACCAGAATACCAGTGATGATGGTTGAAAATGCTGGTGTCCGATATTTAGGATGTATCTTACCAAAAATTTTGGGCAGCAGACCATCACGGCTCATGCTCATCCAGATACGTGGCTGACCCAGTTGAAAAACAAGCAATACACTGGCCATTGCAATCACCGCACTTAACGCGATTATTCCCGATAACTGATGAAGGTTCAGCCGCTCAAAAACAAAGGAAAGCGGATCGGCAACACCTAATTCACCGGAAGACACCATCCCAGTAAGAACCAAACTTACAGCCACATAAAGGATCGTTGTTATAATTAAAGCAAGAAACATCGAAACGGGAATATCGCGACGTGGATTATTACATTCCTCAGCAGTGGTTGAAATAGCATCGAACCCAATGTAGGCAAAGAAAACCCCGGAAACACCTTTCAGCACTCCCGTAATTCCATTCGGAGCAAAAGGATGCCAGTTATCCGGATTCACGTAAAAAGCACCAACACCAATCACTAAAAGCAAAATCCCGATTTTTAGCAGCACCATGATATTATTGGCCACTTTCGATTCCTTAATTCCCACATAACATATCCAGGTGATTAAGACGACAATTCCCAAAGCCGGAATGTCAGCGATGATTCGCAAATGACCAATCTGAGGAGCTGAAATCCAGGCATTGTAGGCATCCTGAATAGAAAAACTAAGCTTACTGATCTGTGTCCCTCCCTTTAATGCCTCGACCGCCAGATCATAACCCCTTGAAGCAGATAAATAATCGGTGGTCAAAAAGTTTGGAATATGCAGACCTAAACCATCTAACAGCCCCGTAAAATAGCCCGACCAGGATATCGCAACTGCAATATTTCCAATGGCGTATTCCATGATTAAATCCCAGCCGATAATCCATGCAACTAATTCGCCAAAGCTGGCATAAGCATAGGTATAGGCACTTCCGCTGATCGGGATTGAAGAGGCAAATTCTGCATAGCACATTGCGGAGAGGCCACAGGCGAATGCAGTAAAAACAAATAATAAGGAAACAGCAGGCCCGCCGCTTGCAGCCGCATTGCCAATCGTACTGAAAATACCGGCACCAACAATCGCCGCAACACCAAATGCCGTAAGATCTACAACACTCAGATTTCGCCTCATTCTATTCCCGCTTTCTGACAAAAGATCAGCTTCGCGAAGAATATGCGGAACAGATTTCTTACGGAATAAATAGGATATCTTCAATAAATCAATTTTTAAATTTTAGCAACTACCTATTAGATAGAATTTTGCCACTGATACGAAGTAATTCTGTCTCAGTTTGCTTCGCCTGAAACTGCGCAAGAAGCCGGCTATTTTCTGCCTCAAGTTGCATAATCTGAATTTGTCTTAAATCGATGTCGCTCAATTCACCCAACCTATACTTTTCGTATGCAATGAAAGTATTCTTCTTTGACATTTTAACATTTTCGGTTTCAAATTTAACCAGTTTAAGATTATTCTGATAATCATTATAAAGCTGAAAAATCTGAGATTCAATCTGTTTTGTAACCTGTTGAAGTTGAATATCTGTCGTTTCACGTTGAATCAGTGCATTGGCTGAGTTTCGGCGTCTGCTGAACCCGTCAAATATAGAATAGGAAATGCCTAACCCGACAACGGGTCCGTAATTTTTATTCAAACTTGTAGTGCCAAAATCATATTTGGAACGGTTAAAATTGTAATCAGTAAAAAAGTCGATCTGCGGGTATTTAGGTGAATGCGTCAGACGATAATTCATTTCAGCAATCGAAGAATTCTGTGTTGCAAGTTCAATCTGCACATTGGAGACCGGAAGTGATGAAACCAGTGTTTTATAATCGGGAAGCTCAAGAAAAGTGATGGTATCACTCACTTCATAATCGGAAGCCGGATCAGTGACAAGTAAATAATTCAGACCAGCTTTGGCATTCTTTAACGTTGCTTGTTGCCGTATAAAGGCGGCACTGTCGGCATTCAAATCGATAACAGATTGCAAATAGGCGAGTTCTGATGCTGATCCAATCTGATATTTTCGCATGATCAATTCACGTCGCCGGTTTGAGAAATCGATGGCATCCTGCAGTACTCTTAATCTGTTTTTATTCTGAATAATAGAGTAGTAAGTAACAATAATTTCAGAAAGGACATTTTCCACAGTCACTCTTGCCGAAGTTTCACCTTGCTTTTGAAGTAGACCAAGTTTATCTTTTTGAATAAACATTTTGAAACCATCGAAGAGCGTCCAATCAAGTGCAGCTCCAAGACTTAATGAAGAGGTTACATCATTGTCACTTTTCGAAACAACTCCGCTGGCGGATGTTATTTCGGAACTTAATGCACTCCTTCGGGCAGTACCGCTAACTCCCAAATGAGGGAGAAATCCCGCATTCCAGATCGTATTATTGTTCTTTGATATTTCATTGTCATTCTTTGATATCCGAATCGAAAAGTTGTTGCTGAGTCCGGTGGTGATTGCTTCATCCAAAGTCATCACATTCGTCTGACATCGGGTCTGAAAAGACTGGAGAAACATCAAAAGAATACAGGTTATTATAATTCTCATTTTAAAAACATTGTTGATTTAAAATACTTCAATTAATCTTTAATTCTTCCTTATTAATTACCTTTCTCTTTCCGGAAATCAGGGTGTAAAGTGTAGGAATCACAAATAACGTCAGAATCAACGAAAACATTAAACCACCAATAATGGTGATTCCCATCGGAACCCGGCTTTTTGCAGCAGCACCAAGTGCCAGCGCAATGGGCAGAGCACCTAATGCCGTTGCCAGACTGGTCATCAAAATGGGTCGCAAGCGCAACGTTGCAGCTTCGAGAACTGCATCGTGCAAAGACAACCCCATTTCCTTCTTCTGATTCGCAAATTCAACAATCAGAATACCATTTTTCGTTACAATTCCAATCAACACAATAATCCCAATCTCACTGAAGATATTTAATGTCTGATTAAAGAAATAAAGTGAAAGCACCGCACCTGCCATCGCTAGAGGGACAGTAAACATCACAACCAAAGGATCACGATAGCTTTCAAACTGCGCTGCCAGTACAAGATAGATCAATACAAGTGTAAAAAGAAGGGCATTAAGCAAGCTGCTGCTACTTTCAGCTAAATCCCGCGAAGTTCCGGCCAATGTAGTGGCAAAACTCTCCCCTAATACTTCTTTACCAATTTTACGCATTTCTTCAATTCCATCTCCCAGCGCAACACCTTCTGCCGGCTGAGCCGAAACAGTTGCAGACACATACCTGTTAAAACGATAAATCTGAGGCGGATTACTTTGGTTCGAGAGACGCAATACATTATCGAGCTGAATCAGATTTCCTGACGAATTACGTATATAAATTGACGACAAATCACGCGGATCATCACGGTTAGGTCGAATCGCTTCGCCGATCACCTGGTATTGTTTATCCCGAAGAATAAAATAACCGTATCGCTGCTGACTGAAATACAATGACAGGTTTTCTGCCACATCTCTTACCGAGACACCCATTGCCTTTGCCCGGTCGCGGTCGATTTCTACCCTAAGCTCCGGCTTGTTAAATTTCAGATCGACATCAACAAGTTGAAAAGCCTTACTGTCCTGCGCTTTTTCCATAAATTTCGGCAATGCTAATTTCAACGACGCAAAATCAGGTGCCAGAATTACAAACTGAACCGGTAAACCCGCTCCCCGCCTTGTTGTTGCAATCGTCTGTTCCTGCGTCGCATAGGCACGCGAAAAATTCATTTTGCGTAGCGTTCCGTTGATATCGTCAGTTATTTCCTGTTGACTTCGTTTCCTTTCAGCAGGTGGCACCAGGCCAATACGGGCAAATCCACCGTTTGACCCACCACCTGTTCCTGAAACTGCCATTAATGTTACTTTCTCAGGGATAGTATCCAAAAATTCAGTAATTTCCTTAACATACTGATCCATTGCCTCAAATGCGGTTCCTTCCGGAGCTGTCATACTAATCCTTACCCTGCTTTTATCTTCCATAGGTGCCAACTCCGTTGGAATCTTTGATCCAATCCAAAATATAATCACTAATGAAGCCCCCATAACTAAAAACGAAATCCATTTATGGAGAATAAAAGATCGAAGCCATCGGTTGTATCCGGCGTTCATTCGTTCGAATTGCCTTTCACTCCACATGTATAACTTACTTTCCGATGTCGATTTTTTCAACATCCGTGAGCACATCATAGGAGTAAGCGTTAGGGAGACAAAAGCTGAAATAATAACAGAACCGGCAACAGTAACCGCAAATTCTCTGAAAAGTCTCCCGGTTAATCCTCCCAAAAAGATGATGGGAAGAAAAACTGCGGCCAATGTTATCGTTGTTGAAATAATCGCAAAAATAATCTCTTCCGATCCTTTGTGACCAGCCACAACCGGGTTTTCACCTGCTTCAATTTTCTTATAAATATTTTCGAGCACGACAATTGCATCATCCACGACAAGGCCGGTCGCTAATACGACTCCCAGCAACGTGAGCAGGTTGATTGTAAAACCCGAGATATACATCAAAAAGAAAGTACCGATCAGAGAGATCGGGATGGCCAAAACAGGTATCAGAGTCGTACGCCACTGACGCAGAAATACAAAAATGACTAAAACCACCAATGCAAAGGCGAAAAATATGGTTTCTTCCACTTCCTTAATCCCTTTTCGGATGTTTACCGAATTATCGCTAATGATAATCGTTTTTATATCAGGTGGAATTTCCTTTTTTAATTGATCGACACGTTTATAAAATTCATCAGCAATCGCAACATGGTTTGAACCGGGCTGAGGCTGGATTGCAAGTGCTATCTGCATAATTCCTCCGTTACCCCTATTCGCATTCCTGAGATTTTCTGCATCAAGATGCGCCTTCCCAATATCTCTAAAGCGGACAACCGCTCCATTTACCTCTTTAATTAACAGATTATTAAATTCTTCTTCGGTGGTAAGTCTTCCTAATGTCCTTATTGTCAATTCTCTTTCGTAACCTTCTATTCTTCCGGATGGTAACTCCACATTCTCGCGCTGCAAAGCCGTTTTAACATCACTTGGTGAAACCTGGAAAGCAGTCAATCGTGCAGGATCCAACTGTAGCCTCATCGCATATTTTTTCTCACCAAAGAAACTGACATTACTTACACCTGGAATTGTTTGCAGACGCTCTTTAAAAACATTAATTCCAAAGTCGGTAAGTTCCAGCAGACTTCGGGTATCGCTCTGAATGCCAAGAATCAAAATAGCATCCGCATCCGCATCCGTTTTTACGACTACCGGCGGATCACAATCTTGCGGCAATTGGCGCATGACACGCGAAACACGATCACGAACATCATTTGCTGCCGCCTCCATATTTTCGCCAATATTGAACTCCACAGAAATATTACTTCTTCCATCTGAACTCGAAGAGGTAAGTGTCCGGATTCCTGCAATCCCATTGATCGACTCTTCAAGAATTTCAGTAATTTGCGTAGAAATAACATCGGCATTAGCTCCTACATAGGAAGTCGAAACTGTTACGATTGGCGGATCAACACTTGGAAATTCTCTCAGTCCCAGCATATTAAATCCAACAACACCAAATAAGATGAGTGTAATGGATAAAACAGAGGCAAAGACAGGTCGTTTTATGCTAAAAGAAGCAATATTCATTTATTCAAGATTAATTGGTTGGACGATTATTTGGCAATTCTGACCTTTACTGGCATACCTTCTTTTACCTGAAGTAAACCACTTGTTATCAGTGTATCATTTAACTGAAGGCCCTTCAGAATTTCAACTTCAGTTTCGGTTCGAATACCCGTGGTAACTTTTACAGGAGCAATTTTACCATTTTTCGCAATAAATACCTGTTCCCCATCAATTAAAGGAACGATCGACCTTGCTGTGATAAATATCGATTCTTTATCGGGGAAAAGATTTAATTTAATCGAAACAAACGAACCAGGGAATAAACTTCTGTCGGGATTAGATGCAAGTGCCCTTATCCGTATTGATCGGGTAGCCGCATCTATTTTTGATTCAAGCGCATAAATTTTGGCGGAATAAACACGATCTATCCCTTCGACCGTAAATTTAATCTCCATATTGTCCAGGAGATTTGCCTTGTATTTTTCTGGTACCGAGAACTCAATTTTGATGGGGTCTATCTGTTGAAGAGAGGTGATGACTGTGGATGTCGTGACAAAGGAACCTTCGCTAACCATTCGTAAACCTACAATCCCGTTAAAAGGAGCTATAAGCTCAGTTTTCGAGATCTGTGCATTCAAAAGATCTTGCTCGGCAGTCAATGTATTCAATCCGTTCTCGGATGTTTCATACTCCTCCTTACTTATTCCGTTCAGTTTTAAAAGCTCTTTTTTACGATCAAACTCTTTAGCCTTCAACTCAATCTGCAGTTTACTTTTTTTAAGTTGCGCCTGTAAATCAGCATCAAACATCTTTACCAAAAGTTGCCCTTTGTTGACTTTGGTGCCCTCCTTAAAAAGAATTCTGGTTACTTTGGCTGAAATCTCGGGACGAACATCAATTTCTTCGTTGGCTAATAATGAGCCTGTATAAGAATAGGAAAGGTCTTTTGATGACATCGTTACCACTGAACCATCAACTGTAAGCGAAACTTTTGGAGTTTTTTCGGCTACTTTGGCTTTTTCTTTTTCTCCACTACATGATATGAATGAAATGAGCACTGTGAGCAACAGGCCGGCTAATAGTTTATGCATCTGTAAAAATTGGTTTTATAACACAAAATAAATCATTTTATTGATTATTTGTCAGAAATAAATTTAAAGTGCTTTGACTTTTCAATTGGCTTTTGGTTTAACATCCGGATAAAAAAACATCCGGAAACAAAAAGAAGGGCCGAAACCCTTCTTTTTGTTATTTTACCGGAGCATAAAAGCACCTTATTGGTGAATTAATTTTACCCTCAGCGACCAGTTTTTTAATTGCTTTATCGATCTCCTTTTTATCGATTCCAGTAGCATCAGCAATTTCACCACCTTTTACCGGTTTTCCGGCATCTTCGATTGCTTTAAATACAAGTTCCTTTGTTTCCATAACGATACTTTTTTAAGGTTTATTTTAAAGAAATATAAATCAATTGCTTAAGAATATTTGATATTTAATTGTGATGGCTAAAGTTTCGATAATCTGTTTAGTAAATAATGATCTGCAAGAACAAGGGCTGCCATCGCTTCAACAATAGGCACTGCCCTGGGTAAAACACACGGGTCGTGTCGCCCCGAAGGATTAATCGTCGTCTCGTTCTCGTTCTTGTCAATCGTCTTTTGCTCTTTCAAAAGCGTAGCAATCGGTTTAAAAGCCACGCGCCAGTAAATGTCCTGACCATTTGAAATTCCCCCCTGTATTCCTCCGGAGTGATTTGTAAGCGTGGAAACATGATCACCAGTTTTGATAAATATATCGTTATGCTCTGAGCCTGAAAGTTCAGTTCCGGCAAAACCAGATCCGTATTCGAATCCTTTCACCGCGTTAATTCCAAGCATCGCATGTCCCAAATCGGCGTGGAGCTTATTAAATACAGGTTCGCCCCAACCTGACGGAACACCGGTGATAACACCGCTTACAACTCCTCCCACGGTATCATGATTTCTACCAGCCTCTTCAATTCGGGCAATCATCCGCAATGCAGTTTCGGGATCGGGACACCGGACGATGTTCGATTCAGTCAGCGACAGGTCAATATTCTGGTACGCTTTATTCAACGAAATCTCCCCGACACTTGAAACCCAGGCATTGATTTTAATCCCCAAACCAGCGAGCAATTGCTTTGCGATTGCACCTGCAACCACCCTTGCAATCGTTTCGCGTGCCGATGAGCGCCCGCCACCACGATGATCGCGTGCTCCATATTTTTGATCGTAGGTATAATCGGCATGCGAGGGACGATAAACATCTTTCAGTGTGTCATAATCGTCAGAATGATGATCTTTATTCCGGATGATGAATCCAATTGGGGTTCCCATGGTTTGTCCCTGGAAAATACCTGAAAGAAATTCAACTTTATCATCTTCATTACGTTGGGTTGTAATATGCGACTGTCCTGGTTTACGCCGATCTAATTCGCTTTGAATGAATTCGATATCGACCTTTAATCCGGCAGGACAACCATCGATAATACCACCAATAGCTCCGCCATGCGATTCGCCAAAAGATGTAAGTCTGAAAATCCTTCCTAAAGTGTTCATATATAAAAAATTAATAAACCCGAAGTTTGCACTCCGGGTTCATAAAAGTAAGAAATTTTATCTAAATCTGAAATTCAGTAATAATTTTTAGTGACAACCGCAACCAGAGCTTTTCTGATCTCCACTACCACAACCTTCCGATTCGCAGCCACCGTCACCGCAACCACCATCACCACAGCCACCGCCGCTGCCACAACCACAACCACCAGTACTGTATGCTGCGCTTAGCTCTTCTTCAGTTGCATCGCGGACATCGAGGATTTCACCTGTAAAATGAAGATCTTCACCAGCCAATGGGTGATTAAAGTCCATCTGCACCGTATTTTCATCGACAGAAACCACAAGACCTTCCATGCGCTGACCGCTGGTTGACATCATCGGAACAGAATTTCCCGGTGTAATCAGTTGTTCGTCGATCTTTCCGTCAACCATAAATATGCTTTTCGGAAGTTCAACGATAGCCTCTTCATTCACTTCGCCATAAGCATCAGCAGCAGCGATGAAAATTTCGAAGGTATCATTTGCTTTCTTTTCAGCAAGACCACTCTCGAAAGCAGGCAGCATCATTCCCGAACCATAAAGGAAAATAAGCGGGCTGTCCTTTCCTGCTTTTTCAAATACATCACCTTCTTTACCGTCCAACTTCAATTCGTAAGTGACGGAAACCATTTTATCTTTTGCAATTGTCATAATCTGTTTTTTGAATCTATTATTAAGGGCACAAAGAAAACACGTTATTCTGGAATATACAATTCCTGTTAACGGAAAAAGGTGAAAATTGTTCTGAATAACCAAGATTTAACATCCGAATTTTGCAACTGAACTTAAACCATGATACCTTATAAAAAGTTAGTTTTATTCCTATCTGGGCGTAACAACTTCATATTTAATGTTGTCAACACAAACATAGGCCGGGGTATTCATACCATAGGCTCCGGTATCAGTTGACGTAAGCCGAAAAGTAAATTTATTGATTTTTCCAAGTGAGAAAAGATCGACAGTTGTCCATTTATTCACAATGTAGTCCTTCGAATTATCGTCGGAACGGTAATCTGCCAGGTAAAAGTCAGCCGATTTTACAGAGTCACCAGCCGCATTAAATCCGACTACCGTCAGTTTAAACCAGTCTTTGTCATTCCCTGAAGTGCCTCCAAACTTTTTCGAATAGCTGTCACCATTTTTCATACTAAAAGCAGTATAAGTTGAATTACAAACGGTTATACGTTTAATGCGGTATTCTGTTCCCACTGAAAATGAAGCATAAGCATCTGCTCCAAATGGGGGGTAATACAATGCAAATTTATTGGTTCCGTTTGCTCCGTCATAAACACTGTACTGATTATCCCAGCCTGCACTCGAAACATCAGCCTTTTGAGAATAAATAAAGCCGGCCCATGAACTGTAAGTCGCGTCGAAATTATTTTGAAATTTGATCCCCAGGTCATTAAATTCACCTGCTTTATCAGAGCCATTCCAATACGAAGTGCTACTCAATGTTAAACTCTCGAGATCAACCGTTTTGACCTCTACCAAATCGCCCTGTTCCTTTTCACATGCTGTAAAAACAAACAGACTTAAAACAATCGCAATAAACTGATTTTCAATAGTTTTCATTTTAAAAAATAATTTGTTGTTGATAATTTATAAAGCACTTACGTAAGTCTGTGATACATTCGGCACATAAGCATCCCGAGAAATTATCCGCAAGGAATTTCCTTAATTCAGCGTCAATTGGTTCATTCAGACACCAACATTCCAGAATCTGGTCGTTTCGACATACAAACGACATGTTACAGCGCGGACAAACTTTTTCCATAACGGAATTTTCTCGTTTTAATTTGCCAACTTTCTGTTCAAAAGAGAAAATGAATAACAATGAATTGCAGTTCATTTTTGCTACTTTCCCCGGAAAGCAAAAAATATTGTAGTGAATCGCGGCAGGTATTCTGGCTCACCTTCTTTTTGATGCCTTCCCATCCATCGATTGACGAACAGTGGCTTGTAGTTCAAAAAGTTTTTATTAAGGCTTACAGCTGCGGGTACAGCTCCGGATTTAAACCGGATTCCCTTTTCATCACCCATCCCCGATTTGGAACAGGTAATACCGAAAAACGTTGCAAAGATAGAGAATCTGATTTGGATATGATCTATACGACCGCAGAAAATTTGAAGGAAGTTTAAATACCAAAAACGGAAGCCAGCAGCGGTCAGAACTAAAATGAAAGCTCGAATGTTCTGATATTTTTACTATTTTTATTCCTTTAAATAAATTTGTCGCATTATGAATCAAAACGAGGCAGCAAGCCGGATCGCGCATCTTCGGGAAGAACTTGAAAAGCACAATCATAACTACTACGTTCTGAATAACCCAACGATTGACGACTACACTTTTGATCAGATGCTGGCTGAATTAATCGGTCTTGAAACTGAATTTCCGGAGTTTTTCGACGCCAATTCACCAACTCAACGGGTTGGAAGTGATCTCAACCAGGAGTTTAAACAGGTGACCCATAAATACCAGATGCTTTCGTTGTCAAATACTTATACAGAGGAAGAGATACTGGAATTTGATCAACGGGCGCGAAAACTTACCGATGAAAATTTCGAATATGTTTGCGAACTGAAATTCGATGGTGTTTCGATAAGTCTTACTTACGAAAAAGGATTGTTAGTCAAAGCAGTAACACGCGGTGACGGAGAAAAAGGAGATGATGTAACTGCCAATGTCAAAACAATTAAAAGCATTCCGCTTCGGCTGAAAGGTGATTATCCCGATGAATTTGAGATCCGTGGTGAAATATTACTCCCTTTCAGTGTTTTCGAAATGCTGAATCGCGAAAGGGAAGAAATTGGAGAACAACCGTTTGCGAATCCGAGGAATGCTGCATCCGGAACATTAAAAATGCAAAACTCGTCTGTAGTTGCATCCCGGAAACTGGATGCCTACCTCTATTACGTCCTGGGCAATAACCTTCCGGATGACGGACACTTCGAACTGCTTCACCATGCCTCGCAGTGGGGATTTAAAATATCGGAACACACCCGTAAATGCAAAAATCTGCAGGAGATATTTGATTTTTTACACGAATGGAACGTCAAACGTAAAGAGTTGCCCGTAGCAACTGATGGCGTTGTCATCAAAATCAATTCTTCGCGGCTACAACAGGAGTTGGGGTTCACAGCCAAATCTCCACGATGGGCAATTGCCTATAAATTCAAGGCTGAGCGTGTCAGCACGACACTAAATTCAGTTAGTTACCAGGTGGGACGCACCGGAGCAGTTACGCCAGTTGCCAATCTCACACCTGTTTTACTTGCCGGAACAGTCGTCAAAAGAGCCACGTTGCACAATGAAGATGTGATCAAAAGCCTCGATTTACACATGGGCGATACCGTTTTTGTAGAGAAAGGCGGCGAGATCATCCCTAAAATTGTGAGTGTCGATCTCACAGGTCGTCATCCGATGAGTGAACCAGTTCAGTTTATTGAACGGTGCCCGGAATGTAATTCGCTCTTAATCCGGCAGGACGGAGAATCAGCCTGGTATTGTCCGAATGAAACAGGTTGCCCGCCGCAAATCAAAGGAAAGCTGGAGCATTTTATCAGTCGCAAAGCGATGAATATCGACGGTCTGGGATCTGAAACGATTGAACTTTTATTCCAGAAGAAGCTGATAAACGATATTGCCGATCTTTACGATTTAAAACAAAGCGATCTTGTTGATCTTGAACGGCTTGGTGAAAAATCGGCTACCCGGATACTCGATAGTCTTGAAACCTCTAAACATGTTCCATTCGAACGTGTTTTATTTGCATTGGGAATCAGGTATGTGGGCGAAACGGTGGCAAAAAAATTGGCCCGCGATCTGAAATCAATTGAGCGCATTGAAACGGCTTCAATTGAAGAACTTACCGAGGTTGAAGAAATCGGGAGCAAAATTGCAGAGAGCCTTGTTAACTGGTTTGCTGATGACCGGAATAAACAGTTAGTGGATCGGCTAAAGAGTCAAAATCTCCAATTTGAGATGAAATCCGAACAAAAAGAGGGGCAAACTGATAAACTAAAAGGTTTATCGATAATAATTTCAGGTACCTTTGAAAAATTTTCGCGTGACGATTTGAAAGCATTCATTGAATTAAACGGCGGAAAGAACGTAACATCGATTTCGGCAAAAACGAACTATCTTGTTGCCGGAGAGAATATTGGACCATCGAAACTCGAAAAGGCTCAAAAGCTGAAAATCCCCATTATATCGGAGGATGACCTGCTTCAACTTACAAATTGAAAGTAACGAAACTGTAACTATTTTCGAAAATTTAGAGAGCTATTAAACGATTTTGTAATTTTGACACGACATGTTTAAGAAAATTGTAAGAT